>Ga0160422_10000480_pt1 | contig 24121 bp, 25 predicted proteins | sample Fk160mmetaG_FD_108192 | JGI IMG/M metagenome (GOLD analysis project Ga0160422, IMG submission 108192) | Marine microbial communities from the Central Pacific Ocean - Fk160115 60m metaG | ecosystem: Environmental > Aquatic > Marine > Oceanic > Photic zone | place: The Central Pacific Ocean...
CCTGATGAAATTTATAATTTAGGAGCACAAAGTCATGTGGCTGTGAGTTTTGAGACTCCAGAATATACTGCTAATTCAGATGCTTTAGGAACACTAAGACTACTTGAAACAATTAGAATTTTAAATCTCACAAAAAAAACAAAAATATATCAAGCAAGCACCAGTGAACTCTATGGATTAATTCAAGAGACTCCCCAAAATGAAAAAACACCTTTTTATCCTAGAAGCCCTTATGCGGTAGCAAAACTTTATGCTTATTGGATCACTGTAAACTATAGAGAGGCATATGGAATTTATGCTTGTAATGGAATATTATTTAATCATGAAAGTCCGAGAAGAGGAGAAACCTTTGTAACTAGAAAAATCACAAGAAGCCTTGCAAGAATTAATGAGGGCCTAGAGTCATGTCTTCATTTAGGTAATATTGACTCTTTGCGTGATTGGGGCCATGCAAAAGATTATGTCATTATGCAATGGTTGATGCTACAACAAAATGAACCTGAAGATTATGTAATAGCTTCAGGAAGAATGGAATCAGTGAGAAAATTTATAGAAATATCTGCTAATAAACTGGGTTGGAAAAAAGATAAAAATAGTCCATCTATCATTTGGGAAGGTGAAGGGATTAATGAGATTGGAAGAAGATCCGACACGAATGAAATAGTAATAAGAATTGATGAAAGGTATTTCAGACCAACAGAAGTGGAACAATTGTTAGGAGATCCAACAAAAGCCACAAAGAGACTTGGGTGGGAACCACAAATAACTCTAGAAGAACTAATTGAAGAAATGATTGAATATGATCTAAAAGAAGCAAAAAAAGAGATGGTATTAAAAAAAGCTGGATATAGCATAAATCCCTATTAAGAAAATTAGTAACAAAATACATGTCTAAAAGATATATTTATTATCAAAAAAATTTGTAAATATTACTTCATAAAGATATTATTTGATCGAAATTATCTGTTCTATTTTAAGAAGGTCTCAATATTCCAATTTAAACTTTCTAAATTGAAAATTTTAAATCAATGTAAATTATTTACAAATTTGCTTATAGTAAATAAAAGGAATCAAGTGAAAATTAACTTACAAATAATAACTTCAGGTTAAAAAAGACTAGGGATATTAATTAATACATTAAAAGATAAACTTTTTTAATTACAATTATATAAAAATTGAAAACGATATGAAAATTTTAATCACTGGAGTAGGAGGATTCATTGGATTTCATATTTGTAAAGAATTAATAAATAGAAAAAATCAATTAATAGGTTTTGATAATTTAAATAAATATTATTCAGTTAAGTTAAAGAAAGATAGATTAAAAATCCTAAATGATGAGGCATCAAAACATGCATGCAAATGGAATTTTATTAAAGGGGATTTAGTTAACTATAGACTCTTAAATTCAACTTTTAACAGATTTAGGCCTGATGTCGTTATACACTTAGCCGCACAAGCAGGAGTAAGATTTTCAATAGAAAACCCCTTTTCATATGCAAATTCTAATTTAATAGGTTTCTTAAATATAATTGAATGTTGCAGACAGCATAATATTAAGAACTTTATATACGCTAGTAGTAGTTCTGTATACGGAGGTAATTTAAAAACACCTTTTTTTGAAACTGACCCAGTGGATCATCCAGTAAGTTTATACGCTGCAACAAAGAAATCTAATGAATTAATTGCACATTCTTATAGTCACTTGTATGGTCTCCCTTCAACTGGACTAAGATTCTTTACAGTCTACGGACCATGGGGCAGGCCTGACATGGCTCCAATGATTTTTACAAAAGCAATTCTCTCTGGGGAACCAATTCAAATATTTAATAATGGAGATGTCTCTCGTGATTTTACCTATATTGATGATATTGTTGATATTGTATGTGAATTAATTAAAAAACCCGCAAAATCAAACAAAAATTTTAATAGGTATAAACCAGAATCTGATAAAAGTTGGGCCCCTTATAATATCTATAATATTGGTGCTAGTAATACCGTTCCAATATTAGATTTTATTAATACTTTAGAAGAAAATCTTGGCATTAAAGCTATAAAAAATTTTAAGCCTATGCAACCTGGTGATGTTAAAATAACAGCTGCCAATACTTCATCTATAGAACAACTTACTGGCCTCAAACCAAATACCGATCTATCTACTGGAATTAAGGAGTTTATAAAATGGTATCGAAATTATTATAAAGAAATTTAAAAATTATGAAAAAAATTTTTTATCAAGACAAAATATTTATTGCAGGTTCAGGAGGGATGGTAGGCAAATCCGTCTTCAAAAAATTACTAGAAAGTGGTTATGGTAACAAAGATAGTGGAGGTGAAATTCTAACGCCCTCTAGAAAAGACTTAAATCTTGTTGATCAAAAAAAAGTTAATGATTGGTTTGAAATAAATAAGCCAAATATTGTAATTCTTGCAGCAGCTAAAGTAGGGGGTATTCTTGCCAATTCAAGTTATCCTTTTGATTTTATTTCAGAAAATCTAAAAATACAAAACAACGTTATTGAATCAGCATGGAAGAATGGAGTTAGAAGATTTTTATTTTTAGGCAGTAGTTGTATATATCCAAAATTCGCTAAACAACCCATTAAAGAAGAGTATCTTTTACAAGGAGGCTTAGAAACTACAAACGAACCTTACGCTATCGCAAAGATTGCTGGTATCAAACTTTGCGAATACTTAAATATTCAATATGGTTTTGATGCAATATCGTTAATGCCAACAAATCTCTATGGTCCGAATGATAATTATCATTCAGAAAATAGTCATGTTGTAGCTGCATTAATAAAAAAGTTTTCTTATGCAAAAAAACAATCACTGCCTTTCGTAACAGTTTGGGGATCTGGAGAACCACTTAGGGAATTTATGCATGTAGATGATCTGGGAGATGCTGTTGTTTTTGCACTTGAAAATTGGTTACCAATAAGTGAAAATTCACCTAGAAGTGCAAAAAATGAACCGTTATATTTTCTAAATGTTGGTACAGGAAAAGACATCAAAATAATTGAATTAGCTAATATTATCTCTAAATCTTTAAATTATGAAGGAGAAATCATTTGGGATAGAACTAAGCCCGATGGAACACCCAAAAAACTATTAGATGTATCTAGGATTAAGAAGCTTGGATGGGCTCCTAAAATTGATTTAATAAAGGGTATTAGTGAAACAGCTAAAGCATATTACTCATCAATCTAGTTTATTTTTAATTACAAAGGGATCTATTCCAGCTATCCCTGCACATTTCTGCTAGATTTTTTTCAGGAAACCATGCTAATTTTTCCCTTATCAAGGAGTTATCTGCAACGCAAATAGAAAGATCACCCTTCCTTCTCTCAACAACTTTAAAAGGTAGCTTTACTTTATTAACCTCTTGAAAAATATTTACAAGTTCCATAACACTTGTTGCCTTACCTGTACCAAGGTTCATATTTATAAATGTTTCATCAAAATGCAATAGATATTCCAATGTTTTTATATGACCATTGGCAACATCCATTACATGTATATAGTCTCTTAAGCAAGTTCCATCTCTAGTTTCCCAATCATTACCATATATTTTTAACACTTCTTGTTTACCCTTAGCTACAAGATTTATAATTGGAAAAATATTATTTGGAACTCCTATGGGGTCTTCTCCAATTAATCCAGATGGATGAGCTCCTACAGGATTAAAATATCGTAAATTTGCAATTCTCCAATTTCTTGAAGTACCTTTAAAAATATCTGAAAGTATATTTTCGATTGTAGCTTTTGTTTTCCCATACGGGTTAATAGGATTAATTGCATCATCTTCACTTAAATAAAATTTATTTGATTTTCCATATACAGTTGCACTGCTACTAAAAACAATTGTTTTACATTCAAACATTTCCATAACTGAAAAAAGGTTTAAAGATCCTTTGACATTTACATCCCAATATTTAAAAGGGTTTTCAACAGATTCAGCTACTGCTTTTAGACCCGCAAAATGAATAACTGCATCAATTGACCTTAATTCACTCTTTGCTTTTTTAAAAATGTCATAAATACAATCCTTATCTCTTAAATCCGCTTTGAAAAACTCTATTTTATTTTTTAAATTTTTATTTTTCAGAGAAGTAATTTTTTTTATATTTTCAATAACTTCAATTTTACTATTAACGAGTGAGTCTAAAATAACTAAATCAAAACCCTTTTCTAATAATGCTAAAGAAGTATGACTACCAATAAATCCAGCTCCTCCTGTTATTAATATTCTTTTCATCGAAATAATTGATTATTTAAATATTTATTCTTATATTATCCTTTAATTAACTATTTATAGTACAAAATCTTAAGTCAAAAATTTAAATTTATCTAAAATAAACGCAGTTAAGTTACTATAAAACTGCTTTTAAAAAATTTAAATGATCGAATCTAATAGAAAAGGTATAATTCTTGCTGGCGGTAAAGGAACAAGATTAAATCCAATTACAAAGGCTGTGAGTAAGCAACTTATGCCTATTTATGACAAGCCAATGATTTATTATCCCTTATCAACTTTAATGTTAATAGGTATTAAGAATATTTTAATAATTACTACTCCTGATGATCAAGAAAGTTTTAAAAGTTTGTTAGGGGATGGAAATTCTTGGGGGATAAATATCAAATATGAGATCCAAAAAAAACCTGAAGGATTAGCTCAAGCGTTTATTATTGGAAAAAATTTTATCGATAAAAGTCCAGTAGCATTAATCCTTGGAGATAATATTTTTTATGGAGAAGAAATGATTCACAAAATAAGAAAAAGTAACTTGGATTATGACAAATCTACTATCTTTGGATATGCAGTTAAAGATCCTTCTCGATATGGAGTTGTTGAATTCAATGAAAAAAAAGAAATTTTAAGTTTAGAGGAAAAACCATATGATCCTAAAAGCAGATTTGTAATAACTGGACTATATTTTTATGAAAATAATGTGATTGAAAAAGTTAAAAATTTACAACCCTCAAGTAGAGGCGAATTAGAAATTACAGATCTAAATAAAGAATACTTAAAAGAGAGGAAATTAAATTTAGAGTTATTCAGCAGGGGTACTGCTTGGCTTGATACTGGGACATTTGACTCTCTTTATGAGGCATGTGGTTTTATACAAACTTTAGAAAAAAGACAAGGATTTAAAGTTGGTTGTCCCGAAGAGGTTGCCTGGAGGAACGGTTGGATCTCTGATAAGGAATTAAAAATCCAAAGTTTAAATTATAAAAATAGTGGTTACGGAGATTATTTATCCGATCTGTTAAAATTAAAAAATAAATTTAATTAATGCGAATAAAAAAAGTAATCAATAAAGATGGTATTGAAATAAAAGGTTTGGGAATACTAGAACCAAATATTTTCGAAGATAGCAGAGGGATATTTTATGAAAGTTGGAATCAGAGAGTTTTTAATAATTTGATTGGTGAGAATGTTGTTTTTGTTCAAGACAACAAATCTATCTCTGATCAAGGGGTTTTAAGAGGTTTACACTATCAAATGAAACCAAATCAACAAGCAAAATTAGTTAGTTGTGAACTAGGAGAAATATACGATGTGGCTCTAGATATAAGAAAAGATTCACCAACTTTTGGTTCTTGGGCACATTCCTATTTATCCTCAAATAATAAAAAGCAATTTTGGATTCCAAATGGTTTTGCACATGGTTTCTTAACATTATCGGACAAGGCAATAGTGTCATACAAAACTACTAATTACTGGCATAAGGATTCAGAAAATTCAATAATTTGGAATGATGATGAATTAAATATTAGTTGGCCAATAAATGAACTTATTGTGAAAACCAATAGAAAAGATCAATTAGCCTCTACATTAAAACAAATTCCTAAAAGTGAACTACTATGAAAAAAATATTAATAACAGGTTGTAATGGACAGTTAGGTAAAACACTAACTAAGGAATTTAGCAATAAAACAAAAAGAAAAAACGGACAATACAAAATAATTTTTAAAAGTAAAAAAGACTTTGATATAACAAATAAAAAAAAATGTGAAGATTTTATTTATAAAGAGAATCCAGATTGGGTTATCAATGCAGCTGCATATACAAATGTAGATATGGCAGAAAAAGAAAAAGATCTAGCTTATGCAGTAAATAGTCTTGGGCCAGAATTTATTTCAAATGCATTGCTTAAGACTGGGGGGAAATTAATACACATTAGTACTGATTATGTATTCAGTGGAGAACAATCTTTTCCTTACAAAACTGATTCTGAAAGAAAACCAATAAATATTTACGGGAAAACAAAGGTTGAAGGAGAGATCGCTATTGAAAGTATTTTAATCCCGCAAAAGAGAGCAAAAATAATTAGAACTAGCTGGTTAATAGGACATGTAGGAAAAAATTTTCTCACTAAAATAATAAATTTATTAAAGAATAAAGCTAGTTTAAATATTGTTGATGACCAGATAAGTTCTCCAACTACTACCAAATCTCTTTCAGAAGCATGTTATAAAATGATAATTGATGATAATTCCTTATCAAATGATCAATCTATATTTCATTGGAGTGATTCAGGTGTAGCGAGTTGGTATGATTTAACAAAATATATTTGCAAAATCTGTTTAAATAAAGGCTTGTTAAAGTCATCATGTAAAATTGAACCTATTTCATCTAAAAACTTTCCTACTTTGGCTATCAGACCTAAATTTTCAAAATTAGATTGTAAATCTACTCAAGAATATCTGCAATTAAAAAATAATTACTGGCAAGAGTCAATAGAAGATGAAATAGAAAAAATAAGATCATCTTTAGATAATTAGAAATGAATCTATCAAAAGATAAAAAAAAGATTCTAATAACTGGTGGATGTGGTTTTATCGGAAGTGCAGTTATCAGAAAATTGATTTCGCAGAGTAATTTAGATATCTATAATTTAGATAAAATGAGTTACGCAAGTAATCATATAAGTATTGAAGAAAAGTTAAATTCAAGAAGTAAAAAAAATATTAACTATAAATTACTTAGAACTGATCTTTATGACTATAAATCCACAATGGAAGCAGTTGATTTTGCTTCTCCAGATTTAATTCTTCATTTAGCCGCTGAGAGTCATGTAGATAGATCTATAGATAGTTCTAATCCATTTATAAACAGTAATATTGTAGGGACATACAATTTACTTGAATCAACAAGAAGATATTGGAACAAACTTAATATTGATAAAAAAGAAAAATTTAAATTCGTTCATATAAGTACTGATGAAGTGTTTGGATCATTAGATGAAATTGGCAGTTTTGATGAGAATACAAGTTACTCTCCCAGAAGTCCTTACTCTGCTACAAAAGCTGCTAGCGATCATTTAGTAGCTGCTTGGAACCATACTTACGATTTGCCAACATTAATAACAAATTGCAGTAATAATTATGGCCCTTGGCAATTTCCAGAAAAACTAATTCCACTAGTAATCAACAAAGCAATCAATAATGAGAGAATTCCTATCTATGGAGATGGACTTAATGTAAGAGATTGGTTATATGTAGAAGATCATGTAGATGCAATTATAAAAGTTGCAGACGAGGGGGAGCCAGGTGAAAGATTCTGTATTGGGGGAAATAATGAACAAAGAAATATAGATTTAGTTAGAAAAATATGCAACCTATTAGATGAAATGATTCCTAAGGAACAAAAGTATGAGAATTTAATTGAGTTTGTCAAAGATCGACCTGGCCACGACAGGAGATATGCTATAAATTCAACACTTATCAAAGAAAAGTTAAGTTGGAGTCCGAAATATTCATTTAATGAAGGTATTAGTAAAACAATAAAGTGGTATTTAAATAATCAAAGATGGTTTAAGATTACTTCTGAAAAACGAATTATTAACTTAATCAATTAATAACCCAAGATCTATATATTCAGAATGAATAGCTCAACAAGTAAAAACCAGATTATATGTAAAATGTGTAAATCGGCCGATTGCGAATTATTTTCAAATTATTTAGTTCTTAATAAGTATAGAAGCAATTTATACAAATGCAAAAGTTGTAAATTTCACTGGTTAAGCAATTCCGAAATATGGTTAGCTGAGGCTTATGATCAATCAATATGCATTTCTGACACCGGGATAGTTATAAGATCTCTTTTTATGTCTAAATTTGCAATAGTATTTTTATATTTAATAAATACTAATAACAAAGTTTTAGATTGGGGAGCGGGCAGTGGTCTTTTTGTGAGATTTTTAAGAGATAAAGGAGTCTCCTGTGAAGGTTTTGAACCTTATGGAAATTCTCCTTTAGCACAAGCATTTTGCTACAAAAAGAATCCACTTTCTGATAAAAAGAACTATAAAATAATCTTCGCTACAGAAGTCTTGGAACATATTGTTAACCCTTCAGAATTACTGGATCAAATACTAAAAAAATCCGATAGTATAATCTTCACAACCCAATTAGTACCATCTAATGAAAAAATTAAAGATTGGTGGTACATTGCAAATGAACTTGGACAACATATCTGTTTTCAAAGCGAGAAAAGTTTAAGAGAATATGCTAAGTCAAAGAATTTATATTGTGTCTTAAGTAGGAAATTAGGAATACATTTAGTAACCAAAAGCAAATATCATCAAATTATATTCAAGTTAATTCTAGGAAAAAAAAGAATTTTACTTTTATATCTTCCAATTTTATTGTTAAAAAAATTCTCAAAAAATCAATGCAATGCTCAAAAAGACAATGAAGATTGTATGAATTTGATTAAGAAATCCTTCTTACAGAATTAATAAGATTGTTATATAAAGTTGAAATATAGATAAAATAATTGAAATGAAAATTGCCTTTTTAGATAGAGATGGAGTGATAAATAAGGACATTGGATATGCATATAAAATTAAAGATTTAATGTTTTGTGAGAAAAGTATTGAAGGCATGAAGCTATTAATTAAGAAAAATTATAATCTTATAATTATTACAAATCAATCCGGAATAGGAAGAGGATTATATAGCGAAAAAGACTTTTTCAATTTCATGAATCATATGTATTTGGAATTAGAAAAAGAGAATATAAAAATATTAGATACATTTTTTTGTCCTCATCATCCAACAAAAGGAATTGGAGAATATAAGAAAAATTGCAACTGCAGAAAACCAAAATCAGGAATGATAATAGAGGCTAAGAAAAAATGGAGTATTAATTTAGATGAATCAATATTAGTTGGTGATAAATATAATGATATTGAAGCAGGAAGATCAGCAGGATTAAAAAAACTTTATTTAATAAATAATTCATCCTCTGGCAATTTTAATAATTTCAAAAGTACAAAAGAAAACTTATTTGAAGTTGCTCAAGAAGTAAATTAATTAAAAAGGTTAATTAAATTCTTGAAAAATTTTCAAATCCATAATTAATAATATTTATAATGGACGACAAATAGTAATAAAAAAAAGAATTTATTATTTGCTATTAAAACATATAAAACTAATAAACCACAAAATATTATAATTTTTGATTTAGCTTAAGACTGATATTAATAACCGTATAAAAGCTATCTTTAGAAATTTTATTTATTGATTATTTATCTAAAAAGAATATTCTCAAACAAAATGCTAAATTTATAAGTAATTATGAAAAAAATAGCAGTAAATTTACTTAATTTGATCTTAAAAATATAGATTTTTCCGCATATTAAAGCTAATGACCTTAAAAATATTCTTAGTAAATCGAAAAAGTTTTCAACTTAATATTAATTATCTTTAATAAAATTATAAAAATGATAATTTATTACTTGAGTATTGTTTTTGTTGACCATACTCACGATCTTCTGTGTGCCACATATTATTTTTTAAGAGTATTAACTATATCTTTATTCTACATTGACAAATAATAAAATAAATAGGATTTATAAGGTTTTAGTGTTTTTTCAATGTAAATAAGATTAATTTCTTTAAAAATTATAAAAATTATTAAAGTAATAATTAATTAACTAACAAAAAATTATTAAAATAAGAGTAGTAAAAATTTTTACTTATAAATTTAAAGTAGAAGGAGAAAATATTAAAAATTGAAAATCCAAGCAAAAAAAATTATTTATTTATTAAAAATTTCCGGCATAAGAAAATACATAGTTCCACTAGTAATAGTGAGTATGATGTCAAGTTTTTTTGAATTATTTCTTGCTTATTCTACAAGTTCTCTTTTTTCTGAAAAATTTGATACACCTTTTATTAAAGTACTTAAATCAAGTAATTTATTTGAAAATTTTAGTAAGGAATACTTATTAATTTTATTCACTTTAATAGCTATCTCAATAAATTTCATAGCCCGATTAATCTGGTTGTATTACACAAACTTTACATGGTTTAAATTGTCTACTAGGCTTAATAAAAAAGTTTGCGAAATCCTAATAAATCAAGAATTTAACACATTCAGAGAAAAGAAAACTGGACAGCTATCAAACATCCTAAATGCCCAATCAACAACAATAAGTGGAGATTTTTTATATCCAATATGCGCATTATTACAACCTCTTTCTTCTAGCATATTAGTCTTAGGATATGGATTGTTAGTAGAAACGCGAATTACGACATTAATTCTCTTAATAGTTGGTTCTATTTATCTTTTGATTTTATATGTTGGTAAATCATATTTTTCAAAATTTTCTAAAAACATATTAAAATCCCAACAAGATATTCAATCTTTTACCAATTCAGGTTTAAATAGTATTAAAGAGATTAAAACTTCTCAGAAAGAATTCGAATTTTTAGAGAAATATACTTTATTTGATAGAAAATATAGAAAGTCGCAATACTTAGGAAGGTTAATACAACTATCACCAAAAACAATTATTGAATCAGTTGGTCTATTAACAATAATCTTATTAATTTTGATTGATTTCAAAAAAGGAAATGGTATTGTTATTTCAGCCTCAGAGATAGTTTTATTGGCAATAATTTTTAAATCTGTACTATCTAATATTCAAGCTGTTTATAACAATATTAGTCAACTCATAATTTCAAGTGCTGCACAAAATCATGTTTTTGAACTTCTTTCTTCAAGGCAAAATACTAATTTAATTTCTAGGCAGAATTCTTTTAAGAATCCAATAATAGTATTTGAGAAAAATAATAACTTCTCATTTGTTGTAGAAAAGCAGGAAATAATTTTTTCTCAATTTGATTTTTTTAAAACCAATGAATATGTTTTTAAAAGTGGACAAATTTTTGGAATAAATGGACCAAGTGGTAGTGGTAAAACAACTTATCTAGACTTCTTATCAGGATTACATACAAATTTAAAAATCAAGAATATAACAAATTCTCATATATCTTATATGACTCAATTCAATTATATTAATGATATTCCTATTCATTCATATTTAGAGATTGACATTGATAATGAAAATATCTTGAACAAATATTTTGATCTTTTTTATAAATTAAAGCTTGTAAAAAATAATATTAATGAATTTAAACAATTTTTAAAAATTAGATTATCTTTTAGTGCAAGTAAACTATCTGGAGGACAGATTAAAAGATTGGCTTTGATAAAATCAATTTGCTCTGGTGCAAGAATATTATTATTGGATGAATTTACAAATGGTCTTAACAAAGAATTAGAAATAGTTACATTAAATGTGATAAAAGAATTTGTTAATAAAAAAAATCTAGTTATCTTAATTTCACATAACGAAAATGTAAAGTCATACTGCGATAAGTTAATTGACATAAGTTTACTTACGAAATATTACAAGTATTAAAAAATTTATATTGATTTTTAATCTAATTATTTATTATTGATATAACTATTTTCTAAGATATCTATAAATATTTTACAAAAATTTGTTTAATTACTTCACTGCAAGTAAGTCTTGAAGATGAAAATTGTTCTTGTAAAGAAGATGAACTTATAAAGTTAGCAAATAAATTCCTAAATTCAAATTTCCAAAAATTAGAACTTACTAATAACGACTTAAATGAATTAGAGTTATATTTAGACTCAATTAAAAAAAATCTTGATAAGAATTTTAATCCTAAAGACAAAAATACTTTCGTTCCTAATTTAAATACGATTTCTACTATTGCTGATAGGATAAGCATTGAATGTGTAAAGCTCGCTCATGCGATGTGTCAATTAAGTACAAATTCAATAAATACAAAAGATTTTGAAAAAATTTCTAATACTCAAAAAGCAATTTTAGAGGTACTCACTAAAGAGTTCGAAATAATATTTAAAAGAGTAATATCAACAAATAGTTATAATTTTATAACTGAATATAGAACTTTTAAATGAATTTATCTAACCTTATTAAGGACCTTACTGTTGCTAATAGGCTTACAGGAATTTATGATAATCTTAGAAATGAAGAGTGTAAAAAAGATTTTAATTCTGTTAATCATGAATTTATTTATATGACTGAAAAAAAATCCAGGAAAAACGTTGAACTTCGAGCATTTTACAGAACCGAAATAGATAAATATATTAAAAAATTAATTAATGAATAATCTTCTTTTAGGACCTTTTATTGGAGAACTAGGATGGGAAACTTTGTATTGGAGTGGCGTTTGTAATGATTATATAAATAGATTTAAATTTGATGTAATCATCGTAATATGTATAAAAGGTCATGAAGGGTTTTATCCCTATGCTGATAAATTTTTTTATTTGCCTGATAAATATATTCCACCTCAAGTTTCTCAAAATTCATACATATTGGATAATTGGATAAATGGATATCCTGGTAAAGCATCTAAAAAAATAAATTTACGAAGATCATTTAGATCTAGTATCAGAAACTTATCATTGAGGAAAATATATCATGAGGTACCATATACTTCTAAAGATGGTTTATCTTTTGAAATTAATGATTGGTTACATAAACTAATCTCAATAAATAAACTAAATAATTACAAGCATTTGAACCCACTTGATGAATCATGTATTCATGAAATTGGTTTAGGGACTAAAATAATAAATAATAAACCAACAATTTTCAGACCTAATATATATAGATCTTATGGCTTTCGACCTCAAATTAATAAAGAACTAATACCAAAATATATCAAAGAGGTTATTCAATCAAAGGATATTGCTATTTTCCCTAGATTCAGAAAAGAAAGAAGACCTGATAAAAATTCTTCCGAAGTTTTTTATGTTAATTTAATAAATAATTTAAAGTCAAAATATCCTGATCGAAATATTTTCCTTATGGGAGCTCCTGGAGGTGCTTATTTCGTAGGAAAAGAAATGCCAGGAACAATAGACTTGATTAATCTTCCTAAAGAGTTGGAATCATCTAGACTTTTTTTACATATGTATGTTCTAAATAATATTAACCTAAGTCTTGGATCAATATCTGGAGCAATCCTTTTAGCTTTGTCTTGCGGCTCGAATGCTATAACTTGGGGAGAAAAGGAACAGTTTAATAGATATCATATTGAAAACATTAATTTAAATAAGTTAATTTATATTCCCAAAACATCTATATCTTTAACTGAATGCTTTAAAAATATAGGAGAAATTTTGACATGAAAAAGGATTATAAATCTTTATATAAATTATCAGATAGAACTCGTAAGTTAATATCTAAAGGCATTGGTTTTATAGGTAACTATAATTATTTTCTAAATAATCTTGAATCTAGATTTAAACCATCTCATTTAGAAAATTGGATTACAGAAGAGTCAAGATTTATGGATCCTACTTCGATTTTAAATTTTAGAAGAAATTTATTATGTAGAGGTTTAATAAATAAACCGCATGAACCAAAAGGTTTTTTTATAAAATATTCGCAAGTTCAAAACACTACCAAAAGTCATCAAAATTATTTATCATTTATTTTTCTTAAATCATTACTTATTGAACTTAGGGTTTACTTACAATCTATAAATCCTAAGTACAAAAATAAAGTCAAAAAAAAATTTTATACTCTAATAAAGGAAGTCAATGATCTACCTAATATGAAAAGTTTCGCCTATAGGATTAAAAAAGGCGATAATAATATTGGCAATCCTTATAAAATCTATATTAAGGAATATGATTGTTTTATCACTGAAAGTTTTGTAAGACACTCCGAATATTTTCTAAGAATAATCAAATTTATTGACTTGAAAAGTATAAATAAAATTTTAGAAATTGGATCAGGTTATGGTGGACTTGCAGAAATTATTATTAATTCACTTTCCAATATTAATGAGGTATTTCTGATTGACTTTCCCCAGAGATTAAATCTTGCTAGTTTTTATCTTTCTGAATCAATTAATGAAGACTGGAGATTAAGATATTTTCTTATGAGCAATCGTTCAAAAATTGATAAAGATACAAAAAAAATTGAAAAATTAATTAATTTAATATCCATAGAAAAGTATTCAGAATTCTTCTCAAGTAGTACAGATAAAATAGACTTAATCATTAATACACATTCTCTTCAAGAGATGAGTAATGAACAAATCTCTTTTTATGCAAAAAATATTAAGCTTATTAAGCCTAATTATTTCATAAGCATTAATAGAGATAAATTAATAAAAGATAGATTAAGTAGACCAAATAAAATACTTTTAGATGAACTTTCTAGCGAATATAATTATAAGAGTTTAATTATTGATAGGATTTTTACAGTAACTCAGTTTAATAAGAAATGAAATTTGGTCATATTATTCCTACACTTTTTAAAAATAGTTGTAGAGATAATATTATTTTTCTTATAAATTATGCAAAAAAAAATCCAAATTATAATTTATATTTACCCTACACTAAAGATAAAATTTCATTAAAAGATTTAGATTTTATGAATAATTTAATTTATAAAAATAAGATTTTTAATAATATAAAATTCATCTCAACAAGAAGAGGAATTTATAGATCAATGAATGATGCTATTAAAGTTAGTGAAGATGACTGGCTCTACTTTAGTGGAGATACAGATAAAATTCATCTTAATAATATTAAAAAAAATATTCAAAAAATATATAAAATAAATAAACAAAATTGGCCTATTTTAATACTTGGAGAAACTCATGCTGGTAAGAGAATATTTAAAGGTTTAAGTAAAGAATTATATGAATCCTCACTATGGTACAACACTAATAAGTTGCATCATCAAAGTATTTTATATAATAGAGAAATTATATTATCTTATTTACAAAGAAACTATTTCTACGATGAAACTTATGAAGTGTTGGGCGATTTTCATTTAAATTGCAAAATTTATAATTTCAAATATAAAAATATTAAATTTTTTGAATCTAAAGATGTTTTTTGTGACTTTGACTTAAATGGAATAACTAGTAAATGCAAATTAATAGGATATATTGAAATGGCAAATATTAAAATAAAAGTGAATAAAAATCCTATCTTTTTATCTCTTTTAGTAAGTATTAGTGCATTTATAAAAAGAAAAATTTATTTATTCTTTCTTAATCTTTATAAAAGCCAAGAATATACTAAAAATGAACAGTATTATACTCCATCTAAATAATGTATAGTCGTAAATTGAAAAAGTTAATAAAGAAAATAGAGGTAAATAAATTCTTGGAATTTTAATATTTTTTGCCATCACATTAAACAATCTAAATAAAACTAATGAAATTAATAATGAAAATAAAATAGTTAAAAATAGGTTTCCTTGCCAATAGAAGTAAATCATATCAAATACAGAAACGACAGGACCGCCGGAGAGAGTATCAGGATCTAATTGATTAGCTAGAAATGCTCCATAAGAGTTGGTTTTTGTAATAGTTAAAGGAGAAAAAATATAATTAATTACCTCCGATGAAAGCTCCTTAAAAGTAATCTTTGAATTACTTAATAATATATCTGTTATAAAAATTACATCATTTTGCCTTAGTAATCTTGAGATCCAATCATAATTTAAGAATTTAAAAATAGAATATATTATTGAAATGAATCCAATGAATATTAAGGACAAATTTACTTTTTTTATTTTTAATAAAAGTAATTTTCCAATTCTTAATGTCCCTTTAGATAATTTAGAAGCGAAAGTATAAAACCTTTGTTTAATATTTAGATTAAATCCATTCGCATAATAATAAGAGATTAAGAAGCAAAATAAAGGATAAAGAAAATCTAAAGGGAGCTTACCACTTGACTTAATTATCTTTAAAATGGATTGAAAAATTAAAAGAACAGAAAATAATGAGAATTGACGTTTAATTAGAAGACTTGCAAAACCTAATGAAATTAAATAATTAATTACAGACTGAATACCTCCTAAAGAAATAATGGGTAAGTTACTAATACTTAAAATTGATAGTATTATTATTAAATAAGAATTTCCTCTGAGGCTTTTTATTGATGATATTAATAACTTAAAATCTCTTGTATTTATATACCTAAATAAGATATAAATATAAGCTATATCTGTTATTAAGGGATAAATATATAAACTGTTCCAATTAAGAAAACCTTTTAAGACATAAATATATATTGTTGTACAAAACTTCAATATTGTTAATAATAATAAAAAGAAAAAAAATCCCATGAAAAAAGAAATATCAATAATTGGATGTGGACTTTATGGTGCTTTAACAGCTTATCTATTACACAAGCAAGGATATCATGTAACAGTTTTTGATGAGAGAAATCATATTGGAGGAAATATTTATACTGAAAAGTTTGATGACTTTCATATTCATAAATATGGTCCTCATATTTTTCATACAAGTGAAAAAAGAATTTGGGATTTTGTAAATAAATTTACTGAATTCACACCTTTTATTAACTCACCATTAGCTTTTTCGAATAATAAATTGTATAACTTACCATTTAATATGAATACATTTAATCAACTTTGGGGAATTACTTCTCCTTCGGAAGCTAAGAAAAAGATATTTGAGCAAACTGAAAAATATAAAAATATAAAAATCAATAATCTAGAGCAACAAGCATTGGCTATGGTAGGTGAAGATATTTACAATACTTTTATAAAAAACTATACAAAAAAACAATGGGGAAGAGATCCAAAAGAATTATCTCCAGATATTATTAAAAGAATACCTTTAAGATATACCTTCAATAACAATTATTTTAATGATACATATCAGGGGATACCAAAGAATGGTTACACATCCCTGGTTAAGAATCTCTTAGATGGAATAAAAATAGAACTAAGCATAAAATGCGATTTAAAATTTCTTGAAAATTTGTTAAGTTTCTCAAAAGTAATCTTTACAGGAGCATTAGATGAATTATTTCATTATAAGCACGGAAGGTTAGACTCTAGATCTTTAAGATTTGAAAACAAATTAATTGATAATAAAAATTTTCAAGGCAACGCAGTAGTAAATTATTGTGATGAAGTATTTAGTCATACCAGAATTACAGAGCACAAACACTTCACTAGATCAAACTCTGAAAAAACATTAATATCTTATGAATATCCTGCTGAATTTATAAATAATGAAGATAAATATTATCCAATCTCAAACAAAAAAAATAATTCAATACACAAAAAGTATACTGAATATGCAGAGTCTATTAAAGACTTTAGCTTTGGAGGAAGACTCGCAGACTATAAATATTATGATATGCATGTGATAATCCCTTTAGTGTTAAAAAGATATGGAAAAGTTAGTTAAAAGAATAAAATATTTTATATCTTTTTTAATTACATCTAACAAAATTAAATTAAACAAAACTAAATGTACTTTTTTAGTCGCATCTTATACTAAGGATTTATTAACTCAAATTGACTCTCTCGGAAATAAAATTACGCATTTAATATTTGTTAATAGGTCCTTATATCAGTTAATAAAAAATGAAAATATTTACTCAATAAATGATTTGATTAAAAGATACAAAATCACAATATTTTTGGGAGATCCTATTTGGTTTAAAGAAGAAGAATGGCTGGAAAGACATAAAGAGACTTGGAAAATTTTAAAAAAGAATAAATTTATAGATTTAATAATTCCTTACCAATTTAATTATTTTCCTAAAAAATATAATTACAAAGGTTCAGTATCTCTCGTAAATTTAGATAAGTTATTTGTAAAAACTAACTTAAGTTTTTATATGATGGCATTCCCTTTATTACCTTATCCATTTATTCACAATAGCGGATTAATATCTTTATTAATTTGCTCTCACTTATCTAAAAAAGTTTATGTAAGTGGCCTAAAGTTAAATTACGTAGAATTTTTATTTCCTTTTAAAAATGGGAAGGCTATTCAAAGATTTATATACGAAAATACTATAGATGAAAAGTTATTAAATCAAAGTTATTATCAAAGGCTAATTCATTTAACTGAATTAGTTGAAGAAGCTGATTTTATAGTAAGTTATTTAAGGAAAACAAAAACAATAGTCTTTCTCACTGAAGGATGTATCTTAGGATGGAATTAAAACTATTTCCCTTGAAGACAATTGCGATTATTCCCGCAAGAGGAGGCTCAAAAGGTTTACAAGATAAGAATATAAAACTGCTTCATGATCATCCATTATTAGCCTATCCTATAACTTTAGCAATGAAATCTAAAAAGATTGATAAAGTAATCCTTAGTACGGACAATGAAAAATATGCCTCAATTGGGAGGGAATATGGAGCAAAAGTTCCATTTATTAGGCCTTCTAATTTATCTAATGATAAAAGTACTACAGAAGAGACATTACAATATTCACTACTTAAAACTGAGGAAATTTATAAAGAAAGATATGATATTTGCATTTTTCTCACTGCAACTGATGTGTTTAGACAATTATCTGATCTAGAGGAATGTATTCAATCACTTGAAGAAAATAAAAATTTAGAAAGTTGTTTTATGGGGCAAAAAACAACAAAGAATTTTTGGCAGATAAAAGATTCAAATAATTATGAAAGACTGTTACCTTGGATGAGAGATTATTCAAGCAGGCAAATTAGAAAATGTATTTATAGAGAAGATACTGGAAGATCATGTGCTTCGAGAAGTTCTTTATGGAGAGAAGGTAGGCGAATAGGTGATAATATAAAAATAATTCCAACTGATAATACTATTTATGATATCGATATACATAATTCACTTGACTTTTACATAGCCGAAAAGGTTATTGATTTTTTAAGAGATAATGATCCAAGCAAACTTCCTGAAATTTTAAAATGATAAATTTTAGAAATGACACAATATCTATAGTAATAAGAACTAAAAATGAATCAAGGTGGATAAGATCTTGTCTAAGGGCAGTTCGCTCTCAAGAGATAGATCTAAATATTGAAATTATTTTAGTTGATAATAAATCAACAGATAAGACAATAGAGTTGGCTAAACCATTAGTAGATAAAATATGTGAAATTGAAAAATACAAACCAGGTTTATCTATCAACTTAGGTATAAATAACTCAACGGGTAAATACATAGTTATCTTATCTGGACATTGCATTCCAAAATCAAAAGAATGGTTAATTAATTTGATTAAACCATTAGAAGAAAATAATATAGCCGGTGTATATGGTAGGCAAGTGCCTTTTAGTTATTCAAAACCTTCTGATAAAAGGGATCTTGAAATAACTTTTGGATTAGATAAAAGATATCATGTGAAAGATGCCTTCTTTCATAATGCAAATAGTGCCTTTAAAAGAGAAACATTAATCAAATTTCCATTTGATGAAGAGCTTACTAATATTGAAGATAGAGAATGGGCCAAAAGAATCATTGCTGCTGGAATGATAAATGTATATGAACCAACAGCAGAAGTATATCATTGGCATGGGATTCATCATTCTGGAGATCAAGAACGGGCTTCTAAAACTTTAAAAGTACTTGATTTAATAAATTCAAATTATTCAATAAATAAAAAAAAGCTTAAAAACAAAATATACTTAATTATTCCTTTCGCATACGAAGGAGGAATTGAAGAGGGGAAGATATTTTTTAAGAAACTCCTTAATCATTTTTACAATAATCAAAAGAATATCTCCGAATATACTTGTAAGATTATTTTTTCCCTAACTAAACCAGAATTAGCAGTATTAGTTAAAGAGAAATTTCCAAATGCTTTAATACATGAAAGAAATTTAAATAACGAATATAGATTGCTTGGAATTCATGATTTTATTCATGAAATTATTATTAAATATAATATCAATGAATTTGATAAAATCCTATACTGCGATTTAACATATATCTTTAGGCCCGACGGCTATCTTATTGATATAATTTCAAAGGGTAAAAAAGAAAAATTACCTATAATATCTTATTTTAAAGAGAATAGAAGAGCTTGGACCTTAACATCCAACGAAGCAAAAGAATTAGATAAAGACTTTCTTCCCTCATCATTAAAAGATTCGACTATTCTAATATCATGTTTAGGCATTGGTTCAATTATTAATGTTAAAGATATTAATTCTGGATGTATAGTTGGTTCGGAATATATTCTCAACCCTATTTCACAAAAAATTGCCTCTCTGCAGATAAAAAGTTATGATGAATTGCAATTTATGGAAAAACAATTTGGTAAATATAGCAATAATAGGCCTGGGAAGGGTCTTTGACCATTATCTAAGTATTTGGGATCAAATAAAAGAACAATTTCCAGAATTAAAAGTTATTGCATTATGCGACATAAATGAAAATTTAAAAAATAAAGGCAAAAAATTAGGTTGTTTTAACTTTTTTGATAATATTGAAGAATTGTTAAACAATTCGGATGAATTAGATCTTGCTATTATTTGTACTCCAGGTGGTTTGCATTATAAAGATACTAAAAGATTTTTAGAGAATAATATTCATGTTCTTTGTGAAAAACCAATTTGTCTTAAAACTCATCATATTATTGAATTAGAAAAAATAGCCAAAGAAAAAAATCTACATTACGGAGCTGTTTTTCAAAATAGATTTAATCCCGCTATCAAATATGCTAAAGAATTTATAAATAGTGGGAATATAGGTGATCCTCTAATTCTCGATATTTCTTTATTATGGTCTAGACCACAATCATATTATGAAGATGCATGGCATGGAAAATGGGATTTGGATGGAGGAGTTATTTGTCAACAAGCAATTCATCATCTTGATGCTGCCTTTTTTATAAACGGTGATTTTTCAAAGATTTGCTCTTTAAGATGTAACCTTAGAAACAAACTTGAAGCTGAAGATACTCACTTAGCTTTAATACAATTTAAAAATAATGTATATGGAACTTTTAAAGCTACAACAAGTTTAGGACCTAAAGATCAAGAAGCTTCTTTATCAATATATGGATCAAACGGATATATAAAAATTGCTGGAATAGCATTAAACGAAGTAAAAGAGGCTTCAACTAATGGAGAACCAATATCAGAAAAAATTCTTAATTCACATTCAAGACAAGTTTCGAGTGGATATGGTTATAGCCACATTGATTTACTTGTAGAAACATTTAAAAATATTAAGAATAAAAACTTCAATCCATTATGTACTCCAGGAGAATCCGCTCATATTTCTTCTGTAATTCACTCTTTTTATTTATCCTCAAATGATTCAATAAGTTCATTTAAGAATGTTGACCTTAAGAATGATTTTCTTCCTCTTGGTATGATTAAATAAATTAATAAGTTATTTATGGTAATTGAAAACAAAGCACCAGGAAAAGATGTTACATTAGATGATTTAAGAACAAAATTCCCCCTAGCTGCAAAAAAAAATCCTGAACATAAATCATCTTTTGAAGTAAATGGTGTAGTTTTTGGAGGTAAGAATATTCCAATATTCGCAGGACCAAATATGGTTGAAAGTAAAGACTTAATATTAAATATTGCTAAATTCTTAAAATCACAAAAAATTGATTTCTTAAGAGGTGGTGCTTTTAAACCCTTAACTTTTCCATATAGATCACCAAAATACACAGAAACAAGAGAAGATGGTTTGAAATGGTTACAAGAAGCGAAAGAAGAAACTGGTATAAATATTATTACTGAAATCATGCATCCTTCTTTTTTAGGAAAAATAGATTTTGTAGATATTATTCAAATAGGAGCTCGAAATATGCAGAATTATCCTTTTTTACAGGAATGTGCAAAAACAAAAAAGCCAATAATGTTGAAAAGGCATTTTGGGTGCTCTATTAGAGATTTATTAGGGGCGGCAGAATATATTCTTCTTGAGGGTAATGATAAAGTTATCCTCTGTGAAAGAGGTGTCTCAGCTCCTCATACCCATAGAACTACATCAAGATTCCTTCTAGACTTACAATCTATCCCTGCACTGCAAGAACTTACACACTTACCTATTGCCTCAGATCCTTCTCATGCCTGTTTTTGGCGACCTTGGGTAAAATCACTTTCGAATGCCTCCATAGCAGTAGGGGCTGATTCTCTTATGCTTGAAGTTCACCCTGATCCTCCAAACGCAGCAGTTGATCCACTTCAAGCTATTGATTTTGATGAATTAACTGAAATTCATAAAACTCTTAAAGGGATTGCAAATGTTTTAGGTAGAACAATATGAATAGTAATATTAATTCAATTAATAAATTCATTTCTAATAAATTAGAAATAAAATCAAATAATTTTGCCCTAATGATTGGTCTAAAACCTTCAAAAGGAGCAAGAAGTCCCTCTCTTTGGAATAAATTTTTCACATTTAATAATATAAATGCTGAAATGTATCCAGCTGACCTTGAAAACGAAAAAAAACTAATAGATCTACTAAATACTTTGAAAAATAATAAAAGCTTTATAGGTGCTGCAATCGCTGCTCCTTATAAAAAAACGGTGTATGAATTTTTTAGAGATGAATGTCATGATGATGCAGCGAATGCATCTTTTGCTGCTAATAATATTTTTAGAAATATTGAAGGTGTTCTATCTGTTGCAAATACTGATGCTAATGCAGCAGTCATATCAATAGAGAATGAAATATTTAGGAAGAATTCGCAAAAAAAAGCAAAAGTATTGATTTTAGGAATGGGTGCAACAGGTAGAGCGATAGCAGCACTTCTTAAAAATAGTTGCGAATTATATGTTTGGAATAGAAGTAAAAATAATTATGTTATTGATTTCTTAGAAAATAATAAAAATACTACTTTTTTAGAAAAATTACCTCAATCCCTAGACAAATATGATCTTTTAATAAATGCAACTACTTTAGGCTCAAATCAATTTGAATTTACTGAAGATGTGCTTATAAATCAAGATTTAGTAAAAACATCAAAAAAAGATTTGGTTTTTTTTGATATTAATTATGATCCACCCATTTCAAATCATTCCACTTTTTTCATGAATAATGGTTGCAAATGTATTAATGGCATTAGAATGAATCTTCTGCAGGCATGTATAGCAATTTCTAATTGCTATGAAAAATTTACTCCATCAGAAGTAGAAAATATTCTCTCTAAAAATTAAAATGAACAAAAGAAAAAAGAATATTTTCTTTTCAATTGTTCTTTATAAACATAGTTATGAAGATATAAAAGAATTATTAATTTCTATAAAAAATATAGAAATTAAATTAAGAGAAATTTTCAAAATTCATTGCATCATTTCAGATAACAGTAATAATGATTCAATAAAATTTTCTTTTGAAAATAATTTAAATTTAGTTAAGCAATTTTATTACACATTTCATGGTCGTAATTTAGGTTATGGTAAGGCTCATAACTTCAATCTTTTAAAAAAATCTTTGATTGAAGAAAATCATCCGGATGATATTTATATTATTGTGAATCCGGATATAGTTTTTGAATCAGAGAACTTAAAAAAAATATTATTCTGGTATGAAAAATCAAAAAAAGTATCTTGTACTGCTCCATTAATTTATAATAATAATAAAATTATTCAGTATTCTGCTAAAAAGAATCCAACCTTTCTCTCACTTCTACTTGGGAGACTTTATTTTTTACAAAGAATTAAAATATTTAAGAAATATGTATTTTGGCATACTAACCAAAATTTGAACTACAAAAAAGATATTATAGATTCTTCTTATCTTTCGGGATGTTTTTTGATCACCAAGCGAAAATATTTTGAAACTTGTAATGGATTTTCTGCAGAATATTTCTTACATTTGGAAGACGCAGATCTAGTGAGAAAACTTTCAAAGTACGGCATGACCATACATAATCCAATTTCAGAAATCACCCACTTCTGGGCAAGAGGCTCACATAAATCAATTTCACAGATGATAAGTCTGATTAAATCTTATTTCATTTATATAGGAAAATGGGGATTTAAACTTTGGTAAATTTATA
>Ga0160422_10000481_pt1 | contig 24067 bp, 23 predicted proteins | sample Fk160mmetaG_FD_108192 | JGI IMG/M metagenome (GOLD analysis project Ga0160422, IMG submission 108192) | Marine microbial communities from the Central Pacific Ocean - Fk160115 60m metaG | ecosystem: Environmental > Aquatic > Marine > Oceanic > Photic zone | place: The Central Pacific Ocean...
AGCGCAACAGCTTTCGGCGCCTCTGCGATATTGCTGATGGCTAGCGTTTACCAGTTAATGTTCCTACAAAGCGACGCAGAATGGGGTGATTTTACCGGAGCAGCCATCGGGATGATAGTAGTGTCTAGCGCGATTTTAATTGTCGCAACACCAGAATTTCTCAACCTCAGAGGCTATGTTAATTTGTTAGCAGAACTCAAAGAAATTGAATCTACCTCAGAGTTGAAAAGGCGCAAATCTGAGGGTGACGAAGCAGCTAAAATTCTCGGTGCTGGCCACGCAGCTGCTTGGGAAGATTTCTTGGTTGAAAAAGGCCTCAAAAAGCGAAAATGAGGGGCCAGTTTGACTGATAGCCACCCATTAAACAACCTGCTGCGCGAGATGATTCTAGCAGTTGCAATGATCGCTTTTCTGGTACTGGGATTATGGGCTCACACAGGAACCATGCCACCTCTGGTCGTGGTGGAATCATCTTCAATGATTCATGAAGAAAATGGTGAAGTCGGAAGCATCGATGCAGGAGATTTGATACTAGTTATGGATACACCTTACGACAATATTGTAACTTTTGCTGAAGCGAGTGACAGAGATAACAACTATTTCGGGTATGAAACCCATGGTATGGCGGGTGATGTGATAATTTATCAGAAAAATGGCGATGATGGGACCCCAATTATCCACCGAGCAATCCTACGAGTGGAGCCAAGTCAAACTATCTCTCCTGACCGCTCCGCTAGTGAAAATGCCAATAATTCTGAACATTGTCCAAACGGTGGTACTTGGGATAGTTCTGTTGTAGATATCGATGGAGATTTGGGAACATGCGTATTGACATGGTCAGTGCCGGGAACTAATGTTACTGACTCAGATACTATCACCATAAAATTTGATGGTTACAACGCCGGTTATTACGACTGCCAAAGATTCGCTCATGCTAATGTTGAACCATACCTCGTCGTGTGGAATTGGCAGCCGAAACACAGCGGGATTGTTACTCTTGGAGATAACAATCAATGTTCTGTTGACCAAGGCGGTCTTGTCGTTAATGGGTCCTCAGGCGTTCACAGTAGTTCCGGGGTTGCAGGCCCCGTCAGAGAAGCATGGCTGGTTGGCGTTGCTGGAGGCGAGATACCATGGTTAGGTACTGTCAAACTAATGCTCAGCGGGCCTAGTTCACCCGGCACCCAATATGTGCCTAGCTCCTCTTTCCTGTTCTTAGCATTGGTAATTGGCGGGATTATATTCGCGCCAGTTGGTCTTGAGGCAATCATCAAAAAAATCATGCATGAATCTCCTGAAATGTATCAGGCTAAATTGGAAACAGACTATTCTTCTGAGGAATAATCACTACGATTGGCTAAAGCGTCGTCCATACTCAAATCACCCTGCGCAACTAGTATTGCCGCTTTGCGTGAGATGGTGAATTCACCGCTTGATTGTTTTCTGCTCTCAGCCTGTATGTATTTGATTTCGCCTTGGGTTGGAATAATGTCCCTGCATTGCCATATTCTTATGCCACTTTGTGTGGCAATTCTCAATGCAGAAGTTGAATGATTATTACGAATTAAGCCCGACGAAGTTTTGTGCTCATTAACTTGTTCAACGTGCCAATTATTTGCAACACAATCATTGATGATTTGGTCTCTGATTAAAGGGGCTCCATCCCCGATTTTAATCGTAATACTGTCAAATGCAGCGATTTTCCGGAGTTTGACAAGATTTGGCATCAGTTCGTTGATTGAAGTTAATTGCATGATGCCACAAAAAGCACCGTCAACTAGCCATGCGATGCCGGGATATGGGCCGGGGTCAACGCCAATAATTAATGATGCAGAGGACTGCGAGCCAGTTAAAAGATAAGTTGCCGAGAGAATTGCTGTATCGATAGAATCTATTTCTACCGGGATAGGCTTACCTACCGACGGATATTGAATTATTTCTGCTGCTGATGCAAACCAAATAATGTCTTCACTCGGGACTGGTTTTTTAATGTCTATTACTGTGAAATCAAGCGATTTAGCGCGAAGTTTTTCAATTAATTTGAATGACAGTCTGAAGTCTTCAGTCCTGACCGCCAATCGCGTCATGATATGCCGTCGCAACGGTTAATCACAAACCTACCGAATCTGATTAAACTGACCAAACCGTTGTTACATGTGGAGATACCACCGAAGTTATCAAAAACGCTCGACATTGATTGATGCTCGTGAGCAGCAAGTACGAAAGAGAGCTTCGGCAGGTTCTCGCTGGCTTAGAAAAAGGAGTAAATTCGGTTATTAGATCCTGCACAGAACTCCAAAAGGCCAGAATGAAACTAATAGAGAAGCGACCTTTTCTGGTTGTCAGAGCTGCTGGCTCGGGAATCGAAGGATCAGGTGATTTACTCGCCCTGCGCGGAGACATCTGCTTCCCTATTGAGGTAAAATCCTCTAAGGAAGCAAAAATCTACCTTTCCGGGAGGACGGTCGAACAGTATAATTCGTTAGTCTATGAGGGTAATCGTTCTTCCTTGATGCCACTCTACGCGTATCGGCTAAAGGGTGTTCGAGGAGATTCTTGGCGTATTTTCCGCGTAAAAACCGGAACGTTACATGGTAAATTGAGAAAACTAGCACCGTCGATACCATCTTTACCTCTAACACGCAATGGCAAACCATATCTCAATTGGGAATCGGGAATGGAACTCAACGAGTTTATTGCTTTGATTTGTTCGCAAACCGAACAATCGATGAACCTCGAACATATTCAAGCACGTAGTCGAATTGAGACCACATCCGCTTATGACATTATATTCAAAAATAATGAACCGAGAGATGTTTTAGCCGAGCTACAGAAGCGTAGGGTATAGCACTCAGAAGTAGGGAATTACAAGGATAAATAGGATCATTCCCAACAGCGCAAGAGACGAAATATTCGATGCTTTACTCGAGATATGCTCAATCCACATTGGATTTAAATCCCAGAATTTTAATTTTCTTCCGACGTGCTTTACGCCTTTTAGTATCGCCCGTAACATATCTCTGAACATGTGACCACCGTCAAACGGAACCATGGGAATTAGATTGGTAAATCCCAGTAGTATATTCACCCACAGTAACCAAAAGAATAGATTGACCAAGAATAGTAAACCACTGGTCCCAATGGCTTGGGCAAAAGAATTGTCATCTGCCTCCAACAGTGATTCTTCAAATGGGTGCATCGCTAAGCCCTGAAGTTCGAATGGTATGATGAGTACACTCAAAGTATGAAACGGTACCATAACTGATCTCTGCAACAAGTTGCCGTCCCATCTTGGAGATAGTGGGCCAGCAAGTCGATCGATACCAGCAGTACCACCTGATAGACCTTCAACCCCTAGGAATGGATCGCCCCGTTCAACACCTAATGTGGCTAAGTCAGAGTCTGACCAACCAAGCTCAACATAATAATCGTACTTGTCTGATAGTGTTGCAGTTAGTGTTTCAATTTGACCGTCACTGTGACGAACAGTAATTGCAATGCTGTCATTCGCCGCGTATCCATCCATAACGTTGTAGAACTCCTCGACGTTTTGCACTGGCGCTTCATCGATGAATTGAATTGTGTCCCAAGGTTGTAATCCGGCAGCATCTGCGCCCTCATCTTGGACGATTCCTCGCACGTGAACCCCGGATTCGCTCGCAACGAATTGTCCGGCAAGCCCGCCTAAGAAAATCAAACACACAATCGCTGCAAAAATATTGGTTGCCGGTCCAGCGGCAAACATTCTCATGCGCTCTTTACTAGGTGCGCTAGTTAATTCTTCATACTGTGGTTCAGCAAAAGCTCCCAATGGTAATGGACCTAACTGCAACAATCCGAAGGAACGAATTCTCATGCCATGAGCTCTGGCTTGTAAACCGTGGCCAAACTCATGAATCACCAGAGCAACAATGAATGCTAAAGCGCCCCAGCCAAGCGGAATTACTGGATTCAGTCCAGGGATAGCAACTAATTCACTGGCACTCGGCGGCGGTGTCTGGGGTGGCGAGAGTAATGCAGTAATGAAAGCAATAATCATTAAGAGACCCACTAGAAGCATAGAAATAACACAGACCCAAAGCGATATTTCACCGTAAAAGCGCCAAAACCCACGGGGCTTTACCGTCTTATCCAATAGCCTGAGCCCGCGCGTAGAACGCACCATCAATATGACACCAAAGACACGAGTGGCATTCCACCTATCCAATGTGCCATTATTTTCCCAAATGCGCAACAGAACATACCATGAAAAAATGAGCACTAAGATGAATGACCAGTCGAAATTGACAGTCCCCCAACTAGCAGCCATGAAACTGCCAATTTGTCACTCGATTTGAATATTAACAAAATATGAACAAAGTTGAATAATGACTGCATTGAGCATTCACCATGCAACCAATCAGCGATGATATTGCCGAATGGTGTGACGAGACTTGGGGGCAGAATCCCACAGAAATACTGGAGTGGTTTGAAGATGATGAAACAGTTCAAGTTTTTATTAAACTAAAGCGCAGTGTCTTGGTCGCAGATTTTATGTTCAAAAGCAATGCAATCAACATGACAAAGGATCGTGTTGAGATAAAACACCACTTACATATCCCGTTGGATATTTGGAATCCTGGATCAATACAGGCGACTAGAATCAACGATGGTAGAGTGCGTTTCAGGCATCGAAATTCAGACATCTTGCTCGCCGCAAAAATGCGTGCACCGGAGTGGGGGAAAAACGTGTTAGAGGACTGGTTGATATCCTTACGTGGTGAACAACTCAGACCAAAAGACAAAAACCAGCGGCTTGCATCAATCAAGCGAACCAAAGAGATTGTTGTTAGAAACCTACATTCTGCGTCGCTAGATGGAGTCAAAGATGATCTTTACATGATAAACCAACGAATTAATTCTGCTGAGACGGGACTAAATCCGTTCGAGAGCGCCATCCAAGAGGCTGAGTAATTAATTTAATCTCACTTTATATCGTTCTCTGCCATTTACGTAGAGTGTTATCCTGCCAGACGAAGACACGCAAATTGCTGCGCATTCTGCAAGTTGCGAAATTGCCCTAGCAGCCAAATGTCTGCCGCCCTCGCCGTACTTAGGCTGCGTCCCGGCTGGCACTTGGATATACCTTCCTGCGTCACTAGCAACGCCATCTTTATTGAAAAATATCGCCCCATCTAGCCAAGCAAATTCAGCCAAAGTCTCGTGATTTTCATCAAATAAAATGCTCTTTTTTTCTGCGTCATGTCCCTTGAATGGATTGAGCACCAACGGAGTTGAAAATTTTCTCAGTTTTGGTAATGAGCCAATAGCAAATAGCGCACCCACCGAGTGTCCCTCACGACCTCGCGAACCGATGTGTCTAGCTAGTTGCATTGCCTTCGTTAACACCTCTAATTCGACATTTATTTCTGTGGCTAATGAGGCAAATCGATTGGCGCTAAGCATGGTCGTATCAACTGAAAATACTCCATCGATTGGCTCGGCCAAAATCACCAATATCTTTTCTCCACGCGCAATCCTACCTTCGCCGATAGCCTGTAAAATCATGTCATGCAACTGAGACAATACCTGCAAACCCATTGAAGAGAGTGATTCGTCCATCATCTCAACAGATATTTCATCATCGGTGAATGATTCAATTACTCTGGTTTTACTAGTCAAGATCGTCCGCTCAACATCGCTCGGTATCACTGTGTGAATCTGTCTAATTTTCTTGACACTGTTCGAGATCATGATAACTGAATCGAAACTTTTCCTATCGGTCGGAAAAGCATCGGTGACCGATTTCACTAGGTCGACCAAGAAATCACCTACATACTTGTAGTATCTACACCTGGCAACTGGTCTTCTGACTCTCGGTAAACAGTTCGCATATTATTGATGAAATTCCGCTCTTTGATAACTAATACAAACTCTCTGAACCCCGGATCTTCTTCGCCGTCAAGATGGTTAAGTAAAACCTCTAGAGTTATTCGGGCTCCTTCACGATGAGGATAGCCAAAGATTCCCATCGAGATTGGTGGTGAAACAATTCGCTTTACGTCTTTCATTTCCTTAAATCGGTCAAACAAATTATGGTAGGTTTCTGGGAGTAATTGCCTCCTAGTCTCATCTTGACTTGGTCGTCGGCAATCCGGACCAACAGCGTGAATAATGTATTTGTAATTATTAGCCAAGGCAAACGGCTCGGTGACGACGTTGTGAGTAACAGCACATGGTGGTGCGTTTATTTTCCTCTTTTCAAGGCAGATATTGCGCGTTACTTGAGTCAATTCTTGACCAGCCTTAGCGTGAATTAACGAGTCTAAACCCTCACGGCCAGATAGGCGATTATTTGCCGGAGTAATCAATGCATCACCAGTATGGTCCCAAACCTCACCACCAACAACAGTTAGCACTCCCCATTTACAGGTTCTGGCCATGTATAGTTCCGGCATCGTGCAAGCATGCAGGGGTGTCTTACTTATTTGGTTCGCAGAAATGTGTGAATTTTCCGGCTTTTTGATAAATCTACTGTTAACCGAATGTTTTACTCGAATAATTCATTATCTACCTAGTAATAGGACTAACGATAGCATGGCAGTAGGATATGTGTTAGTTAATGTCACTCCAGGAATGGAAATAGCCGCATACAACTCGATAAAGAGTATGGAAAATGTCGATGATATTACTGTCTTATTTGGTGATTATGACTTAATTGTAAAATTAGTCGCCGATGATTTGGCTTCAATTGCAAGAACAGTTGTTGAAACTATCAGGCCTGTTCAAGGAGTCTTGAATACCAAGACTTTGGCCGGTGCAGACGTCGTATAATCTGGCTTTCCATGCCCTGTTTTGCTCAATTTTTGGCTTCCGAAAGGGGTGCTGCGGCCTATATGTAGCGCAGTATAGCGGTTTTTCGGCATAAATACTATATACCTGACTAATTTACTTTATTCCGGAGGTTATCCAAAATGTCTGATAAGAAATATTTCGTCCTAATGCAGGGCGGCAAAGATACAAGCCAAGTATTTGCGAGCAAACAACCACGTGGTGCAGCCCTAAAAGCAGCCACACGTGGCCACACCGATATCCGCCTAAGAGAGCGTGGAACCAAGAGAGTCCACTGCTTCACTGGCAGCATATCAATGGTTGACAAGCCAGCAAACGGCCCAGCTTGGCTTCCTGACAAGATCAAGAAGGCAAACGTCAAGAAAATCGGAATCGAGCACCTTTGAGTTGCTATTCTGAGTCATTTGACACCTTATGAACTAATATATTCTGCGGGATATAACTGCCCCCTCGAAGGTTTCGGCCTCCGAGGGGGCTTTTTTTATTGTTACATCTTTATCTTGATTATTGATTGTGTGCTGGTTTGTTCCACTGCTGTAACCAGCCTCCAATCCATAACGCAATCAAAATCATCAGTAGTTGGGCAATTAAGCGTAATACATGCCATATAGTAGCGAATGTCTGATTATCTAGTGGTATATCATTGACCCACATATTGTAATTAGCCCAATATACTGCTAGCAAAAACAGTACTGTTAATGCAGAGAAATACCGCCTGCTCTGGGGTATTACCATACCAATTCCAAGAGCGATCTCAATTATTCCGGTGATTAAAACCCAGATTGTTGGATCGCCTAGGGCTTCTGGAACTATTGGTTCAAACCACCTAGTATCGGTGAAATGAGCAATTCCCACATTGACAAAAAATATACCAAAGATAGTTGCAATGGCGTATTTAGCCAACACGACTACACCCATTTGATCCCCCATCAATAGCGAACTTTTTGCCGTGTTAAGGTCCGCCATATTCTCTGAAGCGGGTCATAATACCGATCGACAACGCGCTCTTTTAGCTGGATTATCGCATCATCAGTAATCTGAATGCCTGCTGGACATACTTCTGTGCAGCATCGCGTAATGTTACAATATTCAACGCCAAATTCTTTCTTTATTTCTGGTATTCTATCCTCTAAATCAAGCGGGTGCATTTCATATTGAGCAAGACGAACAAGATTTCTAGGCCCAGCGAAATCGTCAAACAATTCGTGATCTCTCAACACGTGGCAGGTATTAACGCAAAGGAAACATTCGATGCACTCCCTAAAGTGTTGGACTCTATCTGCCTCCATTTGATTGAATTCCCAATCCATCTCGGAAGGTCCGTTAATTGGTTTGATTCGTTGGGCTACATCATAGTTCCAAGAAACATCTGTAACTAGATCTTTGACGTGAGGAAATGTTTTCATCGGTCGTATGTCGATTGGCTCACCATCACTAACTTCCTCGACAACATCACTCATTCTCGTCATGCACATCAACCGAGGGCGGCCATTGATTTCTGCAGAACAGGAGCCACATTTTCCAGCTTTGCAATTCCACCTAACTGCTAAATCTGGCTCTTGCTCATGCTGGATGCGGTGAACACAGTCTAAAACCACCATTCCCTCATCCAACTCTATTTCATAGTCACGCATGGCAGAATCGTCACCTTCGCCTCTAGTAATCTGAAAGTTCTGCTTTTTACCCTTCAATGACATCACTCACTACCTCCGGCTTCGGCTGCTCTTTCAGCAATTATTGCTTTGACTTCTTTAATTGCCTCTTTCAGGTCTTTACGCATTTCAGCAATCGGTTCTTGACGTATTTTTATTTCCCCATCTTCCATGTAAATGATATTCAAGGTGTTACCCCAATAATCATCATCTGGAACCGGGAAATCGTCACGTGTGTGTCCGCCTCTAGACTCTTCTCTAGTTACCGCTGCTAAAGTTGCGGCGTATGATATATCTACCATATTCTTGAGGTCGAGAGCTTGATGCCAGCCTGAATTATACTTCCTTGATGAGCCAGGATATGCGGAGATTCTTCGCTCTTCATATTCTTTCAAATCATCAATCGCTTCATCGAGTTCGGCCTTGGTTCGAATAATACCCACTTTAGCCTGCATCATATCTCTTAATTCGTCATATATCTGACCGGGATTCTCACCGCCCTCATTGTTGAATGGCTCGAGCATAACGTCGATTGCTTGATTCACCTGTGCAACATCAATTACCGGTTGCGCAAGGTCTTTCGCTCGCTTAGCGGCAAATTCACCGGCACGCTTACCAAATACGATTAGGTCGGACAGTGAGTTACCACCTAATCGATTTGCGCCGTGCAGTCCAGACGCTACTTCACCACAGGCAAACAAACCCGGCACAGAAGATTCCTGAGTTTCCGCATTTACCATTACTCCACCCATCACATAGTGAGCTGTTGGACCGACCTCCATCGGTTCTTTGGATATATCAACTCCGGCTAACTCTTTGAACTGATGATGCATTGAAGGTAGTTTCTTCAGAATGGCTTCTTCTCCACGATGCGAAATATCGAGGAAAGCACCACCGTGTGGTGAACCTCTACCAGCCTTAACCTCAGAATTGATTGCTTTGGCAACGACGTCTCTGGTCAACAGTTCTGGCGGCCTTCGGACGGTAGCGAGTTTACCAGATACTACTTCCTCGACCCACTGATCTGATTCTTCGATAGTCTCTGCATGATCTCCTGCAAACATTTCTGGGACATAATCAAACATGAAACGCTGACCATCGGAATTGGTTAATCGACCACCTTCACCTCTGACCCCTTCAGTCACGAGAATTCCACGGACCGACGGTGGCCAGACCATTCCAGTAGGATGGAACTGGACAAATTCCATGTCGCGTAACTCGGCACCAGCCCACAAAGCGAGTGCATGACCATCACCAGTATATTCCCATGAACCTGAACAAACGGACCATACTCTGGTAATGCCTCCGGTTGCCAATACTATTGATTTCGCTGAAAAGGCATGGAAGTCTCCCTCAACTCTGGTGTAGGCGACACAACCGGTTACTCTATCACCTTCCTTGAGCAAGTGTCTGACGGTATACTCCATGAAGATATCAATGCCTTCGTGAATTCCACGCTCTTGCAGCGTACGAATAATCTCTAAACCAGTAGCATCGCCAACGTGTGCTAGCCTCGGGAATGTGTGTCCGCCAAAGTTACGTTGATTGATCAGGTCTTTCTTTGTGCGATCAAAAACTGCGCCCCACTGCTCCAATTCTCTCACTCTATCAGGTGCTTCTTTGGCGTGGTATTCAGCCATCTGCCAGTTAGCGAGCCATTTACTACCTTTCATCGTATCATGGAAATGAACTTTCCATCCGTCCCTTGGATCAGCATTTTGCAACGCTGCTGCACAACCACCTTCTGCCATTACTGTATGTGCCTTACCGAGCAGTGATTTGGTAATTATTGCGGTTTTAGCGCCGCTTCTAGCAGCTTCTATTGCCGCTCTTAATCCAGCGCCACCAGCACCTATAACAATGACATCGTATTCATATTTCTTGAAGTCTTCAGTCATGGTAATTCCTCAAAACAAGATTAGTTTCCAGTCTTTTAACCCGGCAAAATAGCCCTCATTTACGGCTAACACCCACAGGTCACCAATGAAGACAAATGATAGTGAGGTCCAAAACCAAAAACCGTGAGACCTGTTGGTAAGACTGAGCCGACCGAATAGTTTACCCCTAATTTGGCTAATGCCAGTCGTCCAACGGTCCAACATGCCGCCTGCTAAGTGCCTCAGTGCGTGACATGAGGTAACATACATGGTCAGCAAAAATGCTTCAATTCCCATAACGAAGGTCCCAATAGATACACCATAATGGCCTCCTTCAAAAGTCAATGTGTGGGTTACGTCCCACCACTTGATCGCGATGATTATCATTGCAGCATATAGGAAGTAGCGATGCAAGTTGTTGAGAATGAATACGCGCTTTTCTCCTCTATACCCGAGTTTCTTGTTTATTTCTGGTTCGTCGACCCAGCAAGCCGACGGACTCGCAAAGAAAGTGCGGTAGTACACTCTTCTCATGTAGTAACAAGTCCCACGAAACCCAAACGGAATCCACAAAACAAGAATTGCAGCATTAACCCAATTTGGATGATTCCACTCAGAGAGACCAAAAAGTTCCCACTCTAATATATTAGGAGAGAATATTGGTGACATAACAGTACTGCCATCTAGCTTGTAATAGACACCTGTATCGTGAAGGAACAGACGCCAAAATGTGTAGAGTAGTGCTAGAGTAAGAGCAAGACCCATTGCCAGTGGTTGAGACCACCAGTTATCCACACGGTTTGTGCGTCCCAGCCCGTTGATTACGGGTAGTTTAATTCCTTCACCCAAAAATTACACCGCCTCCCCCCTGAGGGGGCGACTGTGACTACCCTAACACTCACGGTCTTTGAGGTTGATTACTCGTTGGTAGCAGGTGATGATATTAATTCAGCAACATTCCATGCTTCCTGCAGCATAGAATAATTAGCCCAGTATGACTTTGACTGCCACATTTTGATACCATCTTGACCAATCAATTGCACCGTTGGAGTACCTGGATTGTTGAAGCCCTCCACTACCGTATAGGTTGTTTTCACACCCGTGTCATAATCTACGATTTTGTCAGATTCCTGTGGAATGACTATTGGCCATGGGGTATAGTTTGAGTTGTTGTCCTCCTCGCCGAAGACTTCCATTAACTGCTCTGGCGATTCGATATTTGCCCAACGGTGCATACTCACTACATTGACGACTGTATCACTCAAGCTACCATTGTCGATTGATTCTCTAATCAATTGGGTCCAATCATGACAACCAGAACAACCTGCCGCAATCCACAAAACTAGAACCGGCTTACTTTCCAGGCTTTCCTTTAGAATGAATTCGCTACCCCCATCTTCTGCTCTATCGAGGGTATTGGAGGTGAATGCTAGTTGTAAGGGGATTTCACTTGATTCAGCTGTATCTACCGGTGCAACACACCCCGACAGAATTACTACCAAGCCGAGAACCAGCGCCGTAACTCTAGGCTGCATGCCCTTCACCAGATGAGTGGTTTCTCTTTGTTGAACCAGAGTTGTTGAAGGTGACTTTTGGCTTCTTGACTTCCGGGAACCAATTGCTCAATCCATTCCAATCCGGATCTAATCCCAGATCTGCTAGCAATAATTTGCTGCTAATTCTTGCACTCTCGAAAATGGTCGGTAGTCCGCTACCGGGGTGTGTGCCGCCGCCGACTATGTACAAGTTGTTAGCTTCTTCAAATCGGTTGTGTGGCCTTCTCCACAACATCTGATTGAGGTTGTGGGCCAGGTTGAAAACTGCCCCACGGTAGATGTCTGATGCACCCCAATCATCAGGTGTGACGATAGTTTCTGAGATTATATGATCAGCGACATCGTCAAATCCTAACTTTGCCATTTGTTTGATGATAATGTCACGATACTCATCCTTCAACTCTTCCCAATTAATTGACTCATGGGTATTTGGCACCGGCACCAAAACGTAGAGTGTTGAGCAGCCCTCAGGCGCCAAATCAGGATCAGTAACACATGCATTCTGCACATACAGTGAAGGGTCGTCCCAAGTAATTTTGTGATTAGTAATGTCATTGAGATTTTCCTCATACCGCTGAGAGGCGTAAATTTGGTGGTGCGGTTGGTCATCATAGGTTTTATCCATGCCCAAATATAGCATAAATGTGGAGCAAGAGTATCCTTTCTTTTCCAACTTCTTGTTAGACCACTTCTTACGCTTTTCATCAGGCACAAGTGTAGTCATTGCGTGCGCAAAGTCAGCGTTGACAACAACCTTGTCGGCATAGATGGTCTCATCTTCTAATTCGACGCCAACAACCGTTTTGCCTTCGTAAATTAGTTGTTTGACTGGTGTTGAAGTTCTAATCTTGGCACCAAAGCCCTCAGCGATCTTGGCCAGTTTTGGAGTAATCGAACCAAGTCCTCCACGAGCGTGGAAGATACCATGCTCGTATTCTAAGAATGCAAGAATAGTAAATAATGATGGGGCGTGGAACGGGCTCATACCTAGATACTTGGTTTGGAACGACATTGCGAGCCTGATTCTTTCATCATCGAAGTTCTTTCTTAGGTCACTTGCCACCGAAGCCCATGGCTTCAAAACCTGAGCGACTCGTAGAGCTCTCCTTGTGAATAAATTTGAAGGACCGGTCCATGGTGTTTGCAAACATGCTTTGGACAAATCAAGTTTCTTGCGGTTTTCTTTGACATACTTTTCGAAACCTTTGGCGTTTTTGTCCCCGGATAATTCCCGGATTCTTTCAGTCATCAGGGCTAAGTCGCTAGTTGCGTCGATCTCTCCACCAGCACCAAACACGAGACGGTAGGAGGGGTCTGTTAATGGTATCAACTCGAGCTCTTTGTGAGCGTCTAGGCCAACCGCTTGAAAAATCTCTTCTATTACTTCTGGAAAGTGAAAGAAAGTTGGTCCACGGTCGTATGTGAAACCATCTTTTTCGACTAATTTTGTTCTGCCACCGACTCGTGATTCCTTCTCGATTACGGTTACATCTACTCCTGAGTAAGCGAGTAGCATTGCACTAGCAAGTCCGCCCGGACCTGCACCAACGATTACTGCTGTGGGTTTCGTCTTTGCTTGCATGCAGGTAAAACATTTTGGCTGACATATAAATGACAGTTTAATTCCACAGTAAATTTGTCTACGCTGTTGCCATGTTATGCCATATTTTTCAACGCGCGCTCAACGGCCAGTTGCGCTGAAATCAGCGCGCCCTCGACACTGCCATGGAAGGTATGGTCACCACAATTAAAACCACGGTTTCTTGAGGTTAGATTATCGTAGTGATCGCCTCCAAGCTCAGGCAGGGCTGACTGAATATATTGCACATCAAGGGTACTCCATGATGAAATCTGCTCTGGAAACCATCTAGTAAGTTCAGCGATGACTGATTTCTCCACGGCTGTCTCATCAGACAGGGAGTGACGTTTGGCATCCTCACCGACTACTGTAACCGCAACTAGCGATTGGCCTTTTGGTGCATAGCTTGGCTGTATATCTGATGGTACTGCAAGGTGGGAAATCAAACCATGTTCTTGTTCAATGTTGGAATTTAGCAGAATATACTTCCCGTTTATTGGTGATTGAGGTGCCGCAAAATATAATGTCCAAGCATCTCTTGTAAGACAGTTATTGATTGGAGCATGTGCTTGGATAATGAAGTCATATGAACGCTGCCCACCTTCGAAAATTAATGCCTTATCTGATACAATCTCAACCTCCGCATTTAGTTTCAAATTTGTGTCTTTGAGTCGCTGGAACAGTTGCTGTGGACAGGCTGAGATCCCGTTTTTGGGCAGGACCATATTCCCCCTCGACATATTTTTGAAGACAAATTTAAACATCCGACTATCTGTTCTTAATTGTGATTCAAGAAAAATTCCTCCGAATAACGGCCGGAAAAAGCGACCGATAAACCGTTCTGAAAATCCTCTTGAACGTAGATACTCGATGGTAGTAATGGATTTCTCAGAGAATAGTTGATTATCTTTGACTCGACTTATCTTGAGTCTCATTAGACCGACTCTCAACAGATCTAAGGGAGAGGTGAATAGATTGAATACGCCTGCAAAACCTTTGATAGGACGTCTAAATGGATCACTAAAACGCCATATTTTCACTTTCTCTGATGCAGAATCAATGACTAAGGCACCTGGCTCGAACGCCTTACAGTCCATCGCATCATAGTCAAACAATTGTTTAGCAGTTGGATAACCTGTTTGCATGACATGAAAACCTCGGTCAAGTATAAATCCCGCCTTCTTGACTGTTTCCATTCTACCGCCAATTCTGTGGCTTCTTTCAAACAAGTCAACGGTGTAACCCTGCTGTTCTAAGAGATAGCTAGCGTATAGCCCGCTGATGCCTGCGCCGACAACAGCCGCATTTTTGCTCATCAAACCACTCATGCCGTTGTTGCATCAAGACCCAGTTTTACTCTAAACTCATCTAAATATGGCCCCATCGATTTAATGAGCAATACTTCAGGATGTGTTCTAATTACCAATCCATCGAGATACATTAACGCTCTGATTATTGGGAATGCCTCTTCACCAAATTCTGCATTGGCAAGTTCAACTGCAGCTCGTACTGTTTGCATCATAATTCTAGTCAAACTCTGCTCGCCTACTGGTTTCTTTTCGAAATCTGTGTATATCTCATTCATTCTGTTGAGATACTTTTGCATTTTCTTGCCTGTAGGTTTTTTGGTCGTCATATCTAGTAGCGACATGAACGCGGAATGCATTTCCTGCCTAGAAAGATGCTCGAAGAAATTGAACAAGGAACGATTGACGAATGATGGAGCATGGCATATTGCCCCATTGTCAATGAACACAAACTTGCCCTCTTTGTCGATAATACAATTGCCAGGGTGCAAATCTCCGTGGAAAGTACCAATACCAAACAGGTAGGCTCCGTGGATGCGGAACAATTCTAACAGGGTTGACCATTCAAGGGACTTGTTTTCGATTCCTTCTTCGAGAGAAATCCCTTCAATGAATTCAGAGACAAGGACATTTTCATTGGACAACTCGGGATAGTATTGCGGGAATCGTAGTTTTGGCGTTGGGAATTCTTCGGCAATTTCTGCTTGTATTCTCGCTAGTTCCGCAGCACCAGATATTTCATTGCGTAAATCTAATTCACGCGTGGTGTAGTCGGCAACGTGATTTAACAGAGCCATCGGATTGCCCACTTTCCTTAAGCGTGGTGAGAGGACAAGAAATATCCTGAGCCATGAACGCATGCGATCTACTTCTTGCCTAAATTTTACTGCGTTTGCCTGTTTAACAAACTTGATGACAACCTCGTCACCGTTGTGCAATGTTGCTCTATGGACTTGCCCAACGGATGCTGCTGCTAGTGGTTTAGGTTCAATATGCTTGAAATTATCAAAGAAATTTGGGATTGCTTTGCTCTTCAACGTTGCCTCCCAATTTTCTGGTGGAATCGACGCTGCATGCTGATATAGTTGTTGCAGTTGTTTGCACTTCTCTTCACCTACTAGGTCCGGCCTGAGTGCAAATATCTGTGCCAATTTTACTGCCATCAAACCTTGGTTTTGAATCCAGTCTAAATCGGCCGGTTTCTTCCTCATGATTTGTCTCATGAACTTGAAGAACGTCAGCATTCGCATATCACGAAATGCGAAACTTGAGTTTATCAATACATGTATATGTCAATCTTCGTTATCATCGATGAAGATTAGTGTGTAACGCCACAATTCATCGTCGCTTTGTTCTTCTTCGCGTCGAATTCTAACGTTACTATCCTCTGGATAACGAGATTTTAGCGCACCCTCAATAATTCCGTCATCTAACTCCCACAACGGCAGGACCTCAGCATCATTAATTGGCGGGTGGGTGAGATTCACCTTGATGTGAAAAAATGGCACAGTATCATACTCAAGTTCACCTAATCCAGCAAATTCCCACCAGTCCATTAGTTCACTTAGAAATTCAACATGGCCCTCAATGTTCCTGAGGCTGAAGGCCAATTCTGAGCCAATTCTTTGGCCGACCTGCCGCAACATGGTTTTGATATCGATACCTAACTGCTGGAGACTAAACACGGTTCCATCTTGTAAAGCTGCGCGTGCTTGATTTATCTCGCTGCTAGACGCCAAGAAAGATTCTGGGTTGAATGGCGTATCTTCATCGGGCAGTTCCCCACTAAAGTCTAATGCCTCTCTAAACTGCTCAAGGAATGACCCCTCTCCGATGGTTAGCCTCAATGGATCGACTATTCTTTCTTCAGTAAATCGTTTTTTAGCGCTGTTGAAATCTACCGCCCTGTTCCAAATTGCCATCATAAACTCATAGTGCGATGAGGCAAATACCTCTGATGAGACAACCAGTGCAGCGTCCTCCCTACCTCGGCCAACCGGATTTTGTTCGACAAACAGAAATTGGATTACGTCACTTTGATCTTTTAGCACCCCAAGAGAGTTGACCTCATCCGAGTGTCTAATTTCAATTGAATCATGTAGCTGGTCAAAGAATTTTAGCGTCCGACGGTCTAGTTGAGCCAAGACTTTGACGATTACGCCTCGTTCAGCAGCGGAGTTAATCTCATCTATGGATGGCGACCGGCAAAGGTGGAGAATCCCATATCTACCCAGAAACAGGACGAGTTGTCCGTCAGCCTCGTTAGCCAATTCACCAATTCTTTTCTGAATGTGATCTCGCCCTTTTAGGACAGCAAACTTAGCGCTTGCTTCCTCTTGACCGTTATCGGCTTCTAGAGCATCATCTGAAGCGCCTGACATGATGTTTTCAAATGCTTTTGTAGTCCTGTCAATCCTTGATTTTTGATCTTTTATCAACTTCTTGAATAGCACTGGCAAAGAGGAGCAGGAGAACTTCATTGGTCGATCAGCCGTAACATTCACCAAGCCAATCTGAGTTAGTCTAGACAGTGAGTTGTATGCATCAAGCCGGTTAGTCCCAAGTTTTTTTGCCAGGTCGCTAGCTTTTAGCTCCTTTGAGGAAGATAGTAAGACCAGAGACCTTGCTTCCCTATCGGTCAAACCAGCCTCTTCAAATAGTTCTACCCAGTCCATGCTCTCAGTCTCCGGATAATTTACTCAGGGTGTTGAGGATTTTTGCGACATGACGACGAGGCCTAAATAACCAGTCATAACAGTAGTGAATTTTTCTGTCTGGACCAACTAAAAAAGATGATTTCCCAGGAAATTTACCGAGGAAGACTGGTACACCATAAGCGATTGATACTTCTCTCTCTGGGTCACTCAAGAGTGGAAATGGTAGATCTAGTTCTTCCTTGAATCGGCGATGGTCCTCAACTGAGTCTTCACTTATGCCGATAATCTCAACTGGCGGAGTGAGCGATTGAAACAAGTCATACTGCTCCTTGAAGTTCAAGCAACCTCGTTTGCATGTAGGAGAGCCGTCTTTAGCGTAGAAGAACAATACCTTCCATTTCTCATCGTAGTCAGCGAGAGAAACATTCTCTCCAGTGCTTGATTCCAGAGTGAAATTCGGCGCAATCTCGCCAATAAGTTCCTTCGTCATGTCGCTGCCTCGGTTTACAATGAGAGCGACTATTCATTAAAAACGAATGGGAGGATGTGACCCATTCTTCTGGCCTTGGTGAATAAGTATTCTTCGTTGTGAGAACCCCTGCCTTCAATATGTTCGATTCGATTCTCAATACTGATGCCGTTATCGACCATACCCTTGATTTTCAGTGGGTTGTTGGTCATCAATCTGATTTTCGTGATTCCAATGGACTTGAGCATTGTAGCACAGAAACTGTAGTCTCTTGCATCGGGTGGATGATTTAACAACAAATTTGCATCGAGTGTGTCATAGCCTCGGTCTTGCAGTGCATAAGCTTTGATTTTCTCATGCAGTCCAATACCTCTACCTTCTTGTCTAAGGTATAGTATAGCACCGCATCCTTCTTCTTGTATTCGTTGCATAGACGCTTTTAGCTGTGGGCCACAATCACACTTCAAGGATGTGAAGGCATCTCCAGTCAGGCACTCAGAGTGAATCCTGATTAGAGGTATTTTGTCTGTTTGTTCTAATCCAACTGAAAGGATAGAGTGTTCCGAGCCATTCTCATCAACCATTACACGGATTCTAAAGTTACCGTATTCGGTTGGTAAAAATGCTTCAGCTTCAATTTTCATTGGGTCAATGGTTCCGCTTTCCATGGGATTAACTAGACTGTTAAGTTTATAATGACATGTTTGCTTTCTAGCCTGCGTAAAAACACCGCTTTATATTATTCAGAGATTGATTGGTAAATTATGGGTAGCGTTCGCTGTGATTTGGGAGTCGCAGCAGTTGTAACTGACAAAGCTCGAGTTTTGTTGGTGAAAGAGTCCGCTGGAAGATACTCCGGCCACTGGGGGCTGCCCAAAGGATACGTTGACGAAGGGGAACTGCCAAGAGATGCTGCCCTTCGTGAACTGCGAGAGGAATGCGCTGTTGAGGGTCGAGTTACTGGTATTTATGCGATAAGAGAAAACCTCACCGATATTGGCCCTGCAGTATTCATTGCTTACAGTGTCAAACTATTGGCTGGTGAAGTCCCAACCGCAGCAAGCGAGGTGGACGAAGCAAAATTCGTTAGTATTGACGAGTTTGATAACATAAAATGGGTCAGTGAAGCAATGAAATCTATTGCGACCAACGCACTAACTCAGACCCCGTTTTCAACCACCGATTATTCACAACAACGAGGATACCCTTACCTACTTCACCAAAATAACGAGGTGAGAGTTTGAGTTCAAACCTCGCTGATCGAGTCCGTCTTGTTAACGACAAACCAATCAATCAGGATGGAGAGTTTATTCTCTACTGGATGATTGCCACAAGACGCTACAACTACAATGCCTCATTACAATACGCTGCTGAATTAGCAACCGAACACAACGTCCCGCTTTTAGTAATTGAAGAAATATCAACTAGCCACAAATTCGCTAACGACCGAATTGCCACCTTTATGATTCAAGGCATGGTAGAAAATATATCAACTTTCAGAGACAATAAGATTAGGTATATACCTTGGGTCGAAACCCCTTTAAGTGGGCCAATTGGGCTGCTAAAACAAATAGCAAGACGCGCCAAAATTATTGTGAGCGATGACTTTCCAACATACTATCCTCAGCGAGCGATTAGAGCTGCTAGCGAGACAGTTCCAACACAAATGTATGCCGTTGATTCCAACGGGGTTATTCCAATGAGCTGGACCGAGAGTGCACACGCAACAGCCCACGGGTTTAGAAGGTGGATCCACAATAATTTTACTAGATGCCCCGAAACATGGCCTCGTCGAGAACCAATAGCAAATAACACTGACCTAATGATGGACGAAAAGTTGTTCTCTTCTATCATGGAGGACTGTAGCGTAAAATTACCACCGTTTGAGTGGCTATGGCGCTGTTCAGAAGGCGGTTCTGTTGGTAAAAAGGCCCTTTCTGCGATTGATATAGACCATGATGTCCAACCAGTCAGAATGGCAACTGGGGGCAGAACTACTGCCAAACGTAAGTTATCGTCTTTCCTGGCCAACAGTTTAGACCGCTATCACCTCGATAGAAACAGCGTTGAAAACTCAGCCGTTAGCGGATTATCACCTTGGCTCCACTTTGGACACATCTCTTCAATTGAGATTGTTGAACAAATCCTCGCCCAGCATGAATGGACTCCTGAGCACATCGATATGGCTCGCAAAGGGTCTCGAGAGGGTTGGTGGGGGTTAAGTCAGGGGGTAGAAAGTTTCCTCGACCAAATTATTACTTGGCGCGAACTTGGATTTAACAATGCCTATCACAACGACAACCACAACAAATTCGAATCAATTCCAGAGTGGGCTAAGAAAACACTTGCAGAGCACTCAGATGATGAACGTGTACTCTACACACTTGAACAGATAGAGAATGCTGAGACCCATGATGAAATATGGAACGCTGCGCAAAATCAACTAGTTAAGACCGGTATTATTCACAACTACCTCAGGATGTTGTGGGGTAAGCGCATTCTAGAATGGGCTTCAACGCCTGAAGAAGCAGCAAATTGGATGATCCAGCTAAACGATAAATATGCGCTGGATGGTAGAGACCCCAACTCATACACCGGAATTTTCTGGGTGCTAGGCAGACACGATCGAGCATGGGGTCCTGAAAGAGCAATATTTGGGAAAATTAGGTATATGTCTTCTGAAAATACGAGGAAAAAAATGAATTTAAAACCATACCTCCAGCAATTTAGGAGTCGATAATGTGAGCATTGTGTTCGAACACAAAACCCATGTCGAAAATACACTTGAAGACGCCTTTGCTTGGCATGAAAGGAAAGGAGCATTTAGACGGCTAATGCCTCCTTGGGAACTAGCAGAAGAAGTCCGAGCGGACGATAATTTAGAAGAGGGTTCGCAACGAATATTCCGCTTTCCAATGGGCCCTATCAAAATGAGTTGGGTTGCGCAGCACACCGCATACAATCCACCACATTCATTCGAGGACATTATGCTGAAAGGACCATTCAAATCATGGCACCACATTCACAAATTTGAGACCATGCCAGATGGCAAAGTCATGATACACGACAAGGTCAACTACCGACTACCGATGGGCTTCCTGGGCAATATTGTTGCTGGGAGGATGATTAAAAAGCGACTTACCAGAATGTTCACAGCCAGAGAAATTAGACTTGAAAGGGATTTAAAACGCCATGCAGAGTTTAGCCATCTGAAACGTAAGAGAATACTCATTGCTGGTTCATCAGGTTTGATAGGTAGACAATTGGTTGCGTTCCTAGACACTGGTGGGCACGATGTTTGGCGATTAGTCAGGAGAACTGTGAAACCAGATAGTAAGGAAATATTCTGGTCTCCCAGCAACGGTGATCTAGACTCTAAGCAACTAGAGGGTTTTGATACAATTATTCACCTTGGCGGCGCCGGTATCGGCGATAAGAGGTGGTCGAAAAGCCGCATGAAACTCATTGAAGAAAGCAGAACTATCAGCACAACACTATTATCAGAAACCATTGCTAATCTCAAAAAGAAACCCGAATCCTTCATTGTTGCAAGCGCCGTTGGCTGGTATGGTGAACGAGGAGCCGAAACCCTTGACGAAAATTCAACTGCCGGTGAGGGATTTTTGCCTGAAACATGCGCTCGTTGGGAAGATTCTTGTCAGGCCGCAAAGGCAGCAGGAATCAGAACAATTCACCTAAGGACCGGTATCGTCCTAGATGCAACCGGTGGAGCCCTTGGCAAAATGCTGCTCCCGGCAAAGCTGGGCGCAGGAGGTCCAATTGGTCGTGGAAAGCAGTATTACAGCTGGATTTCAATGGATGACCAAATCTATGCCACTCACTTTCTGGTAATGAAAGAGGATTGTGAAGGTGTTTACAACCTGACTTCGCCAAATCCGGTGCAACAAAAGCAGTTCGCTAAAGTACTAGGTAAGGTATTGAAACGTCCTGCATTTATACCGACACCACCATTTGGAATTTGGGTATTATTTGGTAAGATGGGCGTGGCTTTGACCACTGAGAGCACAAAAGTTGTCCCCTCACGATTGCTTGACGCTGGTTACCGCTTTGAGCATGAACAATTAGAGCCTGCATTAAGGGATTGCCTGGGCGTCTGGAAAAACTAGAAATTTAGTCTGGGTTTTCGAATTATGCCTAAGGCAAACTGTAATTTGCGGTAGAAACTCATACTCAATCTTCGAGTAAACACATCGCCGTTGCGCTTCATTGCCTCTTCTAAGATTGCATCATATGCTGCACACATCAACGATGGAGAATAGCGGGCGTCTTTATCCAGCAGCGATAGCAGGCCGACAGCGTTTTTCCGATGTGCCATAACATGGTCGAGGTAGTGACGCATAAACTCCTGCCAACCAACTGATGATGAGAGTTTGCCGGATTTTAAGTCTGCTTCTGTGATACCGAACTTCATTAGTTCATCAGTTGGCAGATATACTCTGTTCCTACTCATATCTTCTTGTATATCGCGTAATACATTCACCATCTGGAGGTAGATGCCCATCTCGACTGCATGGCGGCGCGCGTTCGGGTCGCTGTATCCATATATCTCCACCAAACACAAACCAACGGTTGATGCAACTCGATAGCAATAGCGACGAAGGTCTTCAAAACGCTGATACTTGGCGCAGTAGAGGTCATCTTCCATCCCAGAAATTAATTCTCTGAGATTATCTAACTCAATTGGAAACTTTTTGATAACGTCTGACAAAGCAATAAAAATTGGTTCACTTACTGCTTCGCCATGTTCGATTTTGTCAAGGTTAATTCTATACCACAGCAAAGACCGTAACTTCTTGATGTGGTTGACGTCATCGTTTAATGGCTCAAGTTGTTTGTCAATCGACAATTGTATACTACGGTTTTCAGCCTGTTCGTTTAGGTGTGATAAATCCTGATCTGGTAGCCAATCACCGTCGACAATATCGTCAACTCGACGGCAAAAAGCGTATAGGGAATTTACTGCTCTACGCTTGTGACTAGGTAGGTGTCTAAAGGACCTGAAGAAAGAACTTGAGGCGTTGCGTGCAATTAGTTCGCATTCCATGTATGCATTTTCCAAGCGGTCGGCAACACTGGGTTTTTCCTGACCTAATTGAAAAATTGAAACCATGGTAACACCTATTCTACAGATTGGCTGTATTCATCAACTAGTCTTATTGATATATCAACTATAGTATCAAACCCAAATAATTAGCAGCGCAATGTCAAGCAAGTTGTGTCCAATCTACTTCAGCTTCGACCATCTCAATTTCGTCTACGTCCATTTGCGCCAACTGTAATTTTCCAGACAGTTCATCATTAACCGCGTGCCAGTAGGAGTATGCCTCTATGACCCAGATACCTGATTCTCTCGTGCCATTGCCCGACCCTTTAACCCCGCCAAATGGTAGGTGAGCCTCAGCTCCGGTAGTTGAATTATTGATACCTGTCATTCCGGCTTTGATTCCCGTCTTGTAACGATATGCTTCTAGACGGTCATTGGTATATATCGCCGAAGATAATCCGTATGGACTGGCATTTGCTAAGTGAAGCGCATGATCGAAATCATCCGCTTTGACTACTGTTACCAATGGCCCGAAAATTTCCTCATGGAAACACTCCATATCTTCTGTTACATCGACAAACACGTGCGGCCACATAAACACGCCCTCGCTAGGATCGCCAATGAAATTCTCTGGCATATTACCGGCGGTAATCTCTCCCTTGCCCCATATCTGCTTGGCGCCGCTTGCTTTAGCCATCTCAACGCCATCTAGGAAGTCTTTTCCATACTTTGCTGATAACATTGGGCCATACAACACATCTTTGTGAACCAATGAATTGCCGATTTTTGTTGACTTGACTTTCGCCATGAATTTTTCCATGAATTCATCGTAGATGTCTTTGTGAACAATTAGATTACCCAAACTAGTGCAACGTTGCCCGGCCGTCCCGAACGCCCCCCAATAAGCCCCTTCAACAGCGTTGTTGACATCAGCAGATGGCATCACTACCAATGGATTCTTGCCGCCCAACTCAAGAGAGCAGGAGACCAGGTTGCGCCCACAAACTTCACCAATCATCTTGCCGATTCCTGTGGACCCAGTGAAGGAAATTTTGTTGACCAAACCTTCGTCTA
>Ga0160422_10000482_pt1 | contig 24065 bp, 27 predicted proteins | sample Fk160mmetaG_FD_108192 | JGI IMG/M metagenome (GOLD analysis project Ga0160422, IMG submission 108192) | Marine microbial communities from the Central Pacific Ocean - Fk160115 60m metaG | ecosystem: Environmental > Aquatic > Marine > Oceanic > Photic zone | place: The Central Pacific Ocean...
GTTATCTCAGGCCGAAGTCAAAAGCTAAACGCGTTAGAGGCCACATAGCTTTTTGGAAAGAAGTTTTTGTTAAAGAATTGCAAGCCAATTAATAAAAGAATCTAATCAGAATTAAACAAGTATTCAAAGAGATAGCATATGAAGAAGCTTTTATTGGTTGATAGCGATAAAGAAAGCGCCTTTGCTCTTAGCAAGCAATTAGAATTTGAAAAGAAATATGTAGCCCATCAAGTGATAGGTTACCAGGACCTACAGGAGCTCAAAGCAGAAAAAAAGGTAGCCGATATCATTTTAATAAATATTCATAAAAACCAGCATGAAAGTGTCGATCTGGGTCAGATTAGCGATAGTTTCCCAGATTCACAATTCATAGTTCTAATACCAGATGAGCCCTTCTCTAAAGGTGTTTACCAAAAGTTAGATTCTCAAAAAGAAATTTTACTAAAGCCAATAAAGGTGAGTGACTTACTAGCAGCGATATCCCGAAAGCTTGTTTTACATAATAGTGACGGTAAAGAACTGAAAATAGCAAACTATGGTTTTCGGCGAAATGAAAAGGTTTTAATTAATTTAGATACTAAGGTTAGGGTTCGACTAACCGAAAAGGAAACGGATATTTTGTGGCAATTATGGCAGGCACCTCAAAATGAATTATCAAGACAAAAATTGCTGAGTGATATATGGGGGTATACCGATGAAATCTCGTCACACACTTTGGAGACACATATCTACCGTCTTAGAAAAAAAATTGAAAACAGCTCCTCGGAAGCATTTATTTTGACTACAACTGAAGATGGTTATCGCTTGAATTTGTATTAACAGAAATCCTTAGATAATATTTGCAATTATCAGACGAGTTTAAATGGTAAACGCGTTTGGTCGGGGAAAAGGTACGATCTTGAATAAAGAAGCAAAACTGACAGTTAAGTTCTGGGGCGTACGAGGAAGCATACCGTGTCCCGGTTTGGCTTATCATCGATACGGTGGAAATACCCCCTGCGTAGAAATTACCTGTGGAGATAAGACTTTAATATTTGATGCTGGCACAGGACTTCGCGTTCTCGGACAAGAATTAACTAAAAAGGGTAGGATTGAGGCTGAAATTTTCTTCAGTCACGCTCATTTAGACCACATAATAGGTTTTCCATTTTTTGCGCCAGCGTTTAATCCTAAAAATAAATTTAAAATCTGGTCGGCTGTCTTTGATCAGCAAATCCCTATTAAGGAAGTATTCCAAAAACTTACTAGCTCTCCAATGTTTCCGGTCTCGTTGGAGGTATTTAATGCAAATTTAGATTTCTTGACATTTAGACCTGGTGATAAAATTGAGTTGGATGGAGGAATAAGTTTATCAACTGTGGCGTTAAATCATCCTCAAGGGGCAGTGGGATATAGAGTAAATTTTGGGGGAAGATCAATATGCTACATCACCGACACTGAGCACAAAGCAGGAGAAATAGACCAGAATATAAAGGGTCTTGTCAGTGGATCGGATCTAGTAATATATGATGCGTGTTTTACAGATGAAGATTATCCTAATTTTGCTGGTTGGGGTCACTCCACATGGCAAGAGGGTGTGAAGTTATGCGATGCGGCTTTAGTTAAAAAGCTTGTAATTTTCCACCATGACCCAGGGAATAATGATACTGCAATGGATATTATCTATGAAGAGGTTAATAAAGCCAGACCGGGCTCTTTAGTGGCAATGGAAGGAATGGAGCTCGATGTATAGTTTTGAATAATATTTTTTTATAGCTGGTTCCTTAGATGAGTATAAAACGAGTGATCTATGGGCTCCTAACTGTCTTAAATTTAAAAGATATGGGTTTCTTTATACCCCATAGATATGCAGCTGGACGCGAATGGGATAAAAATAAAATTTGTTGGATACACAAGTGGTTTTCAGAAGACAAAATAGATGTGTTTTCAGATACTCTTGAATTAGTCTCAGCATTCAACAAAGATCTAAAAAAAATCGATCATGAGTCCCGAAGTAAAAATACACCCCGTTGGCATCAAGATTGGTTTCCTGGACTTGATGCAGCAGTGGTTTACAGTTTCGTTAGATCCAAAAAGCCCAAAAATATTTTAGAAATAGGCTCGGGTCACTCGACGCGGTTTATATTAACAGCGATTAAAGATGGTAATTTAGATACCGCCTTGACTTGCGTAGATCCTGCTCCCCGAGCCTCTTTTTTTTCTGAAAAAATTAATTTCTTTGAAAAGACAATCCAATCGGTAGATCTCAAGAAACTACCAGAGTTAAGCGAAGGTGATTTTTTAATAATCGATTCAAGCCATATCGCGGTATCAGGGAGTGACGTGGATATAATAGTTAATCAAATTTTACCCAATCTTCCAAAAGGCGTTTTTGTTCACTTTCATGACATATTTCTTCCAAATAATTATCCTTCTGCCTGGAAGTGGAGAGAATATAATGAGCAGTTAGTTATATCATCACTACTTATTGGGGGAAGATTTGAACCAATTTTTTCAAGTCATTTTGTGAGGCTTTATCTAAAAGAGTCTATTAAACAGCATGACTTATGTTGGATACCTGTTGTACCAGGCGCTTTTGAGTCTAGTCTGTGGATTGAGATTAGTGGGAGAAAACCATGAGATTTCAGTGGCTGGGGCGGCAGGATTCGAACCTGCGATGGCGGGATCAAAACCCGCTGCCTTAACCACTTGGCCACGCCCCAGCAATTTTTTGGGCAGTCAGATTATGAAGGCAGAGATTAACACAAAGCTACATCTTACAAACTGTCCACTCGTGCGTTATAATAATGTAGGAGGTCTTGTCAATGGTGAAAAGTGTTAAAACTAGAAAGTTTCCGTGGAGTATAAAAGGGGTATCTGTTGAAGCCAGAGACTTTGTAAGGACGGCTGCTGCTGAACGTGGCATCACAATGGGCGAATGGTTAACAAATGTGATCCAGAACGAAACGAACGCGTTTGAATCAACTGGTGAAAATCAACAAAAAATTGATGACAGCTTTAACACACCTCAAATGATTACAGAGGTTCCTAAAAGCGCCGAAGATAGTTTGCTGAAAAAGCTAGATGAGACGGAGGGCCGAGTTTTAGAGGCAATGAAGCCACTAAGAGAGATCTTAATGAAACTATCCTTAAGATTAGAAGCTTTGGAAAGTCGCAACGAGATAGAACGTTGATTCTAGTTTAGGTTACGGTAGGATTTTCATTAATGTTTGATAGATCATAAAGTATGAAATATGTTCGGCGTTGGAATATTAACGTTTTGCTAATTTCTTTATAAATAAGCTACCTAAAGTAGTTGATATTTGGAAGATGAATGAACGAGGCATTAACTCCATGGAGCGTCAAGGGTATCGACGATGAAACCCGAAAGATCGCGAGACAGAAAGCAAAAGAAGCTAGACTTCCGATAGGAACGTGGATCAACAAAATTATTTTGGAGCAGCAGGCGCAGGTTTCACGAAACAATAGCAATTTACCAAACCCAGAAGAGCAAAGTGCTTATAAACCAAAAGAATTTCCCACTCAAAAAGATGTTGATGTTCAAGGCCTCTCGAAGGCTTTAGAAGAATATGATAGCCGTCTCGAAAAAGAATTACGTCCTATAATTTTTGGAATTAATGAACTCGCGTTACGACTGGTTGCGGCTGAGGCATTAAAATCAAAGCCGAAAAAGTCATACCAGAATGAGGCTCCGATCGAGAATATTAGAGAAGAGCTTGTAAATGAAGAAATAGCCAACGACGATGACATAAACAAGGAAAGCTATATTGCTTACGAGCGGCCGGCACCTGTCCCCCCCACCTTTGACCTTGAACAATCCGGAGAAGAACTTTTTTCTGATCACGAGGAATTTGATTATTCCAAAGAAGTTTCCACACTAGATAAAGAAAAATTAGTTGAGCCAAATGCAACGACGACACCGAGAGGAGTTAAAACAAAGCCACTCAATAAGTGGTTGCTAATTTTACCATTTCTGGTTTTCTTGGTCGGCATGATAAGTGTTACAGCGTTCATTTTTCCGACGCATTACAAGACCTTCTTTTATAAATATAGCGATGCCATGCTCGTGAATATGAGCTCTATCTTAAAGACGGTTGAAGATGCTTATGATGAAGTTGATCATATAGTTACAAAAACAATCCTCAAGTTCATAGGATTAAAAGATGACCCAAAAGTATCTTCCGAAGCTATTGAGAGTGATAGGGGGTCTGGCAAAGGCGTATTCTCTGCGGGCAATGGGGCTGCACAAATAGGACAATCTAATGAGTTTTTGAATAGTAGAACTACTCAAAAACCAATTCCTAACTTAAAAGTAGCTAACACTTACCCAGAATCAAAAAAAAAAAAGAGAGTGAATCTCAATTTATCTCTAAGCAACAAACCTTCAGTGCACACGGAGGTTATCTTGAGAAAAGCAAAAAACGGGTGTCTTCCGAAAAAAATCTTAAGGACCCGGACCTGCTGAAGAATGCAAATAAAGGGGATCCAAAAGCTCAATACCATTTAGGATTAATGAGCCTAGCCTCTTCAAAAAAGAAAGATATTAACCGAGCATTAAATTGGTTTAATTTAGCGGCTATTAAAGCATTTCCGCCGGCACAATACAGCATGGGCGTTCTCTATGATAAAGGGCTGGGCGTCACAGAAAACAAATCGACTGCTTTGCTTTGGTATTATGCAGCAGCGGAAAATAACTATGCCAAAGCGCAGTATAATCTTGGGGTCTTTTTTCTTAAAGGTATCGGTACGTCAGTAAACTTGAAAGAAGCCAATTTATGGTTTTCAAAAGCAGCGCAGCAAGGCTTGGGACAGGCTGATAAAATTTTGATAATGCTATCTGAAGTGGAGGAGGGCAGCGGATCGAAAAGTCTTGATAAAGTGAGGCTTATTAAATCCTTAGGGTTTTCAGAAAATAAGAAATAACTATCCGATAAACTAGTCTAATTTTTATCAGGATTTAATCGTTATGGTAGTGAGGCTGCCGGATTTCTTTTCTTGATTGAATTAGCTATATACTTATGCACCTCTAAGGCTTCAAATAAGTTAGCTTATGCCACCAAGTTGTCTCGTTGAGCCTCCTTAATGCTTCATTTACTTTGTCTGGTTTACCCTGCTTAAAAATAGCAAAACAAGTTGCCCCGCTACCTGACATGCCAACGCCTATTATTCCCGAAAGTTTCCGTAATAGTGCCAAAACCTCGGAGATTTCTGGGACAAGCGAAACAGCTGCTTCGTGGAGATCGTTTTGTTTTTTTGATGCTAGTAAATTTTCTAGTTTCTCTTGGGTCCACGGCTTTTCTACCAGGCAACTATCTATTGGCTTCGAGTAATTTCCCTGGAACGCTCTAAAAACATTTTTAGTTTCTAGCTTGCGATTAGGGTTTACTAATACGATAGGGAGTTTAGGAAACGGTTGAAGAATATTCAGTCTCTCTCCAATTCCCTGCATTCTACCTGTTTTTCCTTGCAGGCATACTGGTACGTCCGCACCTAAATCTAAAGCTATTTTGGAAAGTTCTTTTCCAGTTAGGGAAGGGCTGTTTGGAATTTGTGTTAATAACCTGAGCGTTGCTGCTGCATCGGAAGAGCCGCCACCTAGCCCAGCTCCGATCGGAATTTCTTTTTCCAAGCGTATTCTAACAGGCTGCTCCCATTGGGTCGTTTCTCGAAATTTTTCTAATGTTTTTCTAATAATATTGTTGTCGCCAATTTCTCTCCCAAACGTACCTGCCGTAATGATTTCGTCTCGGGTTTCATTTGAAGAAATCTCCAAGCGATCGCCAAATTCGCAAAAACCCACCAGACTGTCGAGAAGATGATAGCCATCCTTGCGACGGCCAGTCACCCTCAAAAGCAAGTTTATTTTCGCGAAAGCCAAGGATGAAAGCAAAACGTACCGCCAGTTTGTGATGTTTCAATATAAGAATTATCTAGTCTAAGCCAAAAGATAGTTTTCGCTGTATTTTTTCCTTTAGTTCGGAATCGGGGTGCATTTTAATCGCTCGTTTCCACTGATAAGTAGCTTCTAGTCTACGTTGAACTTTCCAGTATGCATCTCCGAGGTGATCTGTAATTGTTGCGTCATTTGGGCGAAGTCGCACTGCACGTTCTAAAATAAGAACGGCTTCATCGAATCTAGAAGTCTGATACAAAACCCAGCCAAGACTATCTGTTATATAACCATCTTTTGGTCGTAAACTGACTGCTTTTCGGATAAGTTCTTCTGCTTTTTTCAAATTTATACCTTGCTCTGTCCAGGCGTATCCAAGGTAGTTCATTATAAAGGGCTGATTTGGTGCAAGTTTTAGAGCTTTCATGAAATCTGTTTCAGCCATATCCCACCGCCCAGATTGCTCGAGCGCTACACCTCTGCTGTAGTATAAAGTCCAGTCTGACTTTGCATCTCTATTCGTAAGATTTATAGCTCTATTGTAAGCAAAAATTGCTTCATCCCAATTTTTTTGGGATCGGTATATGTCGCCAAGCCTTGCGAAAATCTCGGCATTTTTTGGTTGCCGGTGCTGAAGCCGTTCGAGAACCTGGATTGCAGCATGTGGCTTATCGTGTTGCCTTAGGGTTTGTGATAATCGTAACTGCGCCATCTTAAAAAACATTGACTCTTCTGGGATTTGTTCAAATTCTTTTATAGCCTTTCGATATTTTCCTCGTTCCTGAAGAATTTCCCCTAAAAGTATCTGGGCGGGATAAAAATTTGGGCGCATGTAATTAGCGAGGTGCACAAAAATAAGCGCGGCATTGTTATTATAATCGTCTCTTAATGCGCTCGCCATATCGAATAGCGCTTCTGATATTCCATCTTGTGGGGACTGAACGGATATTTCTGAAAGGCCAGGACCTTTAACTTTTCGTATTCGACGCTTCAACATTTCCAAGTCAAAATCTTTAGATTTTATTTTATCGATTAGGCCGATTGCTGCATCTCTTCTACCTGTTTTCTGGTAGTAGTTTGCGACAGATAGGGCAAGTCTACTTGGGATTTCCTCTACGCTTCCAATAGCTTCATCCAATAGGCTGTCTATAAAAAGTATCTTTTCTTGGTCTTGAAGGGCAAGTGCTGTGTGAAGGAGACTAAGGAGCAAAAAACCTCTTTTTTTCTTTAAGCTTAATAAATTTTGCTTAGTTTTTAGGAGGTCCTTTTTCCCACGATAAGACCAGCCACGCAAAAGGGGCTTTAAAACTTCATTAACTTGTGTAGTTTCCATTTTGACAAAATTCTCAAGCGCTTTATCCCAGTTTTCTTGTTTGGTGTCTCGTAAACCAATCACAAGATGCATAAACGTCGAAGTTTTTTGCTGTTTCAAAGCACGCTCGGCAAGCTCAATGGCTTGATCCAAATTTCCAGCCTCTAATTCCGCGATGAAGCTTCGCCGCAATAGTAAGTCCTCATTGGGATTTTTTTTTAATGCGTCTCTGAAGCTTGATGTAGCATCATTTAGATCGTGGTTGTTATATGCCACTCTCCCTTTAAGATAATTGCCCGCATTTGAAGTTGAAGGAACGTTTGCGCGTGTATCTAAACTATCCTCTGTCGTGCACGAGTTAAGGACAAGAAGCGTGCAAAAGAGAACGAAGTAAAGCAGAGCGCCTCGCAGCGATGATAGATATGTCTTAATTGTCTCGGGAACCATTGGTTTACCATCGCAAATTTCTTTACATGTTTGGGTAATTTGGTCCCCCTCCGCCCTCTGGAACGACCCAATTGATATTCTGGGAAGCATCTTTTATATCGCAGGTTTTGCAGTGAACACAATTCTGCGCGTTTATTTGTAATTGAGGGTTCTCTCCTTCCTCGTCGGCAATAATTTCATAAACTCCTGCTGGACAAAAGCGTTGTTCGGGAGCGTCGTAAAGGCGGAGGTTGAAATTTACTGGTACCGAGGAATTATAGAGCTTAAGGTGCACCGGTTGATTTTCTTCATGGTTCGTGTTGGAGAGAAAAACAGATGAAGGTTTATCAAAACTTACGACTCCATCAGGTTTAGGGTAATCGATTTTTTGGCAGTGTGCTGCTAGCTGTAAAGTTTCATGATCATGGTGATTTCGAAGCGTCCAGGGAGCCTTACCTCTAAATAAAATCGTATCTATACCTGCATTGATTAGACCAAGCATAAGCCCTGCCCTAAACCCTGGCCTAATGTTTCTAACTTTATGTAGCTCGTCCCACAGCCAAGTTTTTTCTAACCTAGCCTTATAATCTTCAATTTCAGCACCGGGCTCGAGTCCACGGGTTCTCAAAGCGTTCTCTACTGCCTCAGCAGCCGTCATCCCCGACTTCATTGCTGTATGGGTTCCCTTAATTTTTGGTACATTAAGAAAACCAGCTCCACATCCCACGATTAAGCCTCCGGGAAAAGTTAGTTTAGGAATACTTTGAAAACCACCCTCATTCAACGCCCTCGCTCCGTAAGCGATCCTCCTCCCTCCTTCGAATAGAGGTCTGATTTTCGGATGCGTCTTGAAACGCTGGAACTCGTCAAAAGGACTCAGGTGAGGATTTTTATAATCTAAACCTATTACGTAACCAACGGATACTTGATTGCCTTCCAGGTGATAAATGAAAGATCCTCCGTACGTTGAACTATCGATAGGCCACCCAACACTATGGAGTGCAAGCCCCTCCTGATGTTTTTCTGGTTCAACTTCCCATAGCTCTTTTATACCAATTGCATATGTTTGCGGGTCTGCATCACTTCTTAAATTGAATCTTTCGAAAAGGACCTTTGTAAGCGACCCTCTGCTTCCCTCGGAAAATACAGTTTGTTTGGCATGGAGTTCTATACCAGGCGTAAAATTTTCAGTTTCTGTCCCATCTTTTCCGCGACCCATATCACCAGTAGCTACGCCCTTAACAGAACCATCCTCATTGAATAATATTTCCGATGCGGCAAATCCAGGGTATATTTCGACCCCTAGTGCTTCAGCTTGTTCAGCTAACCAGCGGCACAAGTTACCTAGACTAATGATAAAATTGCCATGATTATTCATTTGTGGTGGTGTGGGTAGCTTGAAACTATTTTTTTGAGTTAAAAATAGGAATTGATCACTTGTGACTGGTGTATTTAGAGGGGCGCCTCTTTCTTTCCAATCGGGAAAAAGTTCGTTGAGTGCCCTTGGCTCTAAAACGGCGCCTGAAAGAATATGTGCTCCTACTTCCGATCCTTTTTCTAGAACGCAAACACTGATATCGCACTGATTTTCTAAGCAGAGCTGACGCAGTTTTATCGCAGTAGATAATCCTGACGGTCCCGCGCCAACAATAACCACGTCATATTCCATAGATTCACGACTCATCAGTTTCCCTCTTGTATTTCTACTATTTGATCTATGTAATATGATACAGGGCTGGCAATACGGCAAGCGAGGCTTTTATTTACAATGATTGAAAACCGCAAAAAAAACGCCGATGAGCCCAGAAAACCGCTTTCTCAATTCGAAGAGTGGCAAGTTGACGCAGGTATAAACGAAGTTCTCTTGGAGAATCCGGTAAATAGGTTAACAGCAGATATACCAGCTTCCACAAAAACGCCTGAGGTATCCAAGCCCGTGAAGGATAAAGAGGCCAAATCTTCAGATATCAGTCGGCTAGATAATTCGGTAAACATGTTGAACAAAATAAATAGTTTGGATGAACTTCGGTTGGCTTTGTCGGAATACGAGGGCTGCTCATTAAAAAACACTGCTACCAATCTTGTCTTCTCCGACGGTAACGAAAATGCGAGGGTGATGTTAGTGGGCGAGGCGCCAGGGGCTGATGAGGACCGGCAGGGCAAACCGTTTGTTGGTGTCAGCGGGCAATTATTAGATAAAATGTTGTTTTCAATCGGACTCGATCGATCGTCTGTATATATCTCCAATATAATTCCATGGCGTCCCCCTGGAAATCGGCAACCAACACCAAAAGAAATTGATTTGTGCTTACCTTTTATTAGGCGCCACATCCAACTTATAAAACCGTTAGTACTGGTTCCAGTGGGAGGCATCGCTGCAAAATCACTGTTAGATAAAAAAGAGGGAATAATGCGGTTGAGGGGACGTTGGTTTGAGTATGCCGTAGATGCGAGTCACATGATTATCCCGGCACTCCCTATCTTCCATCCAGCTTTTTTATTGCGATCTCCAGCTCAAAAATCCAATACATGGAGAGATTTGATCCAGATAAAGCGAAAGCTAACTGAATTGGGTATCGAATAGGTGAAATATACATGCTATTAATATTCGCGTAGACTTCCTTGTGGGTTCAGTTTGTTTTGAACGGTTACTTTTCATTATTTAAAAAACCTGGTGACTGCGGAAAAGAGATAGCTATCTTCCATTTTATCACAGCAATGTTTCTCCTTATATGTCTCGTTATAGCGCCAACACACGGCGTAGCTGCAACCAAGAATGATGTTGAAATCCAAGCACTCGACAAGGAAGTTGTTACGCGGAACGCTATGAATTGGCTGTTACCTTCTGTACTCGAAGAAAAAGATCTCCGTCTTTACGGACAGATTTTTAAACTTCAGGAAAAAGGAGATTGGACGGCAGCTAAAAAACTTATAAACAAGCTAAAAAATCCGCTTTTGATGGGGCATGTAAATGCACAAAAGTATCTTCATCCAACAAAATACCGTTCTAAATATATAGAATTATTACAATGGATGCGTAAGTACGCGGATCATCCACAAGCTAAGAGGATTTACTCGCTTGCACTGCGCCGTCGCCCCCCAAATTGGAAAAGTCCACCTAAGCCTTCTGGCCAAAGATTGTGGGGGAGTGGAACCGTTTCGGAAGTTGCGGTTGAACCTTGGACGGCTAGAATTAAAAAAAGATCTATATCAAAGAGAAAAAAAGCAAAGGCGTATAAGCGGAATATTAGATCATTAATCCGGAAAGGTTGGCCAACAGGCGCTTATCGAAAATTATCGTCGGCGTCTTTTCAGAAAACACTCGACCCAGTGGAAATAGCTGTTGCAAGAGCTGAGATCGCCCACGGGTACTTTATTTTTGGTAAAGATAAACTTGCATTGCGATTGTCTAAGAAAACATTTGAAGAATTTGGGCATTTTATACCGCTAGCAACTTGGGTTGGAGGTTTGTCTGCTTGGCGGTTGGGACAGATTTCTGATGCGGCTTTTTTCTTCCAGCGATTAGGCAAGAACATGAAGGCCAGTCCTGATTTGCAGGCTGCGGGAGCCTTCTGGGCCTCACGGGCACATATGATTATGCAGCAGCCAGAAAATGCAAATGAATATTTGAGGTTGGCGGCTAAAAATCCCGATAGTTTTTATGGAATGTTGGCGCGGAAAGCGCTGGGAATGTCCAATGGACTAGATATGACCATCGATTTTAAAAACACTGATTTTGCATCAAATATTTTGAATTATTCAAAAGGTAAAAGAGCGGTAGCTCTAATTCAGTTGTCAAAATACAAGAGTGCTGAGGAAGAGTTGAGAAGACTATACCATGATATACCCGGTCATGAGCATTTAAGTCTTATGGTATTTGCCGAAAAAACAGGTTCACCTGGACTGGCAATGCGAATAGCCGGTTTATTAAAAGAAAGAGGATTGCCATCCTATTACACAAGTTTGTATCCTCTCCCAGCTTGGAAAATACCTACTGATGTTGTTTTTGATGCAGCATTAATTTATGCAATTGTTCGCCAAGAGAGCCAATTTAAATTAAGGGCAAAGAGTGGTAGAGGGGCCAGAGGGTTGATGCAGTTGATGCCAAGAACTGCGGCTGAGATGGGAAGAGATCGACGTTTAAGAAGGGGCAAAGGCCGTGACGCGCTCTTCAATCCAAAGATAAATATTGAGTTGGGTAGCAAGTACCTCTCACACTTGATGTATGACGGAAACAAAGTGAGGAATTTATTTAAAACATTAGCAGCGTATAACGCAGGTCCTGGAAAGTTAGGGCGATGGGAGTCAAAGATCAATTACCAAAACGATCCACTAATGTTTATGGAATCTATACCCTCTCCAGAGACACGAAATTTTATAGAGCAGGTTTTTGTTGGTCTTTGGATTTACCGATTTAGATTAGATCAACCTGCACCGTCACTTACACAACTAGCGGAGGGTAATTGGCCACATTATAAATCTGTATCCAATAAAAGGACGGAAGGGTTTTCTAATGCCAGAAATTGATCAATCACGCGCTTTTGTCCCTATTAATATTGCGATACTAACTGTTTCGGATACTAGAACAGTTGAAAGTGACAGATCTGGTGATCTTCTCAAAGAAAGAATAGAAGGTTATGGCCACCGGGTCGTAGCTAGGTCTATTGTCAAAGATGAAATAGAGGTGATTCAAACGGAGGTAAAGCAATGGATAGAGGATCCTCATATTGACGTGGTTATTTCTACTGGAGGAACAGGATTAACTGGTAGGGATGTGACACCCGAAGCCTTAAAAGAGATTTTTGAAAAAGAGATAGAGGGTTTTGGGGAATTATTCAGGTGGCTAAGTTTCAAAAAAATTGGAACTTCCACTATTCAGTCTCGTGCACTAGCCGGTGTTGCTGGAGGAACTTATATTTTTGCACTTCCTGGTTCAACGGGTGCTTGTAAGGACGCTTGGGATGAGATTCTTCAGTATCAATTAGATATAAGGTTTAGGCCATGTAATTTTGTCGAGATTATGCCAAGGTTAAGAGAACACGAGCTCTTTGGGAGAGCTTCCTAAGCAGTGTTTTTTATTTTCTTAATGATATTTAGAAACATATAATCAAGCGGTTAAAGTCTGAAGATCAGAGCCCCTATCCACATCTTTTAAGGTTTGTATAAGTTTAACGCTCACTTTTGGGCCGAACTTGCTAAGTGTGTCCGAAAGAGCATATTGAGATGACCAACGAACGTGTTTTAGGTTAGGAGGCACCACAAACCGGCTAAGTCCTATAAGCCAATATCCGCCATCTTGTGCAGGACCAAAAACGGCATCAACGGAATTTAATTGCTTAAATGCAAGCTCGATGTGTTGTGCAGAAACAGCTGGAATATCGCTCCCTATTAGTAATCTAGGACCGTGACCGACTGACAAAAAAGCGCTCTTCATTTTTTCTCCAAGGTCGCCGGGACTTTGGCGGCATAACCTCCACCCTTGTTTCGTATATGTTCTAAAATATTTTAAGCCTCTATGGGGCGTGACAAAAAGATGCTTTGTGTATGTTGAGGAAGGTTTAAAAATATTTAATAAGTGGTCTACCTGCCTACGGTACCAAAAAGTCGCATTTATTGGGCCAATGTCTTCCGCTAGCCTTGTTTTTACTTTACCGACCCTGGGTTCCTTAACAAAGATAATCAAGTGTCCCAGATTCTTCATGGCGCGGGCTTTTCGTAAATCTTATAGATTTTATCGGGAGGTATTTTAAGAAAATATAAACTCAAGCAGATGAAATTTCTGGCTATGCGGCTTATATAACCCTCCTCTAGATAACGTTTTGCAGATGTACTGGCTTTAACATCAAACAAGACCATTCGGGACATACCGATCCGGCGCACTAAGTCTACATCTTCCATGATAGGCCATTTTTTATATCCGCCCAAACAGTTGTAGAAGTGCTTATTTATAATGAGCCCTTGATCTCCATACGGAAGTCCCAACCAATTATTTCTAAAGCGGACGGCTTTTTCAACGAGCCGGGCTTTAATGTCATTGGTGTCAAGTGCAAACGTAAAAACCCCGCCACGTTCTGCGTTTGAAGGGTGGCTCGTAAAAACCACAAACGAGGCGTCCCAACCAGAGGTCAAGACTGTATCTGCATGTAGAAATAGGAACCAATCTCCCGATGCTAGCTCAGCGCCTCTGTTTAGTTGGGTTCCTCTGCCCCTGTCACTGGTAACAAACTTAGCATCAGCCTCTAAAGCTAATTGCTTTGTATCGTCCGTAGATCCCGCGTCTACTACTATAATCTCAATTTCGACCCCTCTTTGCTTTGCGGATGAAAGTGACTCAATTGTTTGGTTTAATGCTGAGCCAGCGTTAAGGGTTGGAATGATAACGGATAATTTTATCCCAGTTTGTTTTTGATCTAGTTCTTTGGGAAAATTATCATCACCAGCGGTAGTTTTGCTGTTTGTCATAAACTCATTTTTATAGTGTTATTGCTCATTACAATGCAATATTATCAATTCTACATATTAAGTGGTAGATTTTTATATTTAGGGTAGATATTTACTTGCCAGATTTCAGCCTAGAAGAAAGTCTTGGTTTATCAACCAGTGCAGTAATCATAGGGGTGGACGAAGTGGGGAGAGGCCCATTAGCGGGACCAGTAACTGCCGCGGCTGTTTTTGTCGATAGACAAAAAATCACATTAGATTTGTCGACAAAGATAGATGACTCAAAAAAAATATCTCAAAAGAAGCGTGCAGCAATAAGTAAGCAGATTGAAGGCATGGCAATTATTGGTATAGGTTGGGCAAGTAGCGGCGAAATAGATCAGCTGAACATCCTCGAGGCTACTATGATCGCGATGCAACGTGCGGTTCTTTCCCTACGAAAACAAACTATTTTTGATCCAGACTATATCTTAATTGATGGTAATAAGGTACCAAGTTTCGATTTTCCATCGAAGGCGATTGTGCGTGGCGATGAAAAATCTCTCTCTATAGCTGCTGCCTCAATAGTCGCAAAAAGCAAACGAGATGCATTTATGACCTCGCTTTCAAAACTGTATCCTTGTTACGGTTGGGAGAAGAATGCGGGTTATGGCACACGTGAGCATCTAGTCGCTATCGAGCGTAATGGGATAACCGCCCACCATAGAAGGTCCTTCAAGCCAATTGCCAACTATTTGTGACCTCAATTTGTTGTTACTATAAAAAAGTAATCCACTATATCTTGTTGATAAGCCCTGTAACCTATTGAGTCCAAACAAAAAACTTATGCAAAACTTGACCCAACATTTGCTTTAAGCAATTATGCCGATTCTCCCAACAAGAAGATGATAGAGATGGTTAACTATTTAGAATCTTTAGAAAATAAGATCGTATTGGGTGACTGCATAGAGGTATTAAATCAGATGCCCGAGGAATCTGTCGATCTGATTTTTGCGGACCCGCCCTATAATTTACAGTTGGCTGGAGAGCTGTTGAGACCCAATAATTCAAAAGTTTTGGGCGTGAATAATGATTGGGACCAATTTAACAGCTTTAAGGATTATGACGAGTTTTCTGGAAAATGGCTCAAGGCTTGTCAGCGGGTTTTAAAACAAACAGGTTCTTTATGGGTTATTGGGTCTTATCATAATATTTTTCGCATAGGCTCTGTTCTCCAAGATTTAGGGTTTTGGATACTTAATGACATTATCTGGCGTAAAACGAACCCCATGCCAAATTTTAGAGGGCGGCGGTTTACAAACGCACATGAGACACTCATTTGGTGTGGAAAGAATCCGTCAGCAAAGGGGTACACTTTCAACTATGATTCTATGAAGTCCCTTAATGAAGGGTTGCAAATGAGAAGTGATTGGTTACTGCCACTCTGCACCGGAGCTGAGCGATTAAAAAGGAACGGCCAGAAAGCCCATCCAACACAGAAACCCGAGAGTTTAATCTCAAGAGTGGTTCTATCCACGTCGAAGCCTGGAGATCTCATAGTTGACCCATTTTCTGGATCAGGAACCACTGCAGCAGTAGCGAAACGGTTTTCACGCCGCTTTATCGGAATTGAACAATCTAAAGAGTATGTAGAAATATCCCGTCAACGCTTGAAGACTGTTCAGGTTCTTAAAGATCCAGATGTTCTGGAAATTGAAACAAAAAGAAATGCCCCGAGAGTGCCATTTGGAAGTCTTCTCGATCGCGGCCTGGTAAATCCCGGTGAACTGATGTTTGATGCTCGTCGGCGCTGGTATGCTAAAATAAGAGCCGACGGTTTGTTGATCTCTGAGAGTGCAAAGGGCTCTATCCATGCTGTGGGAGCGGCCGTTCAAGGTGCTCAGGCTTGTAATGGATGGACCTTTTGGCATGTGGATAGAGATGGCGGTGCTATCTCAATTGATATATATAGGCAGATGATAAGAGACGAGCTTTCGAAATAGCAAAGGCGTTAAAAGCTAGTTTTGGCAGATGGTTTCACAAATACCAGTAAGATTATCCCGATAAGCCAAAACACAACTGCAACAGACATGCCGGCTCTTTGTGTTTCAAATAAAATCGTTAGCCAACCAAAGAGCATTGGGCCAATGAAACTTGTCGCCTTCCCCGACATTGCAAATAGCCCATACATTTCTCCATGAACTTGTTTTGGTGATAGGCGGGCAAGAAATGCGCGGCTTGCCGACTGGGCAGGGCCAATAAAAAAACTTAATCCAAGACCAAAAGCCCAAAAATAACTTATGGCTTCAACGAAAAGCAAGGCACTGCCAAAAGCCACAAGCCCAATTAGAGAAATAAAGATTGTTGTTTTTGAAGTAAGCCAATCCTCAACCCAAGCGAAAACAAATGCTCCAAGCCCAGCAAGAATATTCATAGCTATCCCAAATTTTAAAATTTCGTCAAATGTCATCCCAAATGTACCGGCCGCGTATATGCCACCAAACTGAAATACCACCAATAAGCCATCCGCATAAAACATCCTCGCTAAAAGAAACACCATAATTGGCTGGTAGTGCTTTATGTTTTTGATGGTGGTAAGTAAACGAGTGAATCCCTCTGGTATACTGGCGCTTGAAAACGGGGCAGCCTGTTTACCCTCTTTGTAGAAAATAAAAAAGGGAAGGCTAAATATCAACCACCATAATCCTACAACTATAGCCGTGGCCCGAATATGCTCTGATCGGTCGATGTCGAGCCTAAAAAATGAAATATTCCTCTCAACAAGGCCAAAAAGACAAATAAGAAGACATACTATCGCGCCAATGTAACCCGCTGTCCAGCCGAGCCCGCTCACTTTCCCGATTGAAGTGGAGTTGGCAACCTGGGTGAGGGTAGAGTTGTAAAAGATCGTACAGAACTCAAAAGCAATAAGGCTTATAGCGATAGCTATGAGAGCCAAAGAGATGGATGCTTTGTCTGGCAATACAAACCATAGACTCAAAGTTGCGAGTATAGCTAAAATACTAAAAACTAATATCCATATCTTTTTTTTTCCGGTTTCATCAGATATTGCACCTAATATAGGAGCGACGAAAGCCATGAAAAGCCCTGAAAAAGCTATGGTCTGGCTCCATAAAAATGTGCCGGAGATTTCGTCTTCTGCCACCAACTTCGTGAAATATGCTGAAAACACGAAAGTCAATATGACAGTGGGATAAGGAGAGTTGGCCCAATCAAATAAACACCAAATAAAAAGTCTTCGGTTTTTAGTAGGGAGTTCCTTTTTCATTTTATCTGCATTATTAGGTGTTTATCTTTCGAACAGATTTGATTGTTGTATTGGGAACGACTTAACAAAATTTACTAAATTTTAATCTTCGATTCCCAATTCTGTAATATAAGGCGTATTACACTAATGAACGCCATTGGTTGATCTAAAAGCAGGTGGTGTTGGGCCTCTGGAATTGATACTACAGGCGAGCCTTTTGGCAAAAGACTGCGCATGAATGCGACGGTTGTTTCATCCAAAAGGGAACTTTTTTCACCGTATATTAAGCCCACATTACATTTAGTCTCCTTCAAATATTGATGGTAAGGCTCTTTAAAACGCCTAGCGTGCATTGCGCTTTCATCAAATTTCCATGTCCAACCATCAGGTGTCTCGAACACGGAGTGGTGTGCTATATGCTTAACTAGAAAGTCGTTTGAACAATCTTGTTCTGGCAGCAATCGGAACCTTGCTATTGCAGAATCAAAATCAGGATAATATCTCTTTCCTCGGTGTGGCGTACGTTTTCGTCTAGCGTTGGCGTCCGGAGGGCGAATTGGAGAGTCAGCGATTAAAGCGCCGGCGATCTTCTCTCCGTATTCCTTTGCAAATTTTGCTGTCATCAAGCCACCAAAGCTGTGTCCAATAACGTATGTGGATCTTCCCAAGTTAGCATCTTCTATGACGCCATAAATCTCTTCAGCTCTTAACCCAGCGTTATATTCTTGACGTCTACCACTATCCCCCATACCAGACAGATCTAAAGCCGCGACTTTATAGTTTTTAAGGAAAAAGGGGGCCAAAAAACTCCACCAGTGAGAATGTGCCGCTCCACCATGAACAAATAATATGCTTCCAGACCTTTCTGTTTTGTCAGCATCATCCCATAACAGATAATGAATCTGGCAATTTTTTACTGATACGAAATGCGACGAGGGCGCATTAGACATTGCCCACTTAAACCAAGAGGGTATATCGTCATTATTACTTTCTGGGAGGGTTCGTTTATTGCCCTGTTGTGTAATATCGATTTTTGAATTGCTTTTCATTTAAGGCTCAATACTAGATGACTTAGTTAAAATAGGCGTAGCGACTTCTGCGAAAAGATAATAAGCTTCGAATACATGTATTTTAAAAAACCTGCAATGGATTTCAGTCGCCTTAGGAGCGGGGGTTAAGATGGTTAATATTAAGCTAGGTATACTTGAAATGGTTGAAAAAGCTAGGGCGGTTATCGAGGAAGTGGATGTTGAAGATGCAATTGCCGAGGCCAGACACCCAGATTGCTTGATAATTGATGTCAGAGATGTAAGAGAGAGGAAACGAGACGGCTATATACCAGAGAGTTTCCATTGTCCCAGGGGCATGATAGAATTTTGGTTAGACCCGGAGAGTCCCTATTTCAAGAAAGTATTCGATGAAAAAAAACGTTTTCTATTCCATTGTAAGGCAGACTGGCGGTCTGCTTTAACAGTTCAGACTGTAACAACCATGGGCCTTGAGAATGCGGCGCATATCAAAGGCGGACTTACTGCCTGGTGCCAGGCTGGTGGTCCATTTACAAAGGATAGAGTGTGACGCTAGGAATGAAAAAATGCGATAAGTCAACTAACGCGCAGCTAGAACGATTTGAAAGACGGTTGGCAGCCACTTTTTGGAGTTAGATAATACACCTGCATATATTTAGATAGCCAAACTTAGGAAAGAAAGCCAGCATGGCTATTTAAACCGACTACAAGTAACAAATATACCACAACATTGATTGGAAAAGAAAATGTCGCTAGTTCATGTTCTCGCGGTAATCACAGCAAAGCCCGGAAAGAGGGCGGAGGTGTTGGAAAATTTTAATAATAATGTCCCAGCTGTTCATGCAGAGGAAGGCTGCATAGAGTATGGAGCTGTTATAGACTCACCAGAAGCATCGAGTTTTTCGGCGCCATTCGGTCCTGATACCTTCGTTGTTGTAGAGAAATGGGAAAGCATAGACCATTTAAAGGCTCACGCTGCAGCACCTCATATGAAGGCTTATGCAGAAAAAAATAAAGATTTATTAGCTGATAGAAAAGTGCATGTGATGACAACAGCTTAGAGTAAACAAAATATGTGATAAAAAGAGGATCGTCCCTTCAGCCGCAGTGCGGTGAAGTATTCTACGATGCTTGTCCATCTTAAAGCTTGTATCGCCTCGGTGCAGCAAACGGCGATCATCTCAAGGGATCGAATCAACTCCCGCCGCTCAGTCGAAAAACTATCGAACATAGTGTTGACAATAGGGTAGTCCGTAGCCGCACAAACCATAGCCAGGCCAATTCCCGTGTTGCCGATCGTCGCCTCAACTAAAGTTTGTCGTGGCCTGAGATCGCCTCGCATTACCCTCTCTTCAATGATGGTTATTGCAATTCTATCAGTTACCGAACCGGCCGGATTGAAAAATTCTGCCTTGACGTAAAGACTTACCCCGCTGGGTGCAAGATTATTGATCTTCATTCAAGTAGTGTTTCCGATTGTGTCTACCACAGACTCACATAACGGACCTCGTCCGGTTGTCGATCTTACATCTTGTCTCGTCATCGGGTTCATTCCCAAAATATGTCTTGATCGACTTCCAAAATGTTAGATTAACCCCTCTGAGAATTTACAATAGGACTGCAAAAATAAAAAATACCGTTCACAAACATCAAAATAATGGGAAAGTGTGCATCGACTATTCAAATTTATGACATAAACTATTCGGTATGGTGAAAGGCGGGTGGAGCGGGCGATGAGATTCGAACTCACGACATTCTCGTTGGCAACGAGATGCTCTACCACTGAGCTACGCCCGCATGCTACAACCCACGTATGATGCGAGGGATAATACCCGTTGCTCTTAACATTGCAAGTATTGGTTGAAAATAGTTGTCAAAAACTTTTTATTCTAAAGGAAGGAGTAACCAAAGTGCTAAGACGAGGTAAGGAGTTAAATTGTGGAAGGGGATGATGAAAAAAATGGGCAGGGGAAAACTGAATCTCAGGAAATTAATTCCAATATTGTCTTTGATCGTTTAGAGCAACTGAATGTAAAAACAACAACGCACGAACATCCACCGCTTTTTACTGTAGAAGATTCCAAAAAATTAAGAGGCGATTTGCCAGGTTTACATTGTAAAAATTTATTTTTGCGAGCAAAGAAAACTGAGATGTGGCTCGTCGTCTGCAGGGAGGATCTCAAGATCGATTTGAAGGAGCTAGGGCAAAAATTAGGAGGTAGTCGACTGTCTTTTGGCAGTACAGACAGGTTGCTAAACGTTTTGGGTGTTATGCCGGGTTCAGTATCTCCTTTCGCGCTCATAAATGATGGTAATAAAGCTGTTAACGTGGTGTTGGACAAGGACATGATGGAAGGCTCTCTATTGAACTTTCATCCACTGACCAATGAAAAAACAACGTCTATTAAACCAAGCGATCTATTGAAATACATAACCTCGTGCGGACACAAATTTGAGATTTTAGATCTTAATTAAAATTCTCTTAGAGACTTGCTCAAGCGTAATTAAGCGCCATATAAAGGGGAGGCATGTTTGCTAGGGAGGAAATGAGTATGGATATCGATAGTACGGCTGCAGATGGACCTGTTGGTGGTTCAAGAAGCGAGCTCATTAAAGACTCGTCAGCGGCAACATTTATGGCTGACGTCGTAGAGGCATCTACTAGTACTCCCGTAATTGTTGACTTTTGGGCTGCCTGGTGCGGCCCTTGCAAGCAGTTAGGTCCCGTGTTGGAGAAGGTAGTAACTGAAGCGGGTGGAGCTGTAAAGTTAGTAAAAGTAGATATCGATGAAAATCCTGAAATAGCGCAACAACTTAGGGTCCAATCTATACCAGCTGTTTTTGCTTTCAAAAATGGGCAGCCTGTAGACGGGTTTGCCGGAGCCTTGCCAGAGAGTCAAATCAGGGAATTTGTAAAGAAGTTGACAGGAGGAGCTGCTGGAGAGTCTCCGGTAGCAGAGGAACTAGAAGCAGCTGAATCCTTTTTAAATGAGAAGAACTATGACGCGGCAATTGCGCTCTTCAAACAAATTCTTCAGCATGATCCATCAAGTGGCAGAGGATTAGCTGGTCTATGCAAAACACTAATTGCACTTAACAGGCTAGACGAAGCAAAAGAAGTAGTTGATAAGTTATCAGAAGAGCAGAAGAAAGAGCAAGAGATAAAAAGTGCTCTTAGTCAACTGGATCTAGCTCTGGCAAGCGGCGACACAGGCAATTTAACAGAACTAAAACTTTCAGTAGAAGCCGATCCCAAAAATTTAGAAGCAAGGTTTGACTTGGCGATGGCTTTATATGCCTCAGGTGATAGCGAAGGAGCGGTAGACCACCTCTTAGAGAGCATAGCGATTAACAGGGGTTGGAATGACGAGGCGGCCAGAAAACAACTGGTGAAATTGTTTGGCGCATTCGGTCAAACAGACCCGTTAACAATAGAAGCTCGTAAGCGGCTATCATCTATCTTATTTTCGTAGTTGCTTGTACTAGAAGCCGACCTTAGGAGTTAAAATGGTCTACTCGGGATCCACTATCGATTTTAATAATTTGCCGCAGACTCTACCTATTTTTCCTTTAGGGGGTGTATTGCTGCTACCTTATGGGAGACTGCCATTAAATATTTTTGAGCCGCGATATTTGGCAATGACGGACGATGCTTTGGCGACGGATCGTTTAATCGGGATCATACAGCCGGTGACCTCCGAGGCTCAAGAAAATGAAAATCCAGTATTTAAGACTGGATGTGCGGGCCGAATAACGGCATTTTCCGAAACGGAAGATAGGAGATACCTTATCACCTTATCAGGTTTGATTAGGTTCGATGTGGCTGAGGAAATCCCAACTTCTCGTGGATATAGGAGAGTGGTGCCCGACTGGAGTCCATACAAAAAAGATTACTTGGATGAAAAAAACTTTGAATTCAATAAAGAACGTCTTTTGATTGCGTTGAAAAGGTATTTTGAGAAAAAAGCAATTGACGCTGATTGGGAAACTATTAACAAAATGGACGATGCTCGATTAGTTACTACCTTAGCCATGATTTGTCCATTTGATCCTCCCGAACAACAAGCGTTGTTGGTAGCAAAAGATATAGAGGAAAGGGCAGAAACTATAATTTCTTTATTAGAAATTTCTACTCATGAGACAAATGAGGCTGGCGATGCCCGACACTAACGATAAAAGTTTTTCTAAGCCGTCAGAAAAGGCTTCTAATAGGGAAAAAAGTGTAGTCGACCCTAAGCTTCTCGATATATTGGTTTGTCCGGTATCTAAGACTCCGCTTGTTTACGATAAGAAAGCTAACGAACTAATAAGTAAAAGTGCCGGTTTGGCATTTCCAATTAGAAATGGTGTGCCAATTCTTTTAGTAGATGAAGCGCGCCAATTGGATGAGTTCAAGTGATATTTCTTTTGAGTTTAATTTGCAGATAGTTTAGTTGCCATGAATGAAAACAGAGGATATGAGCCGTGGCCGCTGGAAATAAATGTTTGCGAAAACGGTAAAATGTTAGAGTTGAGGTTTGACAATAACGATAAATTTTTAATCTCTGCGGAGTTATTAAGAGTTGAAAGCCCCTCTGCGGAAGTAAAGGGTCACGGGCATAATGAAAAAAAAGTTATTCCAGGAAAGCACGCGGTTGTAATTCTAGCTGTCGAACAAGTTGGCAACTACGCAGTGAAATTGCGCTTCGATGATGGACATGACACCGGAATTTACTCTTGGAAATATCTATATCATCTCGGCAGTCAGAAAGAAGAAGTGTGGAGCAAGTATCTTGAGCAGCTTTCATCTGAAGGATTGAGTAGATCTTAGCCGACATGTGATTTAGCGAATTAAACCACTCAAGTTAAGCGATGGGGTGGGGCCGAGCTCCCTCAAGTAAACTTGGAAGTTGTCCGAGGTGTCCCATTGCTGCCCTCATGAACACAGTTTTCAAAGGGCCGGCCATATTTACACCAGACAAACCAACACCCCTCAATAACTTTATCATAAGGGAGTCATTTGAAAAAAGGCGGTTCAGACCATCTGTTGCTGCAATTAATGACATGTTATCGACAAGCCGTGATGATTGAAACCTTCTTAAAACTTCGTAGCTTCCCACATCTATACCAGTATGCTGAGCTTGCGCTAATTTATCAAAAAGATGGGCGATATCTCTTAAACCTAAATTTAAACCTTGACCTGCGATTGGGTGTATTCTATGAGCGGCGTCACCTATTAGCACGAGGCGTTCTCCTATTATATCTTCTGCATAAGTTAATGACAGTGGGTAGGTTGCGCAAGACCCGACTAGGGAGAGTTTGCCAAGGCAGTCATCTATTCTAATGCTGGCGCCTCGAAGGAAATCATCCGTATCTAGAGTTGTTAACTCATTTGCTATAGATGTTTTCTCGGTCCAAACCACAGAAGATCTTTGTTCGGTCATTGGTAGAAAAGCAATCGGTCCACCCGGCAGAAACCGTTCATGAGCAACGCCATTATGGGGTGAAGTGTGATTCACTGTAAAAACGATGCTCGTTTGTTTGTAGTCTATTTTAGTTGTTTTTACACCAGTTAAAGTTCGGATGTGGCTATTTTCGCCATCTGCAGCAACTAGGAGGCTACCATTAATCACATTGTTGTCAGATAAATCTATTTGAATGGCTGCCTGTCCATTAGAGAAGCCGCTCACAGATTTACCGAATATCAGGCTAACGTTTGCTAAGACTTCATTGGAATCAATA
>Ga0160422_10000483_pt1 | contig 24020 bp, 6 predicted proteins | sample Fk160mmetaG_FD_108192 | JGI IMG/M metagenome (GOLD analysis project Ga0160422, IMG submission 108192) | Marine microbial communities from the Central Pacific Ocean - Fk160115 60m metaG | ecosystem: Environmental > Aquatic > Marine > Oceanic > Photic zone | place: The Central Pacific Ocean...
AACATCTACGTTACCTGCGTTATCACCAACAAAGAGTCTTTCTCCTTTGTTTGCCTGAGTACCAGTACCGATCGTTAGACCAAGTTCACCGAACTGAAGACTTCCGGGAGCTGTTGTACCCGTCGATCTTTTTACTCGTATAATACTAGCCATTTCTAAAAGTTACCTCCATTGATATCCAAGTTTTGTGTCGTTCCGGGTGTTAATGTCAAAGTTGCTTCAAATTTTGCAGTGGTTGAATTGTAAACAAGAACCATTCCATTTTGTGGATTGTTGACCTCTGTATCACTAAGTCCTGCTAGAGTACCACTGACGTTTCCTGCTAATGAGGATACGACTTTAGTTGCATTTTGTTGTCCAACACGGACTTTGATGTTTGCCATTAGCGAGTCACTCCTTGCCTTACTAAAACAGATCCTTCAACAACTCTTGTTACTTCACCTACACTATCAGAAACGATAACGTCATAAACGTATCTTCCGGGTTTAAGTGTTGCAGTCGTTGCACTTGATAAACCAACTTGTACTTGACCATTCTCAGCATTTTGAATTGACGCTGTAAATGTTGCTGCAGCGTTAGTGCTTCCTGCATGTTTTCTCATCTGAGACGATGCACTAAACCCACTAAGGTCTAATGCAGAATTAGATGAGATATTTTCTAATGAAAATGTTTGTTGGAAGGTAGCACCTGTATTGATTACAAGGTTACTAACATATACTGCCATTTATAATAATAAAATATGATCTATAGTTTATTTATATTTTGATGTACTATGAATTTTTCTGAATTAAATCATTCAGAAGCCCTTTGAGAGTATCTATCTCAGCTTTAAGACTATCTATTTCAGATTTTTCATTTAATTTTTTATTTTTCATCTTTTTATATCTCATATAACCAGTTGTATCGCAGTTAACGATAGCTCCAGTATTTTCATCACGATAAAGATGTTTATGTCCTTCTACTCGTATCATGCTAATGCAATTGCTCGTAGATCACTTAATCTTGGTGCTTCGGCTTCATTTGTACCACTAAACACCACTTTAATTACGAACCCAGTAAATTCTGGTAGATTATCAGCAGTGAACTGATATTCTAAAAATTCGTTATCTGTGCTTGATGCAACTTTTGCATCTGGTCTACCACTATTTCTAGCAGTGTTAATTACATCATCACCAAAACCATCACCATCTGTATCAAGTAAATTATCAAATCCGGGGAACAATTCATATGTTTGCTCTCCTTCACTCACCTCACCGGTGAATAATTTATAAAGAACTCTAAAGTCGGATGACTCATTTCTAAGTGCACTCAATACAACCTGCAATGAAGTTGCTGGTTGCTTCAAATCAACACGGTTGGAGATGTAAACTCCTGCGTGAGGATCATTAGAATTTAATTTTACTCTTTGATCAGTGGCATAATCACCCACGGGGTTATTTAATCTATTTCTTATATAAAGAATAGATGCATTCATCGTATCAACAATAGGTGATAAATTTTTATCACCAGATAACATTCTAATCGCGACTGTATTTGATCTATTTAATGGTAAATCTGTCAAATATGTATCTTCATTAATTGGTGATGCAACTAACCTTGGTGTACTTAAAGGATTTATTTTATTAAGTTCAATATTTTCAAACCCTTGATCAAGGAATGATACTTCATTTCCACCTGCACTTGTTCCACTAACTGTTCTTGTACGAGCAGATATGGCTGTCTGACCGGGAGTTATAAAATTCATTCTTGGATAAATTTGATTAAATTGTATATTTTGAGAGGCAAATATTTGTTTACCACCTCCAAATGAATCATTAAAGAAATTCAACATTGCATCTTCTTGGTTTGCAATACCAGTTCTTATTGGATCGTTTACTGAATTAAACACCGCACCTCTAGCTATTTCAAGATAGTACTTATCAATATCACTTTCACTTCTTAATAATGTAGTGGATGGTAATTGATGATCAGTGTTTATGCCTGTTAATGAGAATCCATTAAATTCATACTTATAGATTAAACTTCCAACTTCATGCTCACGAATAGCTGAACCATCAACACCTCTTTGAGTGATAGTTAATGTTTCAGTGCTACTAACACCATCGTACAACATGATTTCATTGTTGACTTTAAGATATCCCCTTGAAGTTGATATACCTTCAAATGAAGCAAAAGCCTGTGTACCTGCAACACCAACATTAACTGGATCTGCAATAGTCATTACCGAGTCTGATAAACCAAATGACTCATTTAGTACAACTGGAGCTGTAGTTGGTAATACATTTGAAATTCTTAACTTATTATTACCAGAGTGCATACCATGATTATATTGACTTACTTCAATAACATTTCCTTCATAAAGTGAATTTATTGGTGTGTTTACAGTGCCATCCACTTGTTTGTTTCCTGTTAAGGCAACAAATTGTGTTCCATTAAAACGTAAAAGTGGTGCGTTATCAAGGAATTGTTTTCCCTGAACATCAGTAAGATATAAAGTATCAGTTGCAGTTAAACTATTAACATTAATAGCACATCCTGTTCCCTGTAATAAAGTTGAAGAACTAGTTGTCAATCCAACAAAGTCTCCTTGTGAATATCCAGATCCTGCAGCATTCACACTATTCACATTACTTACGAATCCATTAGATGTGGTTATATTCAATTTTAATCCTGTTCCATTTCCTGTAATTGCAAATGTATCGACTGTTACATTAGAAACTGCAGGATATCCAGTTCCACTCTGTCCTATCGATACAGCGTTTACAGTTCCACCAATTCTTTCAACTACTCCTTTTGGTGTAGTATTGGCAACACCGGCCACACCAGCACCAATAACAGTTCCGGGCACTATCTCAGATGCTGTTGCACCTGTATCAATCTTCACCTTCATTTTTCTTGGTAAAGTTCTGATTGCATTATTACCCAAATTTGGAATCTGAGCACTTTCATAGTTTAATGATGGATTATAGAAAATTAATTCTGCGTCTCTTGATTTAGAGAAGTCTGCCTTATAAAGTGTAAATTTGAGATCTTCAAATTGACTTGCAGTCCATATAGATCCGTTTTGAGATTTAAATAAACTACCTCCAATATACTGTTTAGAAATTATTACGCTTTCAGCATCAGGTAAACTTTGAGTTTCAATTGTTGGTTCACCCATTCTACCAATCCATGCCTCATAATTATCACTAGAAGGAGCTAGAAGAACCACAGCGTACTCTTCACCAGCCTCAAGGTAAATTGGTGAAGGGAAAGTAACTCTAGTTGCTACAGAGGCATCCTCAGATATATTAATTTGAGATGGATCTAATACTACTTGTGCATAGTCTTGAATTAGGATAAGTGTTGGGGTTCCTAATTGAACAGTTCTAATTTGTACGGTGAGTTTCTCTTTAACATCTTTTGATCTAAAGTATAAGTCAACAGCCGTTAAGAAAGCACCACTCTCATCAACTATGAATGATTGAGCTAGAGGGTCATCATCTTCAATTCTCACAACTTCACGAATAACCTCAGTAACCTCAGTTACGTTTGTAATATTCTCAGTAACATTAGTAACGTTAGTAACATTAGTTACTTCAGTAACTTCAGTAACGTTAGTAATAAATTCGTTAGTAACATTTGTGATTTCGTTTGTTATGAATTCATTTGTAATATTAAAAACAACCGGCACTGGAGGTGGTGGTGGAATACGTACAACCACTGAAGATTGTCTAAATGTATCAACAACTCCACTTGTTCGATAAGTCTGTTCTACTTGACTAATTGAAGGATCTCCAAGTAGAGGTTGTGAATTATTTGAACTAGATGTTAACTTAAATGTTTTAGTTCCATTTGTAAATCTCAACTGTGGTGCTGGAACAGATAATGGATCACGGAAAAAGAAAGCTCCTCGAAGATCTCCTACACCATCAGATATTAATCTTGGTGTTCTGACTGTCGCAGTAGCTCCACTCATCTCACCAACTAGTTTTATTCCTGATGCAATATATCCAAAATATCTACCCTGAGCTTCCTCAACCAAAGAACCTACATCAATGTTTAACACAGTAGAGGAAGAAGAATAAAGACTTGGTAAAGTTACAGAGGGATTATAAGGATTGGTTACATATATTGTTTCTGAAGTTTTATGATTTGGTGCTTTTGTTCTTACAGAAAATATACGATCTGGCCCATCAAAACCTTCGACCGTTTCACCTAAATCAAACGCACCTGAGTCCATTGATATTTCAATCAATTTTGGTATGATATCTATTCCTGATGTGCTATCAAAGAAAGGATAAAATCTTGTATTTGGTTTTAAACCACTGGCATCAAAAGATACATTTCGAGATCTAATATGAGTATCCGGTTCGCTACTTACAATACGATCTGATGTAAATGTACCCTCAACATCACCTAAAACAGTCCTTGTACCACCATCAAGAATAACATTTCGTGTCCATGTATCTGCACTAGGACTTAATATCATTCTTCCCCTAAAGGTCACAATATTAAATGGGTTTACATTTTCAACTCTAGATGCAAGTGGTTGATCAAGCATTACCACTTCATCATAATCAAGAGTGATTAAATCACCCGTTTTTCTCACACCAGAATCCAATAATTCTAAGTTACTTGAAAAATCTGCGGTGCTTGGATTTAAAGAATTACTGATAGCTAACTCTGGTTTTATAGAATAAAAATCAGTTGGAGTAACCAAATGTTGTAAACTTCCAATAACATCACATTTGCAGTCTGGATTTCTACGGTCTAATAATCTAGTATTTTTAAAATCATCAACAAAAAATCCAGTTTTGAATCTTGACAGTCCATCAGCATCTTGAATTTGTAATGATTTTGTATCTAATTCTAGTAATGATAAAGATGTTAATTCTTCAAGATTTTCAATTCTATCCTCTAAATCACCAATATCTCTCATCGTATAACGACGATTATCAACAACTGTAATTACAGCGTCTTTTGTATCGTAAAGATATGCAGGAACTTCTATTGTTGCAATAGTCATTGCTGTCTCAATGTCAGCTGGAATGACTGGATTTTGTGATGATACACCTTTAATTACTTGAAAATAACCACCTGTGTATGCTTTTCCACTAGAATCACCGGGGTCTAATACCAATTTGTCTATTCTAGGTAGATAGAATTTAAAATCTACGGTGGATGCTTCGTTTGGAGCGGGTATTAGTGTTGGATTTGTTCCTGAAGCACTAAAAACTCTTGAATTAAATGCAAACGGTGATGAACCGCTAAATGCAGTTGTTTCAACTCTTGGTCTAAAGTCTAACGTGTCTGAAGCTCTTAAAGTTCCGTTTTTGAGTAATGGGATGTCTTTAAAATTATTAGCTGGATATGAATCAACAGTAAATAAATCACCAGTATCATTTGCTGGAACTGTAAATTTATCAAAAATAACTCTTACTCTTCTTGACGGAATTGTTGCGCCATCCTTTCTAACAATTCTAGAATAATCTGCAAATTCTTCTCTTTGCCCATCATCGAGAACAAAATTTGAAGTTATATCTAAAAATAATCCAGCAATCTTTCCTTGTAGATTTGTAGTAATATTTGACTCTTCAAAAGTAATTGATTCTCCAACAATAAATTTATTTTGTGTTAAATTTATAATCTCTACTGTGGTTGCATTTGTTGCCTCTACCAGAACAGCAATAGCACCACTTTGTGCACCCTTTATCTTTTCCCCTTTAATAGTATTAGAATTAAGAGCTAATCCACTGACAAAAACCAACTTATCCAAAATAGGATCAGCTAGGTTGACTGATTCGTATACACCAATTATCTTGTATACATCAGGAGTATTCAGAGAAATTTCTTTATCATCAACTCTTAATCCATAATATTTGTTGAATGTCAATCCATCTGTTGCAACACCTACTCTAGATGTTTGTTGAATCGCAACACTATTACTTCTGGAAACGTTTTTAGTTTTATTATTAATTACATCTTTCTCTAAGGTCACATTTATCACTACATTTGCATTATTTGCAAGGTTTTTGATGTTAACTTGTTGATTATTGGCAACAAGTTGCACTTGACTTTCAGTAAGAGCTTGGTGACGAGTATCACTTGATGATTTAAGAGAAACACTATAACGATCACCATCATATGGTGCAAAAGTTGCATCTGACACACCAGCGTCTGCAAGTGAAATTGCTAATGTTCCTGTATTAGATGTTTGTTTCTGTACTTGTTTTTTGATGAATAGTTTTGATTGTGCTGTTGAGAGATCGGAAACATTCTTCTTCTGTAACTCTGCATATAGTCCAGCATCATTTAAAAATATTTGTGGTCGAGCAACATGAACTCCAGTTGGTGATAACACTGACATCAATGTTCCAACATTAACACCCGTTACAGAATCTGTTGCGGCTAAAGTAACTGTTTTTAAATCTGTGGAAATTTCAGTTACGCGGTTAAATCTTGGTGCAACATCTGATGTTAAATTAACAATGATGATATCATCAACTTTCAAAGATCCAAATGTTTTACCTGCACATGTTAATTCTGATTCACCACCTGAAGCTGCACTTATATTAACTTCATCTCCTAATCCAAGATTTTTTATTATCCTTGGTTGTAATACTAAATCACCACTAAAATTAACATTAGATGCAAATGTGTTTAGTTGGGATACTGCCTTAACATCTTCTAAACCAAATCGAGTCACAGATTTAATAGATCTATGTGAGGCCAGTGATGAATCTACAGAGGATCCATTAATTCTTAGTTGCTCACCTCTAATAAATGTACCTGATACTTGCTCAAGGTTGAATGTGGTGCCAGAGCCTGCAGATACAGCAAATCCGCTTGCACCACTACTTAATCCTTCAACAAAACTACCTTCAGGTAATGACTGACTGTTTATAGATGTATTTAAAACAATTTGAGTGAATGTTTGAACATCGAACACATAAAGATCAAATTGAGTTGTTGCATCTTTATATTGAGAATCTGTATTTTCAAATGCGTAAATTCTTGCTCTTCCTATTTCAGAACCATTAGATCCGGGATTATTTCCTGTTGGTTTTCTTTGAGATCTAAGACTAACAGTTGAATTTGCAATTGTGTTATTGAGACCTATGACAGGAGATCCATGAACATTATTTAATTTTAATAAAGTTCCAAGTTTAAAATTAACTTTTGCAGTGTTAAATTCTTCCTTGTCTCTTGGTTTATCAACGTCTATCACTGATGTGTTAGGTTTTTCAACATCATGTCCTCTTACATATGCCTTTCCCGGTGATACTTTGACACACATAAAGGGTTCAGCAGGAATATTCTTCTGATCAGTTAATTCACCTTCAGAAAAAACACCCTCATTTGATAATCCATCATTCAAACACTCTGCAACTTCTACCTTAAAGTTACCTACAGAATAACTTCCAGATTCTTCATAAGTTCTCTGAGCAATATAATCTTTAATATAAGAATAATCTGGTTTTTGTTCATTTTTCTTAAGTTGTCCATTATCAAGACGTACTAATTCAACAAAGTTTTTGTCATTAAAGTCAGTAAGTGGTTTTTTTGTTAATGTGGTTTTGATTTGAAGTCTATCTGCACCGGGAGCTGCAAAGTTTGAAAAACCTCTTGCATTATCAAACAATGATGAATCATCTTTTGCCTGAACAATTTGCTCCTGAATGAATAATCCAACCCTATAATTAGGAACGTTAGAATATGGATCAAGAACAATTTTATCAGCAGAAACATTAACAAAATGACCTCGAATAAAAAATACACCATCTGCTATTGAAACTGAGCATCCGACGTTCGATGCGTTCTGATCAACTAATGTCGCTACTGTCTCACCAGCAGTTATTTCAGTGTTTCCGTATATAAATGATTCCTCTACTAAAAGATTTTCACCATCTGCCATGAATGATATTTCATTATCATCACCAGAATCTAAGTATTTTACAAATAATGTTAGATCAGTTACATCTGTAGAGTTCTCAGGAAGTGCATAATTATCAATTTTGATTCTTATTCCTGTCTCTTGACCTTTTAATATTTTTCCTTTTAAATTTTCAACATATAATGATACTGGAATACCTAGATGATCACCTTCTAATTTAATTGAATAGTATTCGTAATCATAATTTGTTCCTCCGGGGATGACCATTGACCCCTCTTTAAAAATATGACTACCAAATGTTTCTACTTGATCTTGTAATATTGATTGTAAAGTTGTTAACTCACGAGCCTGTACTGGTCTACCCGGATTGAATAAAACCCTATAGAACTGATTATCCTTGGAAAAGTCGTCGTAATATGGACTTATATTTAAATTCGTTTTTTGTGGCATTTCTTAAAATTCCAGAATAATTTTTATATCCTCTTTTTGTCTAGAGTTTCTAGAGATCAGAGCTCTATTATCAATGTACAATAAATCACCTGACCCTTTATTTATCTCAGCAGAGGCAAGACCACTTGTAAATGATACACCGAGTGCAACTCTGTTATTACTTGTGTCTGTTGCGATACCGAGATTAAATGATGTATCTATGGTCGCACTTCCTCCAGTAAATGATACGGGTTGAGTTGTTGCTTCAAAATCAAACTTACTGCCTGAATTTGTAATATTTAAAGCATCAGTTTGATCATTTTTATTTCCAAAGTATAAAGATCTATCTTGGAAATACTTTAATATATTAGTATCTGCATCATATGATGCAATGTAACCAAATGCAGTTTGACCGGTTCCAACGGTTTGTTGGACTATTCCACCAATGGTCGGAGTGCCAGTTGGAGCAGTTCCAAATTTCAAGGCTTTTAATGATGAAAAAGTGCTTCCTGTGTATATTGATGTTGTTCCAAAAGAAGTTGGATTCTTCACTAAAGAAATTTGTGCAAATTTAGCATCAATGGGAAAATCCTTTGTTGAATCATCAAATCTAGCATAAACAAGAACACGGTCAGCACCTAATTCTTTGTATAGATCAAATCCATGTCCTCTTGATGGTGGAATAATCGGAACTAACTTTGCAGGAGTGTTTCCACTAACTGCACCAGTGTTGATAGATCCTAAATCTACAATTCCATAAGTGTATCCTTTACCACCACTTGAAACTGTAGTTTTAACTATCCTTTGACCAGAAACTTCAACCACCACCTTACCGCCTGTTCCATCACCTAAAATATCAAATTCACCACCTGTGCCAGTGTAATTATTTCCTTGATCCGCAATATAAACTGTTTTAATTTGATTATTGTTTATATCAGAGTCACCATTCTCACGAACTGCTTGTATTTGTGCATCTGTGCTCGTTGGCCAATTATTTGGTAGTGCGATAAAGTCAGTTGAGTCAAATTTAATTATATCACTTGGATTTACAGTAAATAAGTATTTCCATACATATCCATCTTGACTCTCTCCAGCCTTAGATGGTTCCAAATCAGTAAAAGTTGGTTCGTCTTCAGATGCATTACCAGTAGTGTTTATTCCTGATGATCCATTTTCAATGCAAATGTAAACGTTGAAATTACTATTCATTACATAGTAATTTGCTCCATATAAACGTGTTGCTCCAGTATTTGGTGCTTCGTTTGATGTACTGTAATCATGTCTATACATATCATACTTGACACCCTTAGTCCAATCTATTCTTCGTGCTAATCTTCTAACATTCGCTTCAGTAACTCTTTTTCCAAAAGTTGTAGTATCTCCGATATGTGCTACCTCAGAAAAACTATCTTGAGGGTTCGGTGTTGCAGTGTTCCAATTATTTGCTCTACCAAAACCAACAGAGGCTGGAGCAGGATTAGGAAGACCTACAGCAACATAAAAAGAATTGGATGTCGAAGAAACACCTGCAACAAAATTACTTGCATTTAATATTCTGAACTGATCTGTAACAATTGCTGGCATTATTATATTGTTTTTTCTATATTTATACAGGAAATGGTCATGGTGTGTGAGACCTCTTTAATGCACCACCATCACGGATACCAAAACCTCTTCTTTGAATGGTTGGGAAGGTAGAGATTCCAACTCCAGTGGTTATTCCAACAGTGTTTCCTGTCACCCCAATCGCAACAGGATTATCTCTGATAACATTACCAGAAGATGCTCCTTGTAAGTATCCGAATGAGAATTTACCTTTATGGAATTTATTGACTCTTATCGTTCCTTGCATCGCTGCATGTGATGTGCACTGATAGTGGAATGTAGTGTGTCCAACTCCTGTAGTGTTGAATACTATAGTTCCGTTCTGTGCACCATTGTTTGTTACACCATCACTTACACCTAAAGCAGCACCACCGGGTGTTCTCGATATTCGGAATGGATGAGCATTCATACCATTCACAAAACTAACTGTATCACCATCTTCAACATATATTGTGGGATTTTGTGCAGAGGATAGTGTTCGACCTAAACTAAACTCACCTCTATCAGATCCAGTAAATGTATACGCAGAGGTTCCACTAGCACCGAGAGTAAGACTGAATGACCTTCCATAATTTGCATTGTCAATAGAATTACCAATACCTACAGTTCCCACGTTTAAATTTGAATGGACAGCAACTTGAATTTCAGCGTTGTTTGAACTACTAGTAATAGATTTGACCATATAGACATTATCTAAGAATGTTCTACCAATCGCTACAGGTTCACCATCGACACCACTATTGTTCAAACTAGTAACTCCATGTCCAACTGACGTTTCAGATATGTAAAGAGGGACTGTCGGAACTAAATCTGTAAATGCCTGACCAGCTGGTGCTTGCAGACCAAAATTAAGAAGCATAGTGCTACCGGACTTAGATGTTGAAATTCCGGTGACTATACCAGAAAATCCTTTGACAACTTCAATATCACTTATAAGTTCAGTAGGTGGTTCCTGTGCTGCAACGATCACGCGAGGAATAATTGATTGTGAATATCCTGCACCACCGCTATTAACAGTCACAGATGTGATAACTCCGTTTGTAATATTTGCAGTAGCAACTGCAGTAGAACCAATACCAGTTGCGATTGGTGATACTTTAACGGGGACAGGTGGTCTCGCAATGTGTACCGATGTAGTTGCCCCAACATATCCACTACCACCACTTACAACATCAATACCGGTTATTGCTCCACTGCTTGACACTATGGCTGTTAGTGCTGCAGATACCTGATTGGTATCATTAACAATGATTGCATCAAAATTTATAGAATTAACTTGAGAATCTTCATCTTTTTCGTACTCAAAGAAATCAGCATCATCAACGTAAATTCTAGAGGTATTACCCAAACCAATATCACCGATAATTTTTGCAGTTGGATATACTAAAGGTTCAATTGATTCTCTTGATTTTGAAACAACGATTCCATTTACAACTTTATCTTCTTTTTGTTTAATCCATGTTATGGGTTTATTTGTTGCAGAGTCATTAATACCAACACCAGTATAAATTTCAGTTTCAAAAGTATCTGTAGTTGTAATACCAGACACTGTTCTCTTTCTTTGTTGTAAATCTTGAATGAATCTAGTATTAACATTAGTTAAAGAACTAGTGTCATCATTAGCCTGCAACTGAACTACATCTCCAGTTTTAATTGTAGCAACCGCATCAACAACTGAAATATCTTCTGATGCAGTTCCTTTATAGAAGAAAACAGCGATATTGTCATTTGCTTCAGGAGCAGTAGTGAACTCAAAAGTTGTTCCACCATCAAATACATATGCCTCACCCGGTTCTTGTAAAATGTTGTTAATGTAGATAGCTAACAAATTATTCATATTAATTAATTGTGAATCTGCACCCTCTCCAATATCAAAACTTAATAATTCACCATTTACTCTGAGTGGGAATCTTGTTCTTACACCATCTTGTAAATTTGTTATAGGATCAATGTAATCAAACTCACCAAATTCCCATGATGAGAATTTATCATTGTAAATTTCAGTTACCTCTAAGATAAAGTCCTCTAATACTGCCCCTCTTGCAGTGACCAATCCAACTGGTTTAAATTTATCTCCACGTTTGAAAGAGTGTCCTTCTCTTGCAATCTCAAATGAATTTACTGTAAATAAAGTAGATCCAATACCGACAGTAGAACTTGCGCCAACATTTAACGTGACCAAGAGATTAGATCCTGTTGTGGTTCCTGATACACCATTTCTAGAAACACCAACGACTTCCATGTTGTCATAAGATGGTTGTGGAAATTCAAACTTAGGATTGACATAGTTTTCACCACCATCAGCTATGTTTATATCTAATGTTCCACCAGCACCAACCTGTGCGTTTACACTAGCATCTTTACCTGCTCCTCCACCAAATCCAATAAAGATCGTGATTGTATCTGTTGTCTTTGCTGTAATGTCAGTTGCAATTCCTGCTATTGGATCGGGTAAACCTGTTGTTTTAGAAATAGCACGAGGATAAGCATGATTTGACTGGAAATTATCTCTAGAACATGAAAATACGATACCACCAGTATCAATACCAACAAAATTACCAACACTTAAACCATGAGAAGGAATTGTAAGAGTTAATAATCCTGTATGTGAAATATATGTTGCATCTGTTGCAGTTTTCTGGGGGGCAGTGAATATATTATTACCATTACTATTCGCTCTTATTGATCCAACACCAGAACTTACAAACTTATGTACATACGCTAAATCAGTAACACCTATGGAAACTGTGCCTCCAACAGGTCTATATCCAGATCCAAATGATAGTGTTCCAGCTGGTCTTGAGGGAGATACTGATTGATTATAAACTGTTGATCCTATACCAACACCTGTTATAGTTCCTTCACTGTCTAATATTGCAGTTACTGCAGCACCAACAAGTGGAGCAACTCCTAATCCTCCTGATGATCCAAGAGATACAATTTTTCCACCTCTTGGGAGTTGATTTTGATTAACGTCACCATCAACAATTACATTAAGACCAGTGATTGCAGATGTTATTCCAGTAAATACAATATCTTGAGCTGAAACACCATCAGGAATAAATCTGTAATTGTTACTTAAATTATTTTCGGTGGTTGGTTTTTGAAAAATTCCATTGATAAGAACTAAAGAACTTCCTGTTGCAATTCCAGTAGCGTTTGAACCATTAGATCTCATTCTGAATGTCGCACCAACACCCGTGAATTGTGTTGATAAATCATCAAAAATTCTATTAGTCGTATAAGTTTTTCTTAAGTAAGTTCTTCCTTGGAAGTCAGATCTTGGAAAGTCTAATCCAGATTTATTTTTTGAAAGATTATTAGTTCCTTTAGGAGCATCAGTAAAGAATACTTCTGATCCTATAATATTAAATGAACCTGAAAATACCCTTCCCACTACACCATTATTATGAGATGCAACCTCTGTTCCAAGCACTCCTCTCTCAACACCCAAAATATGATAAGTTCCAACTCCAGTAACAGGGCCGATTGTAGTTGTTCCAAATCCAACTGAAGTTACCTTCATAAATTCATTACCAAACTTAATGCTATCCTCTAAGTTAATATCTGTTGTTGTATTAACACTAAAATTAGTAGCAGTGGTGCCAATACCAGTGCCCACATTATGAGTTAAAGTCGCTGTAACAGGCGAGAATGCCATTGGTGATTGAATTATATTATCCACATTTAAAACGGTCTTCTCAAGTCGTTTTGCCATTGTTAAACGATGTGAATTACCTGCACCAACATTAGTAAATGTCACAGGAGATCCCCCACTAGATGTCCTCAATTGGAACGTGCTATTTGTTAATTTTTTAACGAATACAGTGGTCGGTAGATTAGATCCACCTGACATTTGTAATGTTGTAGCACCTACACCAGCAAAAGTTGATTTTGGTGTGTAAACTAATTCTTCATTTTCTGAGAAGAAGTGGTTTGGTATGGTAAAGATACCAGTGCTACGATTTAATTTTGTAGTATCTTCGGGATCAAACCCTTTCTCATAAATTGGCACTCCACCATTTTTAAGTACAAAATTCTTACGATTTGATCTTGCACCATTTACAGCATTAAACTGGAAAACACTAAGAGATTCTTTAATTCTTCCATAATCAAAATCAGGTGCATCATTTAGTAAATCTAAATCTTTATAAATCGCTTCTGTATAATGTTGTATATGATGTTTTCCAGTACCAGAATCTGGAACAAATTTAAGAACAAATCCGTTTGTAGAATTTAAAGTTCCTCTAAATGTACCAATACCTGAAGTGGTTCCCACAGAGACAAATGGATAATGTATCGTATGTACATCAGTTCCATCATGCACAGCTAGAACTTGATGTATGGCGTGTGTAGAACTTCCACCAACAGTGGTTCCAATACCAACTTTGACAATACTCTTGATCGCACTAAATCTATTTGAGTCAATACCAATGACGTTTGTGCTCGCAGAAGTTTGAATTGATGTAATTCCTGTCTGCAAAATCAAAGATGATTCACTTCCATCAGGTTGTGCATTATCTTTAAATCTATGAGTTCCTGTGATACCAATAGTTCCAAATCCAACAACTTTTGCTCTCACTTGTATATTTGTTACTCCAGCCCCAACTGATGATGAATTGTCAAAATCTATTGTTAAAATATTATTGTGTATTCTTGATCTAAATGATCCAATAAAGTTTGATGAGAAATTATTTTCAGATGATGTATCTGCATAATATTCACTGAAATATGAATTAGTTCCATCATGTGTAGCATAAACATCAACATGATTTTTTTCATTTGTTGATAAGTCTGTTACATCAACTGTGGCATAAAAAGCGGATACTGTAGTTGTTGATCCTGATGCTATTGGTTCTGCAGTTGTTCCAACACTTACCACTGTAGATAATCCAACTAAACTTACCGCACCAAGTGTTGTAGTGCCACTTCTTAGGTTTTCGGAATTGAATGAATTTTTGAAAACTTTTATATCAATATCATCATTATTTGGATCGATCGGTGAAATGTTAAGATTAGTGCTACCATCAATTGTAGAACCTTCTATGTCAACTATGGTTGTTCCAACTGAAACAACGCTATTCTTTTCAAAAGTAAATGTGTCATTATTATCTTTAAAAAGAACAACTTCATCGAGTTGAATAGCGTTATTTGCTATATTTCTTGATTGTATCAAAAATCTACCAAAAGTTTCTCCAAAAGGAACTGAAATCTTTCCTGTTAGATTAGCATCACTATCGGAAAATAAAGAACTAATATCATCAATTTTTAAAACTCTATTAGTATTGCATTTAACAAATTTTGCTAGTTTAGTATTTTTTAATTGAACGAATTTTGATGATGTTGTCGTGAATCCTAAAATTGTATCAATATCTTTAGCTAAATCAAAGTTATTAATAGCATCAACCCTTTGATCTGTTATAATATCTGCAGAAACTATGGTAGCGTTAGATATGCCAATCCCAGCTTGTGTGGTTGATGTTATACCTGTATCAGCAAAGTTTTTAAGTCCACTTGTGTGAAGTAACCTATTTACAGGGTCTATAATTTCATCAAATGTTTGAGGACTTTGAATTGTATAGGCTAAGTTTTGATAGTAATTATTGTCGGCAAGAACCATGAAATCTTCACTCAATCTACCAATTTCATCTTTCCAACCTTTATTCTGTCTTAATGAATAATCTATTGTAAATCTACCTTTATTATTTTTAATATTATTAATAGTTGCAACTGTTCCAGAATTTTCTCCACGAATTATATCACCTAATTTAAACTCATATGATCCTTCAATTTTTATAAACTCATCAGGACGATTATCTAATACTAATGATCCAGTAGCACTAAATGTTAGTGGATTGGAATTTATTTGAACTGCTAATTTTTCACCTGTTCTAAACTCTGAGGATTTTTGTGATGCCACGAATCTTGGATAATCGCTAAATTTTACAATAGATGCAAAATTTTGACTACCCGTATCAGCGACACCGGGGTTACTAGCAGATACTGGTAATTTAAATTCAACTTTTGCTGGATCAGTATTATTGTATGTTATTACTTCAAAAAACTGAAATCCATTATCTGGAGAATTAAAACCAGTACCGGCACTTCCCTTTGTAATATTCTCGACAAAAACTTTTTCTCCAACAACAAACTGTGGAGTTGCAAAACCATTAATTGGTGTTTTTAAAGTGCATGTTACAATACCGGAGTTACTACTTTCAACCTCAGTTACTCTATAACCATTAGTATTGTTTATAGTTCTTAGAATTTGTGTTTTGGAAGTTAACCCTCTAGGTGATTCTAATATTTTTATATTTGATATTGAATTTGCGGCTAATATTACCTGAATAACTCCTTGATCATTTGTTAATTTACCAGTATCAGGATCAATAATAACGAGATCAGGTGCATCAATATAATTTGAACCTCCATTAACAACTTCAATATCTGTTATTGAATCTGAATTTATCAGTGTAACAGTTGGTGATAATCTAGCTTCAGGACGTAGTGTCTTATCAGAATGATAATCAAATCCGGGATCAGTAATTCGTACATTATTAATATTATTGATTGTTGATGAGAGGCATAAAATAGCAGCACCAGTTCCATTTTCGCTGGTAATACTTGATATACCGGGTAAATTTTTATATCCAAAACCTCCGGATGTTAAATTTATTTTACTTACACCACCGGATGTATTCTTGGATGATGTATCATAAGTTATAGTTGAAGCTGCTCCTGATAGATACGATCCTTGTTCGGGGACTTGATTAAGTGAAATATTGAAACCACCAGTAGTTGCCCCAAAAGCAGTGTAACTACCATTATATTCGCTATCTACATAAGAAATTTGTGAACCATTTTTAACATCGGGGTCTGATGTGCTTATAAATCCTGTTTTTTCTAATGTGTAAAATAATTTTTCAGGATTAGTACTATCAAATCTAAGTGTAACTGTAGATGTTGTGCCTGTGCCTGATATACCATTTCTTACTACTCCAAAGTTTGTTGTAGATCCTGTTGATACAAATTCATTTTTGAATTCTGAGTCAAAGTAAAAATTCAAATTATATCCATTTAAAGATGGATCTGAAACATAAAATAATAAATTATCATTTCTAACAATATTTAAAGGAGGGTTTACTAATGATAATTCTTGTGTGCCTCCACTGTTTGTTGTTATCCCAATTGTATTTGGAGGTTCATTTATCACATCATATCTTGTCTCAGCCAATCTAAAATGATCATCATCAATTCTGTAAACAAAATATGTTCTCTCTGATGTTAATCCAGTGGCAGGACTACCATTATAGAATAATTTTTGTCCAGTTTTAAATCCATGATTTATAATATTAATTTCATCTGAATTTACATTAGCATTTGAGAAGATTGTTGGATTTAAGAGTAATTTGTCATTTTTTGAGTCATATTTTACAACAACTGATGTTGATCCTGCACCAACACCTTTAGTCTCATTTGAAACTAAATTTAATTCTATGATATCATTATTTTGAAGACCATGAAGTGTTGATCCAAATGAAATAGTTGATATACCTACAGTAGCAGTGATTCTTTCAACTTTACCTTTTACTTGAGGATAGTTTGATTCAATAGAATATTCAAAATTATCAAAACTACCTGTCTTAAAGAACACTGGTTCATGATTTGCTGTTAGAGCAATACCAATAAGATCATCAGAAAACTTTCTAACGTATACTGTTGTAGAGACACCAGACGATGGTAATGTAAAATCAGCACCTACTTGGAATCTATCACCAATACCAATAGTGAATGCAGTGTTAGGTGTTGTTGTTGGTCTTCTAAGTATTACTTCTTGATTATCTGAAAAAGGATGATTTGGTAAGAAGATGGATTTTGCTGGAATTGATATAACTTGCGATAGTTCACCTGTGGTATATGATTTACCTATTGAAACAGATCTTCCAACTGTGACTGCAACTCCAACCGCTTCTGCAGGGTTAAAGTATACAATATCATTCTTTTTCGATATAAAATCACCTATATCTGTTGTTCTTAACTTTAAAAATTGTGGTATAGTTTGAACTAATCCACCAAGTGTGTGGAATTTACTTGTCTCAGCAGCACCTACAATCCCTCTCTTTACCCTTACAATACTTCTTTGTTTGAAAGTATTTAATACTAATAATTTTTCAGTTCCAATACCAATACTGCTTCCTGCAGAGACTGTTGGTGGTATTGTTGCTAAGTATATGTCTGTAACTATACCAGCTGTATTTTGTTCTCCTAAACCTTTATATAATACTGTGCTTTCAGAAGTAACTCCAATTCGATGTGAATCTGTTAGTTTTGGAATACTTGTTGATAATCCTGATATGACGATCACATCATTTGTATTTAAATTATGAGTCGTAGAAATAAATCCAGAAATTGTTCCATTTCCTCCACGAACAAAAACAACATCTCTATATGTTGTAACACCAACTGTTACACCACTAACATCTTTACCCTCTATTCTTGATACTAAGGCACTTGCACCTCCACCGTCAGTTCCAGTATTGTCAAAATTCAAACTATCTCCAACTTTATAATTATCACCACTAGATACAATATTAAAATCATCAACATCACCGTTTGATACTGATTCAATAATTGAAGTTTGTTGTTTTATCTCATATGATTCTATTGCAAAATTATAATCTGCATTTTTATCATCAAATTTATATGGTAGAGAATTTCTTGTTAAATTTGATGAATTAAAATCAAAATTGTTTTGATTTATAGTAAAATTATCAGCGATTGGATCTGATCTGTAAGTATCTCCGATAAAGTAAGGAAAAACTGGTGTTTGATTGATAGGTGATACACTTGCAAAATATGCATATACTCCATCTGGAAAATCAGGTGTTTTACAAAATCTACCATTATTTTCATCTAAATCACCACTATTATCATATACATAATCTTCTACAAAAAATCCTGCAGGAAAAACAGTTGTTGATGGTCTATTAACTATCAGTGAAGAATTTAATGAATAACCAGAATTAAGAACTTTTGATAAAGAACTACTATTATTAGATTCAGAATACCCAAATGGCCCGTAAATTGGATTACCATCATAAGCCCATCCAATTATTGGAGAGTGAACTTGTGGTGATGTAACAGTATCACCGAAAGATGTTTGTATTTTACCAGCATAACCTAAAACAGAGTATTGTAAATTGTTTCCTGATTCTCTTAATAAAATTTCATCTCCAAATCTTTCTAAATTATTGACATTTAAATCTCTAACTGTAGAATCAATGATAAAACCAGATCCATTAGGTGTGACCTTGACTGCAGGTTGAGATGTATATCCTATACCCGGATTTATAACTTTTACCTCTGTAATTTTACCGTCATTAACAACTGCTCTTAATTTTCCACCTATTCCAGTTCCCACACCTACAATATCTAAATCTGGTGCTGATGTATAATCTTTACCTCCAAATCTAACATCACACTCTACAATTTTACCTTCAAGAATTATTGGTTTTAATTCAGCACCCTCACCATTAAGAATTTTTATGTTTGGTTTTTTCTCAAAGTTAAGAATATTTGAACCATAATTTGTTCCTGATTCATATAGATAACCATCAGTCAGAGGGCCACGTATTTTTGGTGTAGCAACTATTGATTCTGTAAGACCTGCTGATACTGGAGAGTAAACTGCACTTACGGAAAGAACCACTGGTTCAAAAAAGAATTGATGATTACTTAAAGATGAAACTTCAGATATTCTTACAAAATTCTTTCTTAAATAATTTGAGTTAGGGTCTGTGGCTCCAACACCCACATCAATTAATCTAAATTTATCTTCATCTAATTTCAAAACACGATAACGTGTGGTTATTCCAAGTCCTACAGGTGCATGGTTTGCATTACCACTTGTTGGTGAGTATTGAATTAAATCACCAGTTATAAATCCATGATCTTTAAAATTAACTGAATTATCTACTGTGGTTATACCAACTGGTTTTACAATTAATTTTCTATTGGTATAGTTACTTCCTTTTTTTATAACTTTAATAGATTTAAGATGATTTTTTAAATTTAACAACGTAAATTTATGATTTCCAGTTTGATTCTCTACAGTATACCCAATAGTGTTGATACCAGCAGAGTAATCTTTTTGAGTTGGATATAATTTAATTGAACTAATTCCAACCACTTCTGGATAATATATTGATCCACTGATTAATGTTTTATTTTGTACAGTGTTTGATCCCGCGAAAGTACCGATTCCTATGGATGGATGTCCATTGTTGCTGTAAATTAATGGTTCTCCACTTTGTAAATTATGAGGTTTATCTGTATAAATTATATCTGCAATATGATCAACTCCACCACGATTAATTCTTAATCTACCATCAAATGTCAATTCTCTTTGTCTTTTTGTGACGATAGGTTTTAAAATTGCTCCAGAACCATTTCCCCCAGACAACGTGATAGATGATATTCTTTCAATGTCAAAATTTTGCTGATCAACAAGCACCTCTTTCAACTCGCCAGTGACCACAGGTTGAATTAATGCGGTTGTTCCTGCTCCAGCAGGGGCTGGGACACTGATTTGAGGAGGATTTACAACATCAAAATTTTTACCTTGATTAAAAATTATAAAGTCTGATAATGGGCCATAATAGATCTTATCAAGAGATTTATAGTTTGCAATCTCAACACCATTCTTTAGTATACCTGTCGTTCCAACTTCGGTCTTTACTGAGTTTCCAGACTTAATATTTGCTTCAGCGGGAAACTTTTTAAGTATTTTTTGTACACCTATCTGTTCATTTTTATGTCTTAAAAGAACAAACTTATGAGTTCCTGTGGTAGAAATTCCAGTATTTGTAAATTCAATATAAGGTGGGCGAGCAAGATTTACGTTTGTTACTGTTATAAAAGATCTTGAAGGATATAATCTTAAAATTTTATCAGGATTTCCAGAATCATCAGGTAAAACTTCTGCATAATAAACTCCTCCAGTTGTGTCGAGACCCACTAAAGGATCTTCACTTGGAATGTACGCAATCGCATCACCGGTGATAAAATCTATTTTATTATCAAATTGCAACTTTGAGTATAATTCAGTCACGTTATTTTTTTCAAGTAACTGACCTGTTACTATACCAGCATTATTAGCAACACCTATTTGAGGATTTGCACCTAATTCAGATTTTACAACTGTCTTCTCAATAATATATGATGGCATTGAAGATGATGCCACGTAATAATTTTCATCATTGTCATTATATGTGTTTTGCACATTAGCAGTGATTTTATTATCACCAAATTCTAAATCAACATCTGCAGCACCAAAGGCTTTGTCTAGTTCTCTTTGTAAGTCATGGTCTTTGTCATTAACAGTTAAACTTGTATTTAATTCAATTTGATTGCTACTATCTACCTTTATAACGCTAATACCAGTTAATTTTGGAACTGTTGAACCCTTGGCCAAGAATGAAACTTTATCACCATTTTTTAAGTTAGATTCATCTAGTGTGGCTTTAGTAATAAATGATGAGGATGTAGTTATTCCTGAAGTCTCTAATTTAAATCGACTTGCAGTATTATACAACCAAGAATTGAAAAATACTGTTTTTCTTGTTCTATCACTGGCAAGTGTTGGATTAGGTATCTTTTCTCCTAAATTCTTTACAGTTATCTTTTCACCTTCAAGAGTTACACTTGATTCTTTGCTAGGTAAAAGTTCAAAATCAGATAGAACTCCAGTAATTCTTAACTCAACTCTCTTGGTAAGATCACCATTTTCGTATCCAAAAATGAACTCATCACTTCTAATATCATCAGTAGATCGAATTGAGACACCAATTCCTGTACAATTCAAAAATTGATTTATAGTCTTATCACCGTATGTAATGGTGTTTATGCCATTTACACCATTTGAAATTAGAGTTCCAGTTGTGCCAAAACCAACCGTTGAATCAACAGTTAATAAATCAGAACTTATAGGAGCATCTTCAATAATTCTTGTTTTTCCGGGTATTGTGAAAGTTCCTTGTATTGCTGTTCTCTCATCATATCCTACAAACAAATTAATTTTGTAATAGGTTGTTATTCCTAAATTACCAGATCTACTAAAAATTTCTACCTCAGATACAGATCCTGAAGTGTTTAAATCAGTTGATTTGGTAATTGTTTGCCCTACTAACTTATTTGGATCACCAGATATTTGTTCAGCAACTATTACTTCCCTTCTTAGATACTCTGCAGATGATGGTTTTATCAGTAAATTTTCAAGATCAATAATTTTTGGTGAAATCCCATACAAAACATTAAATAAAATACGAAATGACTCTTCAGTTCCTTTAGATTTGTATAATGATTTTGACTCTTTGATAAAATTACTAATATCAACATTTGTATTTAATTTTGTATCCTCTAAGCCAGGAGTTAAATATGATTTAACTTTTTTGTAAAATTCCTGAAGAAACAATACACTTAAATTTTCAACAGATGATGTTGCAGTGTGATCATCAGCAACAGATGTAGAAAATACTAATTCTCCAAGATTATTAGGATCTGTATAAGAAGTTATACCACAAAATCCACGAGTAACATCGATAAATTCTGTAGAACTTTTAGATGTGTACGTAAAAATCTCATTATCAATTTTAAAAAGACCATGCTTATCAGGAAATCCCTTTGTTGATGATACAGTGACAGTTGTATCTGATGTCCCTATTCCAGATGTAAGTGTTGTTACACCTACAATCACTTCAGGTGTCAGATTATCTAACTTAAGATATTGATCTAAATTATCTGTTAAATCTATAACTCCACCATGATGTTCTTGTGAAACATAGTATTGTTTTAAAAAATCAGATGTTAATGGGCTCTCTGAAGTAATAAACTCAGGGAGTTGATTATCAATTATATCTTGAACTTGTATACGCTTGTTTATTCCAGTTCCGATCATGTTCTTGTCAATTCTCCGTTAGAATAACTTGAAGTTACTTTATAACCAACACCAGATATTTGCTCACCTGATGTAATTGTATCTTTAACCATATTTATTTGACTACTTGGAATGTTAAAATCAAGGTACAGATCTTGTAAACCAATAATATCATTTGATTCTGGGAAGGCCTGCACTTCGATAATATTATTTGGTTTATCAGTTGAAATAATATTTATTGTCGATAAATTTATTTCTCCATGAACATAATCAACAGTTCCTGCTGATTTTACAACCACAATAGTTTCACCACTTGTATTTTTTCTTACAACAGAAATAGTGCCTGTCAATTTGTCATCATTTGGAATATCCGTAAAGAACACCGTTTCAACTGTGCCTAAAATTTTGAATCCAGTGCTTTTTATATTGAGACCCTCTGGTTTAACGTTAAATTGATTTCCAAAACATAATTCATATTGTGCAAATTGATTGACTAAAGCATTTAAATTTCTTCTTATCTTAACTCTAGTAATATTTGATGTTATCGCTTTATCGATATTATCAACAACGTTTAATACCTTACTATACTTAAATCTACCACCAAATTTATTTACATCTCCAGAATTAGAGTATTTTGTTAAAGCTGATATGATCTTTGCTTTTAAATCGTTTACAGTAGACACTTTCGTTGAATCATAATAAATGAAGGATTCAACCTCAACATAAAGAACTTGTAAGTCAACTATTTTTTGATTTATACCTGTTAATGAATAACTTTTCAATTTTGTTAAAATTTGTGTTTTATCAAAATCAGATACAAATTCACCATTTTTTGGTTTGATTGTTATTAACACAGTTCCAAATTGTGGTGGATCGACTTCTTCACCTCCTACAACTGATACACTCTCTGTATTTGGATATATTTGTTGTATTATTGATTCATAATCTCTTGAAGTTACCGCTCTGTACTGGGATGAATATAGTCTAGGTGCAAAATACTTAATTGAGTCAATAGTCTCAATATCACCTCCATTAGATGCTGGATTAATTGTATTGATTGTTGGAATAACAGAGGGAGTAATTACTTGACCATTACTTCCTAAAAAATTACCTGGAAAGTTAAAGAACTCAGGGCCATTACCTTCAGAACCTGATGTAACAACATATTGAATTGTA
>Ga0160422_10000484_pt1 | contig 23980 bp, 27 predicted proteins | sample Fk160mmetaG_FD_108192 | JGI IMG/M metagenome (GOLD analysis project Ga0160422, IMG submission 108192) | Marine microbial communities from the Central Pacific Ocean - Fk160115 60m metaG | ecosystem: Environmental > Aquatic > Marine > Oceanic > Photic zone | place: The Central Pacific Ocean...
ACAACTTCCCACTCGATTTAGCTGCTGCTGAGTCTACATCTGTAGCTCTTACAGCTCCTGCAATCGGTTAAGCTTAAGGTTCTTAAAATTAAGATCCCCTTCGGGGGATCTTTTTTTATGCTTAAATTTAATAGATTCAATATAATTAAACTAAAATAAACTTAATTATTTTATGGGTAATAGTTTCGGGAAGATTTTTAAAGTTAATACTTTTGGAGAGTCTCATGGTGGAGCTGTTGGTGTAATTTTGGATGGTTGCCCACCCCGTTTAAAACTTGATATTGATCTAATTCAAAACGAATTAAATAGAAGAAGACCAGGTCAAAGTCAAATTACTACACCAAGAAAAGAAGAGGATAAATTAGAAATATTAAGTGGAATTAAAGATAATATTACTCTTGGTACACCTATCGCAATGATAATAAGAAATAAAGATCAAAGACCAAGCGACTATAGTAATATTGACAAAGTATTTAGACCTTCTCATGCAGATGGAACCTATCATCTAAAATATGGAATTCAAGCTGATTCTGGAGGAGGAAGAGCTTCTGCCAGAGAAACAATAGGTAGAGTCGCAGGAGGAGCAATCGCTAAGCAATTTCTAAAGGCCTTACATGAAATAGAAATACTATCTTGGGTGAAAAGAATTCATAATATTGATTCAGAAATAAATCTTGATCAAATTACCTATAAAAATATTGAATCAAATATTGTCAGATGTCCAGATGATGTAATAGCTGAAAAAATGATAAAAAGGATTATTGAATTGCAGCAAAATGGTGATTCTTGTGGAGGTGTAATTGAGGCAATTGTAAAAAATATGCCAAGTGGTTTAGGTATGCCAGTTTTTGATAAGTTAGAAGCTGATTTGGCTAAAGCATTAATGTCTTTACCTGCTACAAAAGGTTTTGAAATTGGTTCTGGGTTCGCAGGTACTTATTTGACCGGAAGTGAGCATAATGATCCATTCGTAGAATCTAATGAAAATAATAAATTAAAAACTTTATCAAATAATTCTGGAGGTATACAAGGAGGTATTAGTAACGGTGAGATGTTAAAAATGCGTATTGCTTTTAAACCTACAGCAACTATAAGAAAAGAGCAAAAGACTGTTAACTCAGCTGGAAAAGAAGTAATGATGAAAGCAGTAGGGAGACATGATCCATGTGTATTGCCTAGAGCTGTCCCTATGGTTGATGCAATGATAGCTCTTGTAGTTGCTGATCATGTACTGCTAAATTATGCGCAATGCGGAATTATGAAATGAACTAGTTATACTTTTGCCTTCTGCTATTTAATATTTTAAAAATTTGAGGATCAAATTTCTTTCCATCATATCCTCTGCTTCCAATTACAACTCCTTGATAACCTAAAGATTTAAATTTATTAATATCATTAATAGCTATATCTCCAGCTCCTAAAAAAGAAATTTGATTGAATTGATTTATATCTAAGAGAATATCTTTATTAGCTACTGGAAAGATTTTTATCATACAACACTTATAAGAAATAGCCTCTTTAAAATCTTTGATACTTGTCATTCCTGGAATTAATAAATAATTATTTTTCTTAGAATATATGTATAAATCTTTGTTCCAAAACCTCATCATAGAGAAATTAAGATTAAGCTTTAAAGAATCATCAACTGATTTTTTATTAATTAATGATGCCGATCCAATTTGCAAATGAGGAAATTTAGATCTTAAATCTGACATTAGGTCTAACCATTTTTCGTTATCTACCCAAGGTATTTCAAGAATGTATAAACCTTTTTCTATAATGAGATTTAAATCTTGAATAAATTTGTTTTTAGCTGCTTCACTTGTATAAACTATATTTTTTGGTCTTGCTAATAATATGAAGGAATGAATTTTGAGAAACTTTTTAAAATTATTAATCTTTTCAATTAAATTTGTACTTGGATTATCATTATTACAAGTAGTTGGCAACTTTGACCTCAGAACGATTAATTAAATCTTGAATATCTTCGGTATCGATCGTTTCCCTTTCGATTAGCATTTGTGCCATCTCATCTAACATCCCCCTATTCTCAGTGAGTACTTTAGTTGCTCTTTTATAAGCAACATCGACAAGTTCTGAAACTTCCACATCAATTGTTGCAGCAGTATCTTCAGAAAAATCTCTTTCAGATGCTATGTCTCTACCTAAAAACATTCCACCTTGAGATCTTCCAAGAGCAACTGGACCAATTTTTTCACTCATTCCAAATTTGGTGATCATTTGCCTAGCTACATTTGCAACCTGTTGTAAGTCATTCGATGCGCCTGTAGTAACTTCTTCTTCTCCATAAACTATTTCTTCAGCAACTCTTCCACCCAATGCTACTGCCATTTGATTTTGAAGGTATGACCTTGAATAAAGACCAGATTCTAATCTTTCTTCACTAGGAGTAAAAAATGTTAAACCTCCAGCTTGTCCTCTAGGAATAATTGAAACTTTTGCTACTGGATCATAATCAGGCATTAATGCACCAACTATTGCATGTCCTGCTTCATGATATGCAACTAGTTCTTTTTTTCTCTCACTAATTACCCTGTCTTTTTTTTCTGGACCTGCCATTACTCTCTCTATTGCGTCTCCTACTTCATCATTACTAACTTTATCTAGTTCTCTCCGAGCTGCCAAAATAGCAGCTTCGTTGAGTAAGTTAGCTAAATCAGCTCCAGTAAATCCAGGTGTTCTTTTAGCAACTTTATCTAAATCAACATCTTTTGAAAGAGTTTTATCTTTAGCATGTACATTTAAAATTTGTAATCTGCCAGCATAATCTGGACGATCTACAGTTACTTGTCTATCAAATCTTCCAGGCCTCATTAATGCTGAATCAAGAACATCAGGTCTGTTTGTAGCGGCAACGATAATTATTCCAGAATTACCTTCAAAACCATCCATTTCTGTAAGTAATTGATTCAAAGTTTGTTCTCTCTCATCATTGCCACCGCCTAAACCTGCACCTCTTTGTCTTCCAACAGCATCAATCTCGTCAATGAAAACAATACAAGGTGCATTCTTTTTTGCTTGTTCAAATAGATCTCTGACTCTACTTGCACCAACCCCTACGAACATTTCAACAAATTCAGATCCTGAAATAGAGAAGAATGGTACACCTGCTTCGCCAGCAACAGCTTTTGCTAAAAGTGTTTTACCTGTTCCCGGAGGCCCTACAAGTAATACTCCTTTAGGGATTTTGGCGCCTACAGCTGTAAATCTATCAGGACTTTTAAGAAAATCTACAACTTCAGATAATTCAAGTTTAGAACCCTCAACTCCTGCTACATCAGCAAAAGTAACTTTTGTGGAAGGTTCCATCTGCAACCTTGCTTTACTTTTTCCAAAATTCATTGCAGGATTACCTCCCCCACCTGAACCACTTTGTGCTCTTCTGAACAAGAAAAAAAGAGCTCCTATGAGTATTATTGGAAAAAGTAAACTACTAAAAGCTTGTTGCCATGGGCTTGATAGTCTAGTAGGTTGAACGGCTATATCTACATCATTATCAGTGAGTATTTTTAATAAATCTTTATCAGGTGCAAGATTAACCTCAGATCTACTTCCATCATTTTCAACGACTTGAGCTGTTCCATTATCAGGAGAAATTAAAACTCTACTAACCTCTTTATCTTGAACTGCTTCTATGAAGTCACTATATCTTAAAGTTTTTGTAGCATTTTCAGTATTTGGTCGATCTAAAACTGATGTTCCTATAAAAATAACTGTAATCACTGCTAGAACATAGAGTCCAATGTTTCTTAAGCGTTTGTTCACGATAAAATTTTTTCAATATTTATATATTAGTAATAATAAATCATATTTAGGACTGTCTAAGAACATCTACTACACTTTTAAAGGCAAACCATTCAGGAATTTCTTCTCCATTTCTTAATTTTTTTCTAAATTCTGTTCCGCTTAATTTCATAATTTTATATTTATTTTCATTAGCTTCTTCTGCAGTTATGTATCCTTTCTCTTTGGTATAGACAAGATTTTTAGATGGAACAACTTTCATATCAAGTTCAGAAGTACACTCTTTCGCAAAATTTTGTGCATCATAAGGACCATAAAAATCTTCGCCATTTCTAGAGGATTTACAGCCCGCCATATCTCTTCCAATTATAAAGTGTGTACACCCATAGTTTCTTCTAATAATCATATGCTGCAATGCTTCCCTGGGGCCCGCCATATGCATAGAGTACGGCAAATAAGCCCATTTTATTTGTTTATTGGTAATCTCTTCTGACAACTTTTTATAAGTTAAATATCTAACTTTGCCAGAAATATCATCTTGTTGGGTAGGACCACATGTTGGATGTACTAAAACAATTGAATCCTGAGATACATTTTCAGATTTGAGAGCATTTGTAAATAATTCATAATGTGCTCTATGTATAGGATTTCTACATTGAAAAGCTACGACATCATGATTCGCAGGTAATGAGGATCTCACTTCAAATGGAGTTAAACAAGGAAATTCTCTCTTAGGGAGCTCTAACCCATAAATTTTTCCACCAATATAATATTTCTCTCTTTCATGGAATATCATTGATACCGCAGGGTGATCTAACGAGGTGGTTCCATAACAAAATTGAGCTTCTAATTCTTTATCTGGTTCCCATTTAGATTCAATTTCTAAGATTGCTAATTTTTGATCTTTAAATGTAAGCAATATTTTCTTACCTACTTCAAATTGACCATTATTTGTATCTAAAACTATTGGTAAGCCAAATAAAAAGCCTTTTGTGTCTCTATTCTCTTTGATAACCGATTTATAGTCTTCTTCATTCATAAATCCTTCTAGTGGAGAAAATGCACCAACCATTAGAAGCTCTACATCACATGCATTCCTTTCGCTGCATTCATGTTTAAAGTCTATTTCAGATAATATGGTTTTTATTTGATTTTTATCTTTTAGGATTAATTGTTTTAATTCTCCTCCGTAAGGAGGAATCAAACCCATTTCATCCCTTTTGATATTCTGAGTAGTATTCATTAATTTAAAAATTTATTAAAGTTTTACATAAAAAAAGAGGGTGTTTTATAAACCCTCTTTAAAAAAATATGTTTTACGCTTTTCTACCATATAATTCACCGATAATTTTTACATCTACAGGTTCTTTAGATCCCATATCTGTATCGGATGGTTGAATTGCTTCAAACGTTCCAGAGAATTCATCTGTATCACTATCAACATTTGTTATTGAAAGTTTTATTGTTCCAGTTCCATTCACATCTACTTTGATATTTTCTTTAGCGAGTTCTTCATCATCACCGCCTAAAGCAACTAAACCTTGAGCATATTCAACACCAGTATTAGCAGCCCTAGCTTTAGGATCTAGAAAATCACCAGTTCTATAATTAGGAGTAAAAGTAGATCCGCTTAACTCTGTGCCTGGTTCGATTGATGAGGGGACATTAGCTGTTAAATCCTTTGCTGAGAAGGCAAATGGAACCTCTAAACCCCCAGGTGTTAAAACTGTGATTAATTGAAAATCAATTCCACCTTTTTCAGTGAATTTTCCAGAATCTATGTCTCCATAGACCTCTGTAACGGTTGTATTATTCCTTGGACTAATGATTTTAGTTGAGACGAAGTCAGCTTTTTGACGCTTTGATCCAGGAACTTTTACATAGACTTCAATAGGATGCATACATATCCCTTTTAATGAATCGCCATTACTTATTGAGATGGAACCATCTAGTGAGGAGTCTAATGCTGGACAATCATTCGCTTTCCCTGTATTCACAACGTCGGTGAATTGAGCATTACCTCTTTCAGAAAATGCGTATGTTCTTAATGGAACAAAAGCTAATGTTATACAAAATGAAATGACCAAGGCCAAAAATGAACGAATTCTCATAATTAAAATGTCGATAAAGTTCTGAGTCTGCCGGTAAGAATTACCTTTAATGTTCAGTACGGATAATACAAGGGAAACAAGCATAAATGTTGGTCATTTTTTGCCTCGAAATAACCCGTAGTATTAAATTTTTTTTTAAAACTTGATTTATACTAAGCTAAAAATAGACTATAACAGTATTTCTCTTAATTAAAATTACAAAAAAATACAAATATTAAAATTTTGGTTTATTTATCAATTGAAATAATTCTATTGATTAATTTATTAGCTAAATCTAATTTAGAAGATTTTTCAATATAGCATTTCAAACCTTTCTGATCGAAAAGCCAGCCTTCATTTTTAGATCCTTCACCAAAACCTTGCCCAATGATATCGATTGGATTTGCAAAAATTAAATCGCAACCTTTTTTTTCAAATTTCTTTTTAATTGTTTCTTTAAGATTTTCAAGATTGCCAGTAAAGGCACAGAAGCCTATGAATAACTGATTATTTCTCTTTAATGATGAAACTTCCTTTAATATATCTGGGACTAGTTCAATATTATTAATGAAATGATCTTTAAGATTATTTTTTGGAACTTTATGAATAAAATCTTGCTTCATTCTGATATCAGATACAGCGGAGTTCATGAAAAAATAATCATAATTATGAACTTTGTTTTTAATTAAGTTTTCAAGTTCTGAACCATTTTCAATTTTAAAACATTCAATACCTTCAGTAATATCTGAATTTAATTTCAAAGGGCCATGAAGATAAGTTACTTTTGCACCTCTAAACCTTGCAACTTGAGCTATGAGGAGGCTCATTTCTCCAGAACTATAATTTGTAATCATTCTTGCGGAATCTATTTTTTCGATGGTTGCACCACCTGTAATTAAAAAAGATTTATTCGATAAATCATTATAAAACTTTCGTTTTTGTGAGAATGCAAATTTGATTGCTAATAAAATTAAATCATTGTTGGGGATTTTCCCGATCCCAAATTGATCACACGCTAAAAGCCCTTCACTGGGATTTAATGATAATGTATTTTTAAATTTTTTTAATTTTTTATAGTTCGAAGTTACGAATGGATTTAGCCACATATCTGTATTCATTGCAGGTGCAACGATTATGGGTTTCTTATTTGCAATTAATATGCTTGAAACTAAACCTTCTGCATTTCCATATACCCACTTTGATAATGTTGTAGCCGTTAAGGGAGCAATTAGAAGTAAATCTGCCCACTCACTTAAATAAATATGTAGAGGTTTAGATTGTTTATAATTCCATTGATCAGAATCAGTTATGCATTTATTTCTACTTAAGATTGATATGGAAAGAGGTTGTACAAATTTTTCAGCATTTTGAGTTAAAACGCATTTAACAATGTAATTTTCTTTTATTAATTTACTTACTAATAAAGGGATTCTTACTGCTGCAATACTCCCAGTTACTAATAAAAGAATTTTTAAATTTTTTTGTTTATCGGATTTACTCAATTTTTTTTTTTTATTTTAACTTATTGTTTAATTAAAATTAGTAAAAAGTTTTATATCTCCCAAATTATTCAAAAATTATTAAATTAATAGGGATCAAAAATAAACTATTTAATATATATCTAACTATTTATTCCAACAATGTCACAAACAAAAAGAGAACAGGTCGTAAGCCACATTAGATATTTAAGGCAGGAATTAAGAGAAATGCACCAAGGAATACTGGAAGATGGATTTTTTCCTGAGCCTGGAGAATTAAGAGGTATTCTTGCTCAAATGGAGGCACTTCTTGAATTGTTAGAAGGTAATCAAAAAATTAAACCAGCCTCTGATTTAGTCTGAACTTATAATTTACAATATGATCACAAGACCTCAAAAAACAAAATTTCAGGTATTTATTGTAGATAATTTAAAAACCATAAGTAATTGGGCGGTAAATCCTTGGAGGAGATATTCACTAGCTCTTATTACGTTTTTTGTTGGATATTTTTTTGGTAGCTCATTAGGAATGATAAGTGCTGTTTATAATTTGATGGATCCAGTAAGTGCTTTAATTTCAGTGTTAATAATAGAAATACTTATAAAAATAAGAAGTTCTCCTCTAATTGATAAAAATAAAAAATTTTTTCTTTTAATTGCAGATTTACTACGAATAGGTTTGCTTTATGGCTTTTTTACTGAAAGCCTCAAATTGCTTTAAATTATTGTTTGAATTTGCTTAGTAAATATAAAAGTGCCATCCTTACATGCACTCCATTTGCAACTTGATCGTTAATAAGACAATTTTGATAACTATCAACAATTTCACAACTAATTTCTATTTCACGGTTAATAGGTCCGGGATGTAGTATTGGTATCTCATTTTTACATAGATTAAGCATTTGGGGAGTTAAACAATAATCCTCACTATAGGATTTAATACTATTTAGCAAATTTTTCTCCATCCTTTCTTTTTGTAATCGCAATGTAATTATCGCATCTGCATTTTTAATAGATTGTTCAAGTGATCTGGAAATACTAATCTTACCTCTATTCCTAACAGGATCTACTACTTCATTTGGAAGTTTAAAATTCAAAAAATTTGAGAATTCGTCAGGTACTAATAATTCAGGACCGCACAGAATAATATTTGCTCCAAATGCAGTTAAACTCCAAAGATTCGATCTTGCTACACGTGAATGAAGAATATCTCCAATTATTAAAATTGTTTTATTAAATAAAATATTTGCATCGAGATTTATAGGTGAGAAAAACTTTGTGAGTGTATATAAATCTAATAATCCTTGACTTGGATGACTATTAAGTCCATCTCCTGCACTAATTACAGATGTTTTAAAACCTAAGGAATCTAAATTCTTTGAAATCTCAAAAGGTGAATAAATTGATGAATGTCTTATTATTAAAATATTTGATCCCATAGAACAATAAGTACGCGCAGTATCTAGATATGTCTCTCCCTTTGATAAAGAACTTGATGAGGGATGAAAACTTAAAAAATCTGCTGATAGTCTTTTGGCCGCAAGTTCAAAACTATTTTTAGTTCTTGTGCTTGGCTCAAAAAATAAAGATGTTATTAAACATCCTTTTAAAGAGGGAAAATTTTTAATTTCACTATTATTGATTAAATTGAAATTATTCGCTAAATCAATGACGACTTTAAAATCCTCTTTTGAAAAATTTGCCAGAGTAAGAATATGTTTGTGAGGCCACGAATTCATTTGATTTTAAAAATTTAAGTTTTCAGATTGATTTTTAACTTTGGGAATTTTATCTCCTTTGACTCTTTTGCTCACGCTTCTACTTTTCTTTAAATACCACCTCCATTTTAAATCGATCCCTTTTGATATGCCTATTCGCGTAGTTTGTACTAGATCATCTTTATTGATATTTATATGACGATTAAAAATTTTTAAAAAATTATTATCATAACTTTTTAATGCATTTATACTGGTATCAATTTGAAATTTTTTTGTTAGTAAGCCTGGGCCTGAAGCGGTCCTCTCTTCATCATGATTAATAAAAACTGATCTAATTAAAACTCCACTTGCAAAATTATTTTTGTCAGTTACTAAATTTAAACAATTATGGATCCCATAGGATTTATAAACATAAAATAATCCTGGCTCTCCGAAAAGTGTTTGATTCGCTTTTGTTTTTTTATTAAAGCCGTGACAGGCCTCTTCCTCTTGAGAATAAGCCTCTGTTTCCACTATTATACCCTCCTGTATTATATCCCCTTCATGGATTCTTTTAATAATACATCCAATTAATTCAGGAGCAACAATACTAGAGTGGCGACGAAAAAAATCTTTTTTAAGTATCTTTTTAATTACTTTAAGTCAAATAACTTACTATATTTTTAGCGGTGATCTACAGCAAAGTCTAGTTTTTTTAATTAAAGAAAAAGATGTTGGTAAAAATTTTTATATTCATAGCCATAATTTTTTAATTTTTAACTAAATAAAATATAAATTTAATTGAAAATATTTTAATGCGATTTAAGAATTTTATATTTGTTAAAATACTATAATATTGATAATTAAATGATTTTTAAAAATGAGTAGAATTTCAAGAAATGAAGTTAGTAAAGTAGCACAACTCGCAAGGCTAAAATTAAATGAAAAACAAATAGATAATCATGTAATTCAGATAGAAAAAATTCTTGATTATATTAATCAACTAGACAAAATTGATACTAGTAATGTTCCTTGTACAACAAGAGCCATTGAGGTTTACAACGTTTTAAGAAATGATAAAAAAGAAATATATGAAAATAGAGAAGATATCCTAAACCTAGCTCCCTCAAGAGAGGATGATTTTTTTAAAGTACCTAAAATAATTAAGGATTAAATTTAATCTTTTCCTATATAAGTTTTATTTATAAGTTTTAAAAGAGTTTTCTTTATACTTTTTGCAGGAAGAAGATTAATAATCTTACGCAATCTTCCTCTTCTTTTAGCATGACTTCTTACTCCTAATAATAAGTCGTATAAAAAATTGTAAGTATCTTCTTTTGATTCAAAAATGCCTACACGTTGAGGAGAACCCTTAGAGTCTAATAAAGGTTTAGTTTTCTCATATGCAATTTTATATTCAAACCAGGGAATGGACGGCCATAAATGATGAATAAGATGATAATTTTGTCCCATTATTAAAATATTCATAAATCTACTTGGATAAACTCTTGAGTTTATCCATTTATTTCTTGAACGAAATGGTCTATGAGGTAAGTAATCAAAAAATATTCCTAAAGTCACACCAACCATTAATGCAGGACCAAACCATAAGTTGTAAATCAAATTCATAAAATCAAATTTGATTCCGGCAAGTATTAATGTTATGAAAATAGACCTTTCTATTCCCCATTGGAGTAATTCATACTTTCTCCATAATTTTCTTTGGAAGAAGAATATTTCATGATAGAAAAATCTCGGAGCAATGAGCCATATTGGGCCGTAAGTACTGACAATATGATCAGGATCATTTTTAGGGTCATTTACATGAATATGATGTTGTAAATGCACTCTAGTAAAAACAGGAAAACTGAAACCTAATAAAATAGCAGATCCATGCCCCATAAGTTGATTTATCCAAGGGATTGGATGTGCAGCTTTGTGGCAAGCATCATGAATAACTGTACCTTCTATATGTAAAGCGAGGAATGCGGTAGCAACAAGTAAGGGTAAAGGCCAATCACCTTTATACCATTGCCAAATACTAATAAACGCTAATATATATCCCCCGATAAACAAACCTAATGTGGGATTCCAAAAGTTAGGTGGGTCAACATATCCTTTAATCTCCTTCTGCCAGTTAAAGGTAGTAGGAGTTTGCTTTTTAACCTTATTATTTTGGAGACTTAAATTAGCGATTGTTCAAGTAAATCTATAAATAATATAACTAAATTTTTGGTAAATTTGTAATCTTAAATTGGAAGTTTTTTTTTGAAATAAATATTTATTCTTCTAAATAATGTTTATTTTTATAAAAATTTATAATTTTATGTATCAAAATGAAGATCTAAAATAAAAAATTTATTCAAATGCTCTATTCCTGAATTAAAATTTTACTAAGCGGTCGTGGCGGAATTGGTAGACGCGCGAGTTTTAGGTACTCGTATCTTATGGTGTGGGAGTTCAAGTCTCCCCGACCGCATTAATTTATTTCAAATACTCATATCTAATCATATTTATAGTAGTTTTTTATTTAAGGTTTTTAATTATTTAATTTGATGTTTCTAATATTTTTTATCGCTGTTCTCTATTTAATTATTGGTTTCATTTCGCTATTAACAAGTTTATTTTTTATTGAATTGGGAAGACCAAAAGATCTTATTAAATCTGGTTTAATTTTACTTTTAGGTATATTTTTAATAATTTATAAGAATTTATTTACTTTTAAGATATCTTTAATTTTAACTTTAAATGCTGTTTTGATACTTTTTTACTTTATAGAAAATTTTTCATTTAGGTGGAATCAGCTATTAGATAAAGAAAAATTTGACATTACAAGTTTCTCTGGATTTAATAAAAATTTTTCAATAATTTATAAAATTATTAGTGTTGATTTTAAAAAATTATTATCGAATATTAAAGTTTTTAATATATTTAAAAATACTTCACTTAAAAAAAAATGGGTTAGAAAAGAAGATAACAATATTATTTCAAGTGCTAAACAAATATCTTCAAAAGAATCTAAAACAATTATTCAAAAAGCAGATTTTTTTAAAAAAGATATAATAAATGATGAAAAAAATAATACAAAAAATTCCAAAATTGATAAATAATAATTTTAGCCAATATTAATATGTCTGAAAACAAAAACCATAAACGATCAAAATTTTCCTATAAGGATTCGCTTAATCTTTTGAAAACTAATTTCTCAATGAGAGCAAACGCAGTTCAAAGAGAACCAGAAATTCAAAAATTTTGGTCAAAAAATAATATTGATATTAATTTGGGTTTAACTAATAAAGGTAAAAACTTTACTCTTCATGACGGTCCTCCTTATGCCAATGGACCTCTTCATATGGGGCATGCCTTAAATAAAGTACTAAAAGATTTTATTAATAAATATAAAATTCTTAATGGATATAGGGTGAATTTTGTACCTGGATGGGATTGTCATGGATTACCAATTGAATTAAAAGTACTTCAAAACTTAAAAAATGAAGAAAGAAGAAATCTAGATATATTAGGACTTCGTAAAAAGGCTACAGAATATGCAAAAAAACAAATAGAGTCGCAAAAGGAAGGTTTTAAAAGATGGGCTATTTGGGGAGACTGGGATAATCCATACCTCACTTTGAGAAAAAATTATGAATCTGCTCAGATAGGCGTATTTGGAGAAATGTATCTAAAAGGTTATATATTCAGGGGGTTAAAGCCTGTCCACTGGAGCCCAAGCTCAAGAACTGCCTTGGCAGAGGCTGAGTTGGAATATCCAGATGAACATTTTTCAAAAAGTGTATATGTATCTTTCAGAATTAAATCTTTTACTAAACAAATTAAATCAAAATTCGAAGAAAACACTTTTAATAAAAATGTTTTAAAAGATATTGAAAATTATTTTATTTTAATTTGGACAACAACACCGTGGACATTGCCTGCTAATGAAGCTGTGGCAGTTAATCCAAGAGTAAATTATGTAGTTGCTTCTGATAATAATCAAAATATCTATATTTTTGCAAAAGAATTAGTACAAATACTTGAAAAAAAATTAAATAAACAATTTACCTTGCTTTGTGATATCAGTGGCTATGAATTAGAAGGTATTGAATATAAACATCCAACTAAGGATAAATATTGTCCATTAATTCTTGGAGGTGATTATATAACAACAGAAACTGGAACTGGAATTGTTCATACTGCTCCTGGCCATGGATTAGATGATTTTAATACAGGATTAAGTTATAAACTCCCAATAACATGCATAGTTGATGAAAAGGGAACTTTAACGGATGATGCGGGAATTTTTAAAGATCTTAATGTCTTAAAAGATGCAAATAATCAAATAATAGAATTTCTAGAAAGTCAAAATTTACTGATGTTAATGGAAGTATATAAACATAGGTATCCTTATGATTGGAGAACTAAAAAACCTACAATTTTTAGAGCTACTGAACAATGGTTTGCTTCTGTAGATGGTTTTAGATCCTTAGCTTTAGAATCTATTGAGAATGTAGATTGGATGCCAAAAAGTGGTAAAAAGAGAATTAAATCTATGGTAATAGGGAGAGGTGATTGGTGTATTTCAAGACAAAGATCATGGGGCGTACCTATTCCAGTCTTTTATAAAAAAAATAGTAATGATATTTTAATTAATCAAGAGACACTAAATCATATCCAGAATCTATTTGCAGAATATGGCGCGGATATTTGGTGGAGATGGGATGAAAGTAAATTATTGCCTCCAAAATACTTAAATGAAGTTGAAATTTGGAAAAAAGGTTTAGATACAATGGATGTATGGTTTGACTCTGGTTCTAGCTGGGCTGCAGTATGTAAAAAAAGAGAGGAGTTGCAATATCCTGCAGACTTATATTTGGAGGGGTCAGATCAACATAGAGGTTGGTTCCAATCATCTTTGTTAACTTCAGTGGCAGTTAATAATATGGCACCATATAAAACGGTACTTACTCATGGATTTGCTTTAGATGAAAATGGTAGAAAAATGAGTAAGTCTTTAGGAAATGTTGTAGATCCAAATATAGTTATAAATGGTGGAGCTAATCAAAAAACTAATCCAGCCTATGGAGCAGATGTTTTAAGACTTTGGGTTAGTTCTGTGGATTATTCAGTTGATGTTCCTATAGGATCAAATATATTGAAGCAATTATCTGATGTATACAGAAAGGTAAGAAATACAGCCAGATATTTACTAGGTAACTTACATGATTATGATCCTTCTCAACAAAGTATTAGTATCCAAGAGTTACCTATTCTAGACAAATGGATGTTACACAGATTAGAGGAAGTTACATATCAAATTACATCTGCATATGAAAATTATGAATTCTCAAAGTTTTTTCAAATTTTGCAAAGTTTTTGCGTAGTTGATTTATCAAATTTTTATTTAGATATTGCTAAAGATAGATTATATGTAAGTGCTTCTAACCAATTTAGAAGAAGATCTTGTCAATTTGTTCTTTCAAAAATAATTGAAAATTTAGCAGTTCTAATTTCTCCTGTTTTATGTCATATGGCAGAAGATATTTGGCAGAATTTGCCCTATCAAGTAGCAGAGAAATCAGTTTTTCGGAGAGGCTGGCCTTCCTTACCTTTTGATTGGAAAAACCCTGATATTGAATCAAAAATGTCTAGTTTGAGAAAATTAAGAGTTGAAATTAATAAAGTAATAGAGGGATGTAGAAATCAACAGAAGGTAGGAGCAGCACTTGAAACTGAAATAATGTTCTTGCCTAAAAATAATGAATTAAAAGAAGCGCTTATTTGGCTCAAAAATTCTGGTAATTCAGAAGTAGATACTTATCGTGATTGGCTCATAGTTTCTAATTTTATTATCATTGAGAATCTTCATAATAATAGTCTACTTACTGTTGAGAATGAATTTGGAACTATTCAAATCCAAAAAGCAAAAGGAATAAAATGCGATAGATGTTGGCATTTTCAAGAATTTACAATAAAAGGAACACAAAATACAAATTTATGCAAAAGATGTGCAGAAATAATCAATTATTAAATTTTAATTCCAATTATGTATGACTTAATAATTATTCATTTACTAATTTTCTTTAAACTTTTGGATTAAATATTTATATGTAGGTCTTTAACTCCTGAAATTATTGACCGTGAATAATATTTATTCTTGAATATCCTTTAACATACATTTTGGATTACTTGTTCTTATTTTTTAATTAATCTAATACTCTTCAAAATTAGAAAAACCAGAATTCCTACCTGATTTTGGTAGCTTAATAATTGCCCATTGAAGAATTCCTAAACTATATATTAATAATGCGAATAATCCTAAGAATTTTGCAATTGGTTCTGTAAAGTTCGCGCCAAATAAAAAATTGAATAGTTGATTTATTACTTGTGATAAATTTTTCGATGGCTCAGACCATTGTGCACATTCAGCACTATTTATTGAATTTAGGCAAGATAAATCTTGAAAACTTTGAACTAAAAAACTCAAAGAGATAAAAGTTATTGCCCATCGCCATGATCTTGTTGTTGTTATGAGTGCATTACTTAATTTATAGCCTTTTAATTCTCTATTTATGTCAGACCATAACCAAACACAAATGGTCATTAAAAAATTAGAAATTATTAGTATTAAAAGTGAAAAATTTACTCCTCCTATAAACAATATAAGACTAATGAAAAATAATATTGATATCTTCCAGTATATTGTTAATAACTTTTTAATGGCTTTATTTTTTTTCTTAATTGACCATATGAAAATTGAGAGAGGAAGTCCTACTATAAAAATTGAAGAGAGTTGAAAAGTTGTCCAAGCAGAAAATTCACTAATAGAGATCAAAGTTTTTTCTTATTAATATACTTAAATATTAAACCCCAATAATCAATATCTGTAATCTTTATTTTTATAGTTGGGAATAAATACAGAATTAAATCTCTATGATGATTAAGTGTTCTTATTTAATGAATATAAATTATAGGGTGGAATAAAATGCGGCAACATGTCAATCCATTGAGTAAAGTTTTTCAAGTAATAGAACCTATTCCCGCTTTAGAGCAGATTTTTAATGAACCCACAAAACCTTTACATTTAGATGTTGGTTGTGGGTCAGGAACTTTTTTATTAAATTTGGCAAATCAAAATAAGAATTGGAATTATATAGGTTTGGAAATTCGAGAAAAATTGGTTCATAATGCAAAATTTAAATTAAAAAATGAATCTATAGATAATTTATTTTTTGCATTTGGAAATGCTAATTATTTAATTCAAGACTGCCTTGGCAAATTTCCAGCAGATATTTTATTTAGTGTATCTTTTAATTTCCCAGATCCTTGGTTTAAGAAAAAACATCATAAGAGAAGAATAGTACAACCTCAATTAATACATACAATTTCTCAACTTATGGTAAATGGAGGATACATCTCAATTAAAAGTGATATAGAGGAACTTTTTAGATATATGGATATGACAATAATGAATTCAAAAAGTTTTATTAATTATGTTTATCAAGATAATGAAATGTTTGACTCTCATAATCCGTTAAATTTAAAAACTAATCGAGAAAATTATGTCATTCAAAAAAAACTTAAAGTTTTTGAAAGATTATATAAAAAAATAATATTTTAAATTTAATTTTTAATTATTTTTTCGGCAATTCTTATCATCTGCATTGACATATCATCTACAAGATCTTTATTTTCAGCTTCTACTAAAATCCTCAATACCGCCTCAGTCCCACTATTTCTTGCAAAAATTCTACAAGGTTCTGATATATTATTTAACTTTTCTCTTATTAATTTATTAATATGATCTTCCAAACAATCTTTAAAAATTTGATCATTTGATTTTAATTTAATGTTGGTAAGTTTTTGAGGAAAACCTTTAAAGCTTGTTCTTAATAAATCTTTTAAAATTACATTTTTTTTTCTGCAGAAATTTGCTATTTGAATAGCTGTTAGAACTCCATCTCCTGAGTAATTATTTATTTTTGAGAGAATATGACCAGATTGTTCACCTCCTAAATCCGCCTTTTGTTTTTCGATCTCTTTATATATATACTTATCTCCAACAGGAGTTCTAATTAAAATACCGCCGAGCTCATTCCATGCTTTCTCAAATCCTAAATTTGACATTATTGTTGTAACTAATAATTTTCTTGATAAATTATTTTCTTTTAAAAGTTCTCGACCCCATAGAAATAGAATATGATCACCATCAAGAATATTTTCTTCTGAATCTATACCTATAACTCTATCAGCATCTCCATCAAAACTAAAACCTATTTCAGCGTTAAATAAATGTATTGCTTTCTTTAAAGGGATCAAACAAGTTGAGCCACATTTAACATTTATTTTTGATCCATCAGCATCACTATTGATAACATTTACATTTGCTCCTAATTTCTTAAAAACATTTTCTGCAAACACTGAGGCAGATCCATGACAAGTATCTAATATTATTTTCATTCCATTAAGATTATTGTTTCCTATAGATTTGATTAAGCTTTGTTTGTAAACCTCTAATAGATCATATTTTCTTACAATATTGTTTTGTTTTCTAAAAATTAAATTTGAATTAAATTTCTTTAAATAAATTTCAATTTCTAATTCTTTTTTTTTAATTAATTTATGGCCATAATGATCAAAAATTTTTATTCCATTATAGTTGGGTGGATTGTGACTAGCTGATATCATAATTCCTGTATATACCTTAAAATGCTTTATTAAAAAAGGAATCGCTGGAGTTGGGCAAATACCTATATCAATAACTTCCTTACCAGAATGATTTAATCCATTAGATAATGCTTCTAGCAATAAATTTCCACTAACTCTTGTATCTCTACCTATTAAAACTTTTTGGGTCTCGTTGTTAAGGGAGCCGAAAGCATAACCTATCTTTTCTGCGAGATCATATGTAATTTCTTTATTAAATACGCCTCTAATACCATCAGTTCCAAAAATTGGTTGCATATTTTAATTTTTATAAAGCTATAATCTTTTTACCTTTAATCTTATATTATCAATATAATTTTCAATTATCAATTTATAATTTTATTTAAAAGGTTAATAGCCAAAACTTAAAATGATTCAATCAAAAAATAGTTCTTCTTCAAATAACTTTCAAAAGATTACTTTAACTTTAGTTTCTTTTTCTTTAATAGCATTAATATTATTTTTTAAAAATAGTATTTTTGAATCTACTTTACTATTAAAAAATTTCGGTAATTTATCAATGGATCCGGAAGTAGCATTATCAAATGGCAAACCAACTTATTTGGAATTTTATGCTGAATGGTGTGAAATATGTAAGGAGATGGCACCAGAAATTACAGAATTAAAAAAAGATTTTGATAGTGAAATAAACTTTGTATTCTTAAATGTTGATAATCCAAAATGGGGTAAATTTATTAAACAATTCAATGTGAATGGAATACCTCAAATTAGTATTATTGATTCTAGTTCAAATCTGTTAGCAACTTTAACTGGTCTTCAGGAAGAAAATACTTTAAAAAAATCAATAGAATATTTAATTGATAATGGATAAATAATTTTTATCAATTTAAAAAATTTTTCCACCTAAAAAAACTCTAAGAAAAAATAATTACGTTAGTTACCACTCTAAAGCTTTTGCAACTATAGGAAAATTTTCTTTAAAAATTATTCTGCAATTCAATGCTATTTTCTTATGCTCTTCTTGTGTACCGTTAGCTGTTCTTAGTTTTATATAGTGGATCCATGAGCGACATGAGCCTGTCATATATATTCTTGTGGGAGTAGCCAATGGTAAAATAAACCTTGAACATTCTTTTGCAATTCCTGCTTCCAACATCTCTTCATATAAATTAGAAGCTTTTATAAAATGTTCTTCAATCTTTTTAATATATTTATTCTTAAGTTCTTCTGGCAAATCTGAAATAGAATTCTGTCTATTTTTTACATCTTGTCTTCTAAGTTCCGGTATTGGGATATCACCTAATTGTCCGCTATCAGCATACCTTTGAGAAAATTCTTGAAATGTAAATGATCTATGTCTTAGTATTTGGGCTGCGATACCTCTATTAGTTTCTATTTGTAGGGTCATAAAAGACTGTTCAAATACGCTCCAGTGCTCATTTTTAATACAATAACTAAGCAATCTTGAAAAGTCTTGATTATCTTGGTTCTTTGGATTACTAACTCTGGCTATATATGCCATAGTTTTTTCTGCCTCTGGAGTCAAGGAGAGTAGTTGAACATTGTGCATATTATATTTTTGCTAAAGTGACTTCTTCAGGTTGATTTTGATATTTACCTTTTCGATCATTATAAGTAGTCTCACATGGATCACCTTCGAAAAAAAGTATTTGACAAATGCCTTCATTTGCATAGATACGACAATCTGCACCTGAACTATTACTAAATTCTAGAGTAAGATGACCTTCCCACCCTGCCTCTGCAGGGGTTGTATTAACAATAATTCCTAGACGAGCATAAGTACTCTTACCTAAGCATATGACAGTTATATTCTCTGGGACTCTCAATTTTTCTAAAGCCACTCCTAAACCATATGAGTGCGCTGGGAGAATAAAATAATCACCATCCTTATCTTTATGTAAAGGTGTCCTTTCTAGATTTTTAGGATTGAAATTTTTTGGGTTCATTACTGTTCCAGGTACATGTCTAAAAATAAGAAATTCTTTAGATGATAGTCTTAAATCATATCCATACGAGGAACAACCATAACTTAGTACAGCTTTTTGTTTTTGTTCAGGATCTAAATGTCTAATTAATTTTGATTGAAAAGGATTAAGCATTCCCTTGGAAGCCTGTTCTGCAATCCAAATGTCATTTTTGAGCATAATGTTTACGAGCGAAGTTCAGTAAATTGATCAGCCATTAATAAGAATTTTTTTGGAATTTTTGTTCCTGTGAGTATTACATCTCCTGAGATAAATCTGTTTTCAAGTGTAGAAATCAAATCATCTACGTGAATCATACCCAACTCCACAGCGCGAAAAATCTCATCTAAAATTACTTGATCTTGTTCCCCTGATAATAATTGTTTTTTACAAAATTCCCATAATTCAATAGTAGAATTTTTAATAGAATTTTTAATATTATTATCACTGGATATGCTTTGAGATTCATACTGATCATAAGAATTTGATGATCTTAACCACAAGAGATTATGACATAAGCTGACTGGATTTAAAACTCCTTGATTAACGCCACCTTTCATTAATTGCACTAATAATACTCTTCTTCCAAGAGCTGCGTTTCTTATGCCGTCACGAATAATGGTCGAATAACTTCCTCTGTAAGAAGATTGATAAATTTGAATTTGACCATTTTGTTTTATTCTTTTGACTTTATATTCAGAGCTTTCTTGAGCTCTTGAGTTAATAAAATCATTGTTATTTTTTGATAATTTTGTGGAACCACTAACAACCATTATTTTCAAGCTTTAACTACATAAAGTATAGTTTTAATTTAATGCCACTGCATATAGTGTAATTTTACTTAAAAGAATAAAAGTTTAGATGAAAACCTAAAATGGTTACTATTGATACAAGATTTATTTGCGCATCTCTTTAACTTCTTAATAATCAGAAAAACTATGATTCCAACTAATGGTGGTTTTAGTCGCCTAACTTCACAATCAAGCGGAAAGAATACAGCTAATTCTGTTGGAGAACGTTTTCCAATTAATAAAACTTTAATGGAAGTATTTAGAGGGCTTGATGGTGCAAATACTGAGATGGTTGAAAGGTCTAAAACAATATTTTTCCCAGGTGATCCTGCAGAAAGGGTTTATTTAATTAGAAGGGGAGCGGTTCGTTTATCTCGAGTGTATGAAACGGGAGATGAAATTACGGTTGCTTTGTTAAGAGAAAATAGTTTATTTGGAGTTCTTTCACTATTAACTGGTCATAGATCTGATCGTTTTTATCACTCTATCGCGTTTACAAGAGTCGAAATGATAACTGCACCAGCTAATTCTGTTTTAAGAGCTATTGAAGCTGATGCATCTGTGGGATTATTACTCTTGCAAGGATTATCAAGTAGGATCTTACAGACAGAATCAATGATTGAAACTCTCACTCATAGAGATATGTCATCACGATTGGTAAGCTTTTTAATGGTTTTATGTAGAGATTTTGGAGTTGCTGGAAAAAAGGGAATTACCATTGACCTAAAACTATCACATCAAGCAATAGCAGAAGCAATAGGTTCTACGAGAGTTACAATAACTAGACTTTTGGGAGATTTAAAAGATTGTGGACTATTAAATATTGATAGAAAAAAAATTACAGTATTTGATCCGATTGCACTTGCTAAGAGATTTAATTGATTGATTAATAGCTATATTTATAATATAAATGAGGATGAATAAAATTTGTGTCTGGTTGGATTTTAATTATTTTCTTACTTTTGCTTGGAGGTTTAATATCTTCATTTGGTGATTTGCTAGGAACCAAAATTGGTAAAGCAAGATTTAGTATTTTTAAATTAAGACCAAAGAAAACTGCGACATTAATTACTATCATTACAGGTAGTCTTATCAGTGCTTCATCTATATCATTAATTTTATTAGTCAATAGTCAACTTAGAGTTGGTCTTTTTAGATTGGGTGATTTGCAGAAAAAATTACAGGAGAGTCGAAAACTATTGCTCTCATTGAAATCAGAAAGGGAAACATTAGAAGATAAGATAATTCAAAAAGAAAGAGAGTTGACTAAATTAGATAGAAATATTATTGCTTTAAGAAGTGGAAAAGTTGTAATTAGTAGTGGTCAATCTATATTTATTGCTGAAATAGATTCAGATAAAAGACTTAAAATTGATTTGCAGATGCAAAATATTATAAAAAATGCGAATAGGTTTACTCAAGAACAAGTTATTCCCAATGTAAAAGAGCCTAGGAGAATATTGTTACTTCGGAAAAATCATATTGATGAGCTGAAGAAAACTGTAAGTAATGGGGGCGATTGGGTAATTAATATAAAATCAGTACGAAATGTTTTAGAAGGAGAAAATTATGTTTATGCTTTTCCTGAATTAATAGAAAATAAGATTATTGTTTTAAAGGATGAAATTATATCTAAAACTTCTTTAGTGAATAAAAAAAATAATATTAAAGATGTTAGAAACACAATAAATCTTCTACTTGCATCATCTTTGGCAGAAGTCAAAAGAAGAGGTTCTCTTATTAACGAAATAAAATTAAAAAGTGAGTCAGTTAACAAATTACAAGTTTTTGTAGAAAAAAATAAAGGTTTTGACTTTGAATTTGAGGTTGTTTCTTTGAGAGATAGTAAAACGGCTCAGCCAATAATTGTAGAGTTAAATGTTTCCAAGCTTATTTCATGACAAAATACATTTCGATTGATCCCGGAAAATGTAAATGCGGGTTAATTTTCGCTGACCTTGAAAGGAAGATAGTTCTGCAAGCAATTGTGATTGAAAGTAAATATTTAGTTCAAAATATAAAAAGTTTTGTAGGAAAAGAAAATAATTTAAAAGTCTTAATTGGTAATGGTACTACAAGCAATGATCATGCTAAATCTTTAAGTTTCTTAGAAAATAATTTAACTATAGTTGAAGAAAAAAACACAACATATAGATCCAGACAAAGATACTTCGAAATTTTTCCAATTAGGGGATTTAAAAGGTTTTTACCTAGGGATATATTTTTACAAAATATTAATTTAGATGCAATCTCAGCGCTTGTGATATTGGAAGACTATCTAGATTGTAAATTTACTTTAAATTGTGATCACATATCTAAAACTTGGATGAAACAGTAAATTTATAGCAATTGCCAGATTCTAATTCATAGTCTTTTTTTATTAAAAATCTTAATAAAGAATCTTCTATTAAAGCTCTACCCAAAGGTGGATTAACAAATAATTTGCCTTTATTAAACGACCAAGTGAAATGCCATTGAAACTCACTTGCCTCTGCAAAACCTTTTAGTTCTTTTGTCTTGAAATTATATTCTTTTATACTTACATGAACAGTAGTTTCTGGTTTATATTTCATTAATCTTTAAAGGAATTTAATTCACATATAATTGAATTTTCATTATTGTCATTCAATTTTTGCAATGACTCAATTAATTTACAAAAGATTTTATCTAATATTAATTTTTCTTGTATGGAAAAATTTCCTAATACATGAGATATCGTATTGGACTTTTTGTTATTTTCGATTAATGGAGGCGATCCTATTCCTATTCTTATTCTTAAAAATTCTTTGGAATTTAAATGATTTATTATACTCTTTAAACCATTATGACCGCCTGAACTTCCTTTTTTTCTAACTCTAATTTTACCAAGAGGTATATCTATATCATCTACTACAACTATTAGTTTATCTTTGTCTACTTTGAACCAATCAAGTATCGCTCTTATTGCTTCTCCGCTATTATTCATAAAAGTATTTGGCATAAACATTCTATAAATAGCTTCATCGGATATAAATTCAGAATATTTAGATTTAAGCTTATTTTTTAATACGAATTTTGAATTATACTTTTCAGCAAATTTTTGTATAAAAAGAAAACCAATATTATGCCTATTATTATCATATCTTTTGCCAGGATTACCTAAGCCAATGATAAACTTTTCTTGGTAATTACTCATAAATTTTAATCTAATATCAGATTAATAGTCATAAATGAGTATATCTATTAAATAGGTGCAATTTAGGTTAAAAAGCTATTAGTTATACTTAATTGCCGTTCCAATCAACGGAAAATCCCTGTAAGAGTAATGATTGGTTATAAATCTGTAGAAGAATAACTAGGAAGATTAAAAGAAAAACACCAATTACTGTCATCACAGGTACTGCACCCCATCCAGGTACAACTTTTCCTTGGCCAGAATTACCAATTGCTTTTAATAAACTTCCAAGTGCAGTTTTTTGTCCCATAGTGAAAAATTTCCTAAATTCAATATTATTTCGTTATTGTATTAGATGT
>Ga0160422_10000485_pt1 | contig 23939 bp, 20 predicted proteins | sample Fk160mmetaG_FD_108192 | JGI IMG/M metagenome (GOLD analysis project Ga0160422, IMG submission 108192) | Marine microbial communities from the Central Pacific Ocean - Fk160115 60m metaG | ecosystem: Environmental > Aquatic > Marine > Oceanic > Photic zone | place: The Central Pacific Ocean...
CTCACAATCGGTGAAGGCATAGAGAGCGGGAAGAGAATCTTCAGCGGATACGGTGGATGGCAGATGAACCATGATTTCCACGAACTCAGCGGTGTTGTCCTCAATCTTCGAGACCTTGATCTTGCCCTTGTCATTGGCTGAGAGAATCGAATCGATCAGGCTGGTCGTGGTGGTACCAAAAGGAATCTCAGTGATCTTCAGCAAGTGCTTCTTCACCTTTTCCATTTTTGCCCGAACCCGAATCCGTCCACCACGCGCTCCTCCGTTGTAATCCGTACAATCGGCGATGCCGCCCTGCGGAAAATCAGGAAGCAGATTGACGGGGTTTTTTCTCAATGCGTCAATCATGGCATCGAGAATTTCATTAAAATTATGGGGAAGGATCTTGGTCGAAAGCCCAACCGCAATTCCCTCCGCACCCTGCGCCAACAGAAGGGGGAACTTGACCGGGAAGGTAATCGGTTCCTTGTTTCGGCCGTCGTAGGATGCCGCCCAATCGGTTACCTTGGGGCTGAAGACCACCTCCAAGGCAAAGGGGGTCAATCTCGCCTCAATGTATCGGGGGGCGGCGGAGGAGTCGCCCGTCAGCAAATTGCCCCAGTTCCCTTGGGTGTCAATCAGCAGATCCTTTTGGCCAAGCTGTATCATGGCATCTCCAATCGAGGCATCTCCGTGGGGGTGATACTTCATGGTGTTGCCGATCACGTTGGCGACCTTGTTGTACCGGCCGTCCTCCAATTCCCTCATCGAATGCAAAATCCTTCGCTGCACAGGTTTCAGACCATCATCTGCATGAGGAACCGCGCGTTCCAAAATTACGTAGGATGCGTAATCGAGAAACCAATCTCCGTACATGTCATCGACGTAAATGGCATCGTCGTCATCTCTCTGCTCTCCCGTTCCCTGGGCCAAGGCTTCCGGATCAAAGCGTCGAACTGGAGTTTTCTCCTCCACAACCTCAACCTCCTCGCTGTCGGAGTCTTCTTCGGGCTTGTCCTCTTCTTCCGACATTCCAGTTCCTACGCCGCCTCGCTGTCCTTCGGCATCTCCTCGGCAGCTCCTTCCCTTGAGGAATCGCCGGAAGCCTCTTCCTCTTCCCCTTCCCCATCAACCAAGTCATGCTCGAAGCGAAGGTTTCGAATGATGTACTCCTGGCGTTCCGGAGTATTCTTACCCATAAAGAACTTAAGCATCTCCTTGATCGATTCCTGTACGTCAATCTTAACGGGGTCCAAACGGATGTCTTCCGCAATGAAATGCTTGAACTCATCCGGGGAAATTTCGCCCAAACCCTTAAAGCGGGTAATTTCGGGGTTCTTGCCGAGAGTCTTGAGAGCGGCTTCGCGTTCCGCGTCATCATAGCAATAGAGAGTGGTTTTTTTGTTACGCACTCGGAAAAGAGGAGTTTGCAGGACAAACAGATGACCCTGTCGGATCAACTCGGGAAAGAACTGCAGAAAGAAAGTGATCAAGAGCAAACGAATGTGCATGCCGTCGACGTCCGCATCCGTTGCAATGACCACTTGGTTGTAACGCAAATCCTCCAAATCCTCTTCAATTCCCAAAGCGGCTTGGATCAGATTGAACTCTTCGTTCTCATAGACAACCTTGCGGGTAAGACCAAAGGAGTTGAGGGGTTTTCCCTTAAGGCTGAATACACCCTGAGTTTGCACGTCCCGGGCCTTGGTGATGGATCCGCTTGCGGAATCTCCCTCGGTTATGAAAAGCGTGCTTTTGAAACGGTTTTTGTCCTTGGTGTTCAAATGAACCCGGCAGTCACGAAGCTTGCGGTTGTGAACTTTGCTTTTCTTGGCCCGCTCTCTGGCAATTTTCTGAATCCCCTTTAGTTCCTTGCGTTCCCTTTCGCTCCGCTGGATTTTCTCCAACATGGCTTCGGCGGACGCTGGGTTCTTATGCAAAAAATTATCCAGTTTTTCCTTGAGGAAATTACCGACGAAAAGACGCATGGATTCTCCCTCGGGAGCAACCGTGAGCGAACCCAATTTGGTTTTGGTCTGTGATTCGAAAACCGGTTCCTGCACCTTGACGCTAATGGCGGCAACCAAACCACTGCGGACGTCGGGAGCGTCGAAAGTCTTCTTGGCGAAATCCCTTACCGTCTTGACGAAGGCTTCGCGAAAGGCTGCCTGATGAGTTCCTCCCTGAGTGGTGTGCTGGCCATTGACGAAAGAGAAGTAATCTTCCCCGTATTGCTCGATGTGGGTGAAGGCCACCTCAATGTCATTGCCCTCAATGTGAATGATCGGATAGAGAGGATCCTCCGCGAGGTTTTCCCTGAGCAAATCCTTGAGTCCATCCTTGGATCTGAACTTCTTTCCGTTGTAACTGATGGTCAGACCGCGATTCAGGTAGGTGTAATACCTGAGCATGCGCTCGACGTATTCGTTGCGGTAGCGAAACTTCTTAAACATTTCGGCATCCGGAGTGTAGGAGATGAAGGTGCCATTCGCTTCCGCGCTCTTCTTGTTTTTCTTGTCGACCGACAAGGGGTTCCCACAGGAATACTCGATCCTTCTCGTTTCTCCTTCCCTGAAGGATTGAATGTCAAAATTGGTGGACAGTGCGTTCACCGCCTTGATTCCCACTCCATTCAGGCCGACCGACTTCTTGAAGGCCTCGGAATCGTACTTCGCTCCGGTGTTGATCTTGGACGAGCAATCAAGAAGTTTTTCCAAGGGAATCCCCCGACCATGATCTCGAACGGTTACGGATTGGCCATCGGTCTGCACGTCAATCTGCTTCCCGAAACCCATGACGAACTCGTCAATGCAATTATCCAAAACCTCCTTGAGCAAAACGTAAATGCCATCATCCTCGGAAGAACCGTCTCCAAGCTTGCCGATGTACATGCCCGGGCGCAATCGGATGTGCTCCTTCCACTCGAGCGTCTTGATGGTTTCCGCCGTGTATTTGTGTTCAGCCATCTTTTCCTTTCATCCAGTCCACCCCTAATGTATGCGTATTGGAAAACGATTTGTCCATAGGAAAAACACGCGATGCTGAAAAAGCTTGCCATCCAAAGGACTGGGGTAGCTTATCAACAGTTCCAAGATGTTACGATCCTATGCCTTGACTCTCTCTCAATTGAGTGATCCGAAAATCCTCAAACCCTTGGTGTTCGCAACTCTGCTGACCATAGGATCGATTCTTCTCGTCCTCGTCCTTGGCGCAACCGCGATTGATTGGGCAATGACCAGCCTTTCCAACGCTTTGGATGGTTGGTTTGGCAAGGCCGAAGGGTGGCTAAGAATAATAACACAAGTGATCGGAGCCTTGTTTCTCCTCATGATCGCCTACTTTTTCTTTGCCAGCATTCACGCGGCGTTTTTGGGACTTTTCTTTGATGATTTGCTCGATGCGATCAGGAATCGTCACTATCCCCAAAGCGAATGGCTCCCGCCACCTTCTCTCTCACGCTCTCTCCGCGATTCGCTTCGGTTCATCATTCTCAGTCTCACCGTCAACCTCATCGCTCTGCCCTTTTATCTGATCGGATGGTTCGTTCCACCGATCGGTTTGGCCGCGCAAGTTTTGGTCAATGGCTACCTGCTCGGCAAAGAATACGGCTACCTCGTCGGCTTGCGCATTTCCTCCGACTCGAGCCAAACCGGAACCAAGTTTCTCAAAGAGGGCATCCTCGCCTCTTTGGTTTGGATGGTGCCGCTTGTCAATTTCATCGCCCCGGTCCTTCTGGCTGGCTCGATTCTCCATTCCAGGTTCTTGAATACAAAAGGCAAAGAGTAATTCTCCGAGCTTATCGGGAAGGATTCAGAGGAGCGGACTCGAAGGATTTTCCAAGACGAGCGTGGTGCAGACGGGCAACCTGCCACATGTAGGTTCCGGTGGCGCGACCATATTGGTTGGCAACCGCATTCCGCAAGTGTTGGAGCGCCGCCTTCTTGTCTCCTTTGACTAATTCCAGGTAAATACCCACGTACAAATCGGCATGAAAACGCACTCTCTCCTCATATCCGCGGGGGAAACCGGCTTCCTCAATCCGCTGGAAGATTTCATCGGGCTCGATCTTTCCCTGAAACATCTCATAGAGCCAAGGATAGGGAGGACGGTCCGTCTGCTCATAGGGCAACAAGTCCTTTCGGGCCTTCTCTTCGCCTTGAGCGCTGGTCTGAGACATGAAACGCCAAATCCCATTCTCTCGATCGACCGCATCGTACCGGTGATAAATCTCGAACTGTCTCTCCGCTTTTACGAACTCGCCCAGATAAAAGTACGCGATTCCAATCCGCCAATGGGAAACCTCCAAGGTTGGATCCAATTCGATCATTTTCGCATAATCCTCACGGGCTCCTTCGAAATTGCCCAAAAACATCCGGGCGTCTCCCCTTGCGGAAAGCGCGGACAGATTCTCGGGATTCTCCTCGATGCGCCGATTCAGGGTTTCCTCGCGAAGCTTTAACTCGGTAAGATGCCCCCGAAGTTCATCGGGCGGTAAAACCGTTTCCGAAGAAAAGATAGGTAGGGATGCGACAACCCAAAGAGCCGGAAAGGCAACCCATCTCATTTTCCGAACTCATTCTTGAATTTGGGACCCGTCAAAGTTCCGTTTTCATCCCACACTTCAATCAGGCCATAGGCCAAGCCATCGCGCACCTTGGTCCGACTTCTGACCTCTCCGTTGTCATGAAAGGCCTCCGCAACTCCGGTGAAGGGTTCGGTCGCTCCGATTCGGTACCAAAGCTGGTCTTCGCGAAATTCCAATTCCTTGTCCTGATCCACTTTCGGGAACCCCTGCAGTTCATCGGTGACTTCGGTTGAGTCCAGATAATCAAGCGTGCATTGGGAAGGAAGCCAAATGATAGTCAATCCCAAGAAAAAAACAGCCCCGAACCACCAATAGTAGACCGATGGGATTCTCCGGTAAAAAGGAACCTCCTTCGGTTCCGGCGGGGTTGGAAACTCAAAATCTTTCATGGATAAGCAAGATAAGCTCAGATCGATCTAGTTAAGCAAGGCATAAAGAAAGACGTTCATCCCCAAACGGGTATAGAAGGCATGCGCATAGTTGCTGATTTCCTCTCCCGAATAATATTTGAAAATTCGCCATCTCCCATTCGGTTCCTTGACCCACAAGGGACGTTGGCCGAGTTGGGAGTAGATCACGTCCTTCAAGCCGTCTTCCCGGGTCACTTCATAGGTCCCTCCCGAAAAGGAGGCAAGTTTGAGATTCTCGTCAAAGTTTTCGGCGGATTCGCGAATGCGAAAGGAAATCGGCGGAATCCAGGAACCGAACTCGTCCTTGCCCCACCCCATCGCGCAAATCGGAGAGGCAACGCAAGCCAATCGGCCCTTGACCTTCATTCCCACGAAAGAATAAGTCCCTTGCGGCCACTTTTCCTGCTCCACGAAGGTCAGTACGGTTTCGGGTAATCTCTTTTGGTTGGCTTCGATCATCAAATCCCTGTTCTTGGGCAGGCCCTTATAAAAACTTCTGAAAATCTCATGGTTACGCGGTAAGGGTAAGAAGGATTTTTCCGGATAGACCTGTCGGAAGAGCTCATTCACTTCGGGTCTTTCCTCCCAAGCCGCATAACTGTGACCAAGATCCGCGCCGAGAAAGGAAGCCTTGATTCCCGCATCCAAATAGACGAACCCTCCCTGCTCCATGTAACGCCTCAAGGCAGCCAATTCTTCCGCAGGAAACTCCAAGTTCGGTTGGTCATCACAATTTACGTAAAGGATGGGGTTTTCCATCAGACGTTCGTCGGTCAGTTCAGAAATGAAGAGCGGATCGGTGTCAAAACGGGTGGAGGTTTCCTCATTCATCGTCTTCAAAAGACTCGGTAAGGCGTCCGGATACTTCCGCGTGGCGTTCAGGTTCCTCATCAGAGTCACGATTCGGATACCACTGCTGCGCAAGGCATCAACTTCCTGAGCCTCCATGGTTTGCCCGCTCTCCGAGAACAAACCGAAACAAAAGATCAGAACAAGCGCTCTCATGGGCTATCGTACCCCCAATCTATCCAATTCGGCGCGGGCAAGGGCGCTGATCCGCGCTTGCGGATTGCGCGCGACGTACTCCTTCAATGCCTTTACTCCCTCATGTCGATCCGTGAGCAACGCATCCATGGCCACTCTTTGAATGACGTAATCTTCATCCAACAGGGAACGAGACATAATCCTCACCCATCCCGTAACCCGCCTCACTCCCATGGCCCGCAGCGTGGTGGAGCGCACCACCGTGTCCTCATCGATCAGCAAGTCGAATCCATATTGGTCGAATGCCTCCTGATCAGCTGTGAGCAAAGTCTGACCTGCGAAAATGCGAACGTCCGCATAGGGACTCCCGACAAGTTCACCCAATTCCTCGGTTTTCAGGGACTTTACGCGCCCACGCAGGCTCATCAAAATCGCATCCCGAACACCCTTGTCCCGATCCGACATTCCGGGAAGCCAAGCTTCGGGAGTCTGCCAGCCCGAACTCAGACTTAGGTATCTCTGCCAAGCGATGGATCTCATTTTCGAACTGCTGTGCTCGGTGAGGGCTCTGTAAACCTGAACGCCATCCTTGCCCATCGCGGAGACTGCGTAAAGAATTGTGGTTACCTGAGAACTCATTCCGCGAGCCGCGAGCAAGTACTGCTTGATTCTCTCGATCACGTCCCCGGCAATTCTCTCTCCGAAACGAGCCAGTTCAACCGCAGCCATCGACGTGACTTCAGGATCGGCATCCTTGGTCATGGCGCGCAAGATACCACGGTAAGCGGGATGGTAACGGTTGGAGTCCCGAGCCACGTCCACCACCTTCAGCCGAATGCCTTTTTCGGGGTGAGAGGAGAGTTCCTTGATCTTTTCAACCACGGGACGCTGGGAAGCATTGGAGTAGACTCGTCCAAGGGCCTCAAGCTGAACCCTTTGGTCCGGATCGCCCAACAAACTGACCAATGTGGAAGCGGGCAATGCGACCCGGATGTATTGGTGGTACTTGAGGAGATTCTGTCTGACAATTGCATCTTCGTCGGAAAATGCCCGGATTGCCAACTGATGCAAATCCGGACGCAGATTGGCGGGTACGGACCGATACACCTTTTGTCCGTTGATTTCAACAACCTCCATCCCTCCGCGCATCAAACCACTCACTATCCGAGGAATCATCGCGGTAACTTCGCGCCTGACTTCGACGTCGGGATCTCCGAGCTTGGAGAAAACCTTTTCGACCAGAGACTTATCGTACAGGGGGTAGCCATTGTTGGCTTGCTCGGCCAAGGAGACCATGGATGCCCTTCGAACCAAGGCGCTTTGGTCATCGAGAGCCCCAACGAGCATCATTGAGGAAAGAGAACCGGGGTACTTGCCCAACAACTTTGCCGCCCCCACCCGAGCGCCTTCCTCACCAAACCTCAGGTCCTCCCCCGCCTTCCGAACGGTCTCGGCCTGTGAGGAACGAATCGGCTTGGGAGCGGAGACGTTTCCGTCCTGGCGTCCGTTTGCGGATAGACTGGTCGGGGCCAGAGGATCCTCGGAAGGGGCTTGTCCGAACAGGCAAAGGGTGGTGCCTGCGAAGAAAACAAGGGAATGAGAAAAACGCTGCTTCATTTCAACCCCGCTTGTCTCCTCATGATCCACTCAATCCCGGCCGCCAAAAACATGGCGATGAAAATCGGCCAAGCATCCGCCAAACTCTGGCGTTTACGCACCACCGGCAAATCCTCGGCAAAGTTGGGCTTCCAATCCGCATGCATCTGTGAAATGGGCAAAAACTGACCACCGGTGAGGTTGGCGAGGGTCTTCAATTCGCGTTCGGCGTAGGATAGGTTCTTCGCTTCCTCCCCGGTTTCGGAAACTCTCAAATAGTTGGAGGATGAAAGCGTCTCGCCATCCGGGAAATGGAGCGAATAGGAAACCTCATAGGCCCCGGGAAGAACCGGGCGAAAGGATCCGGCATACTGACCGGCGACCGATCCTTCGGGATACAGTTGAACCGATTGGGAAAACCCATCCGGCCCTTGCACCTCGGCCTTGACCAAAGCATCCGTGGAAGGTTCGAAATCCGAACCCAAGGCTTCCACCCGCAAAGCGGTTTCCACGCCCCGCAGCAGGAGTTTCTCGGACTCCTGGATTTTGAGACGCTCCTCACCGCCTTCGCCCAGCCATTGAACCAAAGCCTGCCAAAATTTTCGGAATTCCTTGGCCCCGTCCTCATCCGCCAAGGCCCGGCGCCAATCATGGGGAACTCCCCAATAACCGACCTTGCCCGCTCCATATGCCTGAATGCTAAGCACGGGTTTGCCGTTCGCCTTGGAGACCACCACTCCACGAGCTCCCTGATTTTGCTCCTTGACGAAATATCCCGGCAAACGGCCCGGAAGAAAAGGCTTCATATCCTCGACCTCGTCTTCAGGCCCAAACAAAGGTTCCTCAAAAACGCTGAGAGAGAGATTTCCCTTGGCCTCGACCCGTTCCAAAGTCTTCACGGGAATTAAGCCACCCAAACGCTCGCGGGCACCCTGCAAGGCCCCGAAAAACAAGAGTCCGCCCCCTCTCTTCTGCACGAAGTCCTTGAGCGAGGAAACCACGGTGGCATTAAGTTCGGGCAAGGCATCCAAATCCATGAGAACGGCATCGAAATCCATCCAGAAGCCCGGATCGGTCGGGTAATTCGGTTGTACCTTCTCACCGAATGCATGAAAGACCTTTTCTCCCAGGCGAACCAAGGAATTGAGTTCAAACCTTTCCTCATTTCCCAAAACACGCTTGACGAATGGATACAGGGGACGGGCCTGGCTCGAAAGATAGAGCAGAGAAAACCGCTCGGGGGGATTCACCACAACTAAGAGGGAATCGGAATCGTTGGAGGGATCGGCATCCCAATTCGGCGAATCAATTTCCAAACGAAAGCGCTTGGGGCCTGCGACTTTCGGCACATAGGGTGAAAACGAAACTCGTCTCTTTTCACCCGCCTTCAGAGTCAAGGGAAGCACTTCTATGGTCTCCTCGCCGGAGAGAAGTTTCACGTTGGCGGAATGATCCTGACCATATTGGTTAGTCACCTCCGCTTTCAGAACCAATTCCTCCTTTGCCACGGCATTGGGCTTTCGGTCATCGAACGCAATACGCAAATCTCCACGGGGCAAGACGCTACCGACTCCGACCACGTTGACTGGTATCCCCTGCGAACGATATTCCTTCGCCACTTCCAGAAAGGACGTGCCATGGTTGTTCATACCGTCCGAAAAGACGACCACCGAACCCAAAACGGTCTTGTCCTCTTTCTTGGCCAACCCTTCGTTCAAAGCATCGCCCAATGCGGTTTTCCTGCCCAATTCGGTCTGGGACCAGGATTGACCGGTCAACCGATCGATATGCTTGGAGAAACCCAAATTCTCGACTTTTCCATACTCCTTGTTTCGGAGAGTGAGCCAGGAGTCCTCCCTCGACCAATCCAAAATTGGACGCACCTCCTCGATCCGGCGGAGTCCCTGCTTGTCGTCACGAACGTCCATGCTTCCCGAAAGATCCACCAAGTTAAGCAAACGCAACTTACTGGAGTCCGGTTCCTCCGTATCGAGGTATGGTCGGGCAATCAGAAAAAGCAGAAGAAGTAAGACACAACCGCGTAGAAAAAGAAGCTTCCAAGCCAGGGAGGATAAGGTGGATCGAAGCAAGCTCCTGCCGTGAAAGATAAGCAGAAGGAGCAGAGCCAGGGCAAGCAGACCCAACAAAAAAGGCGAAAGCGGCCAATCCAAGCCCACGTTCACTCGCCCTCCGCGATGCGACGAAAATATTCCTGCACTTGCTTCTTGTATTTGCCCGGTGCGGCGGTGGTCGCCTGGTTTCTTCGCAAAAGGTTCTCCTTTGCCTCGCGCCAAAAGAATTGCTCGGCCAATTCCAATGCTTCGGAAACCGCCGCGTCCGCCATGGACTTCGACCCAAGCGGGTCCTCACTGATCGCAAGTTGTTCGAAAAAGCGAGTTACGTTCTGCAACCGCTCATGCTCGTCCGAATTCTTCAAGGCACCCAAGGAGTCCGCAATTTCGGAAGAACTTTGCCTCATTTCCTCTTCCCCCATGCCCGGCAACTCCTGCTGCATTCGCATGAGGTTCTCCACCAGTTCCTGCAAAGCCTGATTTCCAAGGTTACGCAACTTGTCGGCAACTCCCTCCATATCCTCCTGCAAATCCTCCAAGTTCCGCTCCACCTTTTCCTCTTCCCGTTTGGCTTGCGGAAAAGCCTCGTAAAGCAGAGAATTCGAGGCTCGTTTGCCGGAGCTTTCAAGTCCGCCTTCGCGGGATTCGCGAGCGCTTTCCAAGAGATCTTCCATCGCGTTCTCGTTAAAATTCCCAAGGGAGCGGGCGGTTTGATCCATTTGCTCAAGGAAATCCTTCAGTTCCTCATTCAATTCGTCCTGCAGGTTTTTCAGAGACTCACCCTGCCCCGGAGAAGCTCTTTCGGTTTCTTCGGCCAAATCTCCCTGACGCTGAGCCAACCCTTCGGCCCGGTCGCTCAGTTGGTCGACCATACGAGAGGCCAAACCGGCCATTTTTCCCTCCACTTGGGAAATCGCATCACCCAAGGCTTCGGCGGCCAAGTCTCCGTGCGGTTGAGCGCCGCGCGGGTCGTCCCGCCTGAGATCACCGGCCGAATCCTTCATTTCATCACCGGCCAAATCCAAGTTGGCGACCTCACCGAGCTTACCCGATCGATCGTACCAATCTTCCCGAATTTCCTCCAAGTCCCTACGAATTTCCTCCTGTTCCTGGGACGAGCGCTGGTTACGCTCTCCTTTCGCTCCGGAACCGGCAGACCTTCCAATCTCCGCATTCAAATCCTTTTGCCTATCCTGAAGTTCCTCCAGTTTCTTCAAATCCTTACCCAAATCCTCCAGTTGCTCGGCCAAGCTTTCGCTTTCCTCCGCTTGCTCCTGCGGTTCCGATTCGTCACTGGTTTCGCTTTGCTCCTGAGGTTTCCCCTTCCCCTTGGACTTCTGCTTTTGCATCTTGCGAAGCAAGGCGTACAACTGCACCAGCTTACGCAGGGTTTTCTCCGAAGGCTCGAGAGAATCCTCGAGCATCAGATCGCCGGCGTAAATCTCCGTTTGTTCGATATGATAGGTCGCTTCATTGAGCAACTCACCCAAATCAATCCCATCTTGGATCGGAAAGGCTCCTTCATTCTCATCATAGACCTTGGTCATTTGGTGCTTCAGACCCAGAGCATCTGCGGCAATCGCAAGCGAAGCCCTCTCTTTCAGAACCTCATCTCGTTCCAACATCCCATCATAGGTCGAACGGATGATCTTCTTCGTCTTGTTGATGAAGTCGCGAACGGGAATTTCCTTGGACTCCATTTCTCCCTCGCCATCCCCTTCGTTTTCGGTGGAGTTACCCTCGGGTGGAAGAACTTCGATGAAGTAAATCTCGGAGCGGGCGATCTGACCCTCGGGCTCCTTGTTATCCACCGCCAAAGCCATGTAGGTGATAACGTCTCCAACCGCCAAGGCCCGTTCGTTAAGATCGAAGACGTAAGCCAGGCTCTTCTCCTTTTCCTCCGGTTCCACGAAGATAGTCTCTTCCTCTTGTTTTCCGGCATGGGAAACGTTGATCCGAACGTCAGCCACACCGTGGTCGTCGGACGCATAAACTTCCAGAAGGAACTGGGCGTCCGCAGGCAATTGAAGATCCTTCGCGGGTTCGGTGATTTCCACCAATGGAGGTTCGTCGGGAATCGGAGACAAGACCACTTCATCGTAGGCGATGGGGTCGCGATCCGGTTTTTCCGAGTCGGACAGTTCAACCAATCCGCTCCATTCCTCGATCAGAACGAACCGGTGCTCGAAGGTCTGACTCGCAACTTGAGTCAGCGTTCGGTTACCATCGCTTCCTCGAAGCACGGCTTGGACTCGCTCGGGTAAGGTCCCAACTTCCAACTGCAAGGTAATTTCACTGCCCTCTGGAACCCGGAGATATCCGAAACCCACATGCTCGATGTTGTCCTGCCGCAGATAAGCCGGAGGCTTGACCTTCCACTTGGCGCTGGTCAGGGAAGGCGGGTCGTAGGGAGTCAAACGATGCCAGTCGCCCTCGATGCTGGGAGTGGACACACGGTACTTGAAATCATCTCGTAGCGCGGGAACCACAAATTCGAAACGCCCCATGATTGGCGTGGAGAGCATATCCATACGAACGGTTTCTCCCTCTTCCTCGAACTCAATGAATGCGTATTTACTTCCTCTGTGCCCACGGGTAACGTCAGCAAAAACCGAAACGTCCGTGCCTCTCGAGAATTCGGCGCTTGCTTCATAGGTCGATGCTTGAGCAGAACCGGTCTTGGTGGTGAACACGGAAAGCCCGGGTTCCTCGGACATGGAATCGAAAGCCTTGAGCACCGGACTGGACCCCATGGACCAACCGCTTAGCGCTCCTCCCATGATCAAACCAATCAAAAGGGAAACCCAGTATGTGGAACCTGGACGGGTTCCCCTGCCCCAGGCAAGTTGCTTCGCCTTTTCTTCGGTGACTGCGAGAACCCGTTTCTCCATAAAGGACAACTCCGTAGTCTTTGATTTTCCTTCCAATTCAACGGCGCAGTTCAGAGTATCCAAAAGATCGGGGTTGGCCTCTTCAACCTGACGGGCCATTTCAGCCGAGCTTGGAGTCTTACGCAGAAAATAACCCAAAGCCAGAAGAAGGGAAAGCACGCTCAAACCGAGTGCTCCAACGACCCAGAAAAGAGCATCCTGTTCGAGAATCGGAAAAAACAAATCGTAGGCATCCACCGCCAAAACCAAAATGGGCCAAAGCAGCAAACCACCGATCAGGGCAAGCATGCTTCGGGAAAAAAGAAAAAGCATAGCCTCGCGGCGCAATCTACGAAGAAATTCAGGCATGGGTCGCAGGGTTTCCTTCGGGTTTTTCGATTTTGGGTCGTGACCAGATCATTTCCACAACTAAGAGGATGGTGGCCGCGATGACAAACCACAACCACAAAGACTCCCTTGCGGCATCTCCAAGACCTGCGGCCTCAACTTGGATTGGCAAAGGTTTTCCTCCTCCACCGAACGATTGTTTCAAATCATCAATTGTCAGGGCGTCGGGCGATGATTCGGATGGAGATAAAATGACCTCCAACCATTCTTCGCCCGAACGGAAAACCCCCGGTTGACGAGCGACGAATTCCTCCGTTGAGGAATAGGTATCACCCGGTTCAAGAACCGGCCAAGCTCGTTTTCCAGCCAACGTTTCTCCCGTTCGGGAAAGTTCGGCCAAAAGGGGAAGAAAGGAATTTCTCAAAGGCAGATCGGTCCAACTCGAAGCCAAGCGGAAAGGCAGGAAAATCAATCGCCCCCCGCTTTCATAGGTTCGAAGAAGAGCCAAAGGTCTACCCTCCCGATCCTTCAGCGGAACTTCCAGTTCATCACCCAATTTCCGGAGAATTCCGAACCGGCGAATCGAGGTTAGGTAAAGATCACGGGCCGACTTGCCCTGAAAGATTTCATCCAAGGATCCACCTTGCTCGAGAGCGGCAATGCGAAAAGGCTTGGAATTTAAGGATGCGGCGCCCGCAACCCGCAGAAAGGAAAAATCCATCAGGCCGGATTGCTTGAGGATCGAAGAGGTTGAGGAAAAGCGATCCCCGGGCGTAACCAGCGCCACACCTCCCTTTTCGAGATGAGCCTTCAAACCTGGGGCAAGATCCTCTTGCTCGAACCATGAATCCAAGCCCAGAACCAAAAGGAATTCCAAACTCGACTGGTCGTCGCCCAATCTCAACCCATCCGCTTGGTCCTGATCGGATTCCCAACGATTCCACCCTTGATCACCCATACTCAGCATAACCGAATTGAGAAAAGCCAGTTCCTCTTTGGTCAGCGCGTGATCGGGGTTCTCCGACCAAAACCCGAACCGACGGGCAGGCGGAGCCTTTAACCAAATTGCCCGCTCATTATCCAAGGCAAAGGAATCGCTCGAACCCAAACGGACCACCGCTTTGGAAAAATCTCCGGCGGAAAGCATGAATTGAGCTTGAGTCGAGCCACGCGGGGAGAGGATGATCCTTTGGCTTTCGCGTTCCTCACCACCGGCAAAAAGAGTCAATTTCTCCTCCATTTCCCGGTCTTCCCAGTTTCGGGCCACCACCCAGACTCGAAGTTTATCAGGTCCTGCAGGCACAGCCCGTGCCTCGACAATCGCACGGTTTCCCTCGCGTCCGATCTCTGCATCTCCTCTTCCGACCCGTATCCATTCCAGTTCGATACCCGTTTGCGAAAAATCCCGCCAAGCCGTCTGCCAATCGGACTGCTGAAAATCACTCACCACCACCAAGCGCTTGGAAGCTGCCGAACTCCCGAAAAGGCCGGTCACTCGTTCAAGCATTCCCTGTGGGTCACCCTTACGCCAATCGTGAGCCACTTCGGCCAGCGCATCCTTCAGGTCATCTGATTTCGAACCAATGGGCCATTCATCCATGACTTCCGCGCCAAAGGTAAGCAAACCGCTCCTTCCCTGAGTCTCGTCGATTCGTTTCTCGAGGATGCCCTTGGCTTCGTCCAAAGCCGACCAACCCGCCATACTCGGGCTCAGGTCCAAGGCGAAAAGCGTCTCTTTGCTGACCTCGCCACCAGCAGCGGAAGAATCCGTTTTCCAGTGAGGATCGGCCAAAAGCAAAGCCAAAATCAAAAAAAGTAAGATTCGCAAGAAAAGCAGAGGGAGATCGGTTGGAGTCTTTCGACCGGTTCGGGGAATACGGGAAGGGCGAATAAAACGAAGTGACGGGAACGGATGCCTTTGCGAAACTCGGCGATAAGCCATATGAGCCAAGATCGGCAAACCAATGGCTAGAGCAGTCCAAAGAGCGCCCGGTTGTGCAAATTCAATCATTAAAGTAAAGAGTGGCTCACGACAAACGATTCCTCATACCAAGATAGCGACGCAGAGCGTGTCCCAAGTCTTGGTTGGTGAAAAAGGTTTCGAATTCTGCAGAGACCATGGCCAGATTCTCCTGCAGTTTTTCCTGAAAACCCAACATATCCTTTCGGTAATCCTCAGAAATCACCTTGGGAGAGGTGGAAATTTCCCTCTCTCCTTCCATTTCCCGAAAACGCATCGCCTCGGCGTCCGGCAAGTCAATCTCATCCGGGTCCAAGACCTGCATGCAAAGGGATTCGTAATGAGCGGAAAGAGAAAACCGCAATCGGTCGGGCAGCGTATCCTCCGCCTCCAAAAAATCCGACATAAAGACCACCATCGAACGACCCGGCAAGACCGCGGACAATTGATCCCAGCATCGCTCGTGCTGATTGCGTCCTTCCGCCTTCAAAGATCCGATTGCCCGAAGAATTCGATTCAGGTGCCCGCTCCCGGAAGAGGGACGCACCCATTGACGAACTTCATCCCCGTATGCAAAAAGACCGACCCGGTCACCTTGACGGTGAGCCAGATAGGCAAAGCAGGAAGCCAACATCGAAGCATAGCGCAGTTTGGAACAAGCGGCTCGCTCTCCCGAGTATGCCATTGAGGCGCTTGCGTCGATTACCAGAAAGACGCTGAAATTCGTATCTTCCTGAAAAGTCTTGGCCACCAATTCGTTGCGCTTGGCGTACACTTTCCAATCCACCACCTTCAAATCCTCCCCCCGTTCGTAGGAACGGTATTGGAAAAACTCGGTTCCGCGACCTTGCCTCAAACTTCTATGAATGCCGTTCAAGGCTCCGTCCACAACCACCCTGGCAAGTAAGGCATAATCCTCAATCTTGGACAAATGCCCAGGGTCGAGCAGCGAACTTTCCGCGGCTTGTTTCAACGAATCCTTTCCTAGACCGAAACCGTTTCGATCAAATGATCAATCACCTGATCGGCTCCCAAGCCTTCCGATTCGGCGAAGAAACTGGGAAGTACACGATGGCGCAGGGCGGTTTTGGCAATGCTTTTGACGTCCTCTCTGGAAGCGTTGGGGCGCCCCGCAAGCAAAGCTTTGGCCTTGGCTGCGAGAATCAGGGCTTGCGAACCCCGTGAACCAGCCCCCCAGCGAACTCGCTTGCGAGTCCACTCGTCGCAACTCTGATCCTCGGGACGCGTGGCGGCGACTAGCCTTACCGCGTAGGCAACCACCTCTTCTGGAGCGGGGATTTGCCGGGTCAATCCTTGAAGAGTCAGGATATTCTCACCCGTCAGCACGGCTTCCGGTTCCACCCGATCGACACCGGTGGTTTCGCCCACCATCTTGATTTCGTCTTCCTGGGAAAGGTATTGGATCACCGGGTTGAGCAGAAAGCGGTCAAGTTGGGCCTCAGGCAAAGGATAGGTTCCTTCCAACTCGATGGGATTCTGGGTCGCCAAAACGAAAAATGGCGCATCCAGCAGGTAGGTTTGCCCTGATACGGTGACTTGTCTTTCCTCCATTGCCTCAAGCAAGGCAGCCTGAGTTTTGGGAGGAGTCCGGTTGATCTCATCGGCCAAAACCACATTCGAAAAAATCGGACCCGGAGCGAAACGAAAGCTTTTCGCTCCAGAGGACGGATCCTCATCCACCACCTCCGAACCAACCACGTCCGCAGGCATGAGATCGGGAGTGAATTGGATGCGCTTAAAACCGAGACTTAAGGATTTGGATAGGGTTTTCACCAACAGGGTCTTACCCAAACCGGGAATACCCGTAAGCAAACAATGCCCTCGTGCGAGGAGTGTGATCAGAAGGTGTTCGATGACTTCCTCCTGACCGATGATTCCCTTGCGGATTTCCGCAAGCAGTCGCTCGCGCGTTTCATTCAGCTGCCCTAAGGCTTCCTCGGCATGTTCCTGTGTATTCATAAAAGTATTAGTGTGTAGAGAATCAGTTACCTAGGCAAACATTCCTTGCATCGACTACCCAAATAAAAACAAGGAATCCAAAACGAGGATTCTGCGGACTAGGACTGCCCAGTCAGTTCCAGCAAGCGATCCCATTCGGCGACGAATTTCTCCAAGTGGGTCTTGCCCGCAGAGATCTCCTCTTCAAGCAAGAGACGCACGAGCTCCTGCTCACGTTCGTATTGCTCGGAACCCAACAAGCCGGAAAAATGAGCTACCCGAGCCCAAAGGAGATGGGTGGTGAAGGCATCGAACTCGTTGTAGGCGACGATCTCGCGAAGCTTTCCCTGCAACCACATCTCCGCGACCGAATCCCCACTCACCTCGATCTTCCCCGGAATCCCGCTTAGCGTGGCAGCCTGGTGCAAGGAGGGACGGTCGCGAAATTGCCCAAGAGCATCCGCCAAATCGACGTTGTATTCGGAATTGCGGGCATCAAAATAATCCACTCCTTCCCACGGTTTGGCCGGACGTTCCGAAAAGCCCATACCCGCAAGACCGTGAACAATGGCTCGCTGTACGATAATAGGCACGTCCGCCTGGGCGGAATTGAACCCAACCAACTGAGGTTTCCTGCGTCCCACCGACTTCATGAAACTCGATAGGATCACCGCTTCCCCACTCTTGCTGGGATCCCCAGGATCCACCGGCAGGGAAACAAGTTTCAGGTTAACCTCGCCTCCCGGCACTCTCTCTCTGAGAATACCCGCCAAAGACACGATTCGGCAGAGTATGGTCTTTAGATAGGGCTGATAGTCAGCGGGATCACCTTCCTTACGGGCAGCGCTCCAGAGTGATTCGAAAGCCTCTCTGATACTCTCCGGATCGTCCCCCGGGGAAACGCCATGCAGAATGCGACCCGACTGGGGATCCGGAATCCACTCCACGTCGAAGGAAAAAACGTTATCCGCAAGAGTCTTGAGCATCGCCGAAAAAAATCTTAGGCGGCAAAGGCGGAAAGCTTCTCGGAGAAGTACTGCTCCGCCTCTCCGCATCCGTCGGGAATGGTGAGAATCTCCGGAACGTCGTCATCCACCAGAAGAGTGTGTTCAAAATGAGCCGAAGGCATTCCATCGACCGCCAAAGCCGTCCAACCATCCTTGGCCATCCGAATTTGAGGGTTGCGCATGTTCACCATGGGTTCGATGCAAATCGCCATGCCCTTGCGAAACTTTGGTCCGGTTCCGGCTTTTCCAAAGTTTGGGATTTGCGGATCTTCATGCAGGGAACGACCCACGCCGTGGCCCACGAAATTGGTGATCACCGCGAAACCGGCTGCCTCGACGTGCTTTTGTACCGCTTCAGACACGTCTCCCACTCGGTTCTTATGCAAAGCCTGAGCCATGCCCTTGAAAAGAGATTCCTCCGTGACTTTGAGAAGCTTTTCGACTTCGGGACTGATCCGCCCCACACCAATGGTCCGGCAATTGTCTCCGATCATCCCATCCTCCCGAATGCAAACGTCCACCGAGATCACGTCCCCGTCCTTCAAAATCCTCTCTTCCACCCCAATCCCATGGACCACTTCGTCATTCACCGAAAGGCAAGTGTAGGAAGGGAAAACGCGATGGCCGGAACGGTAGCCCTTGCATGCGCTTTTCACTCCCATGTCCTTCATCAATTGCCCGCCCGCCTCATCCACCTCAAGCGTACTCATACCCGGTCGGACCAAAGAGCAGAGGCGGTCCAGAATGGTGGCGGCGGAGCGCCCGGCCCGACGCATCCTTTCCTTTTCCTTAAAACTTTTGCAAATCACGTTTCATACATCGGTGAAAACAAGTCCGTCTTCAACCATAAAGCGCCTAATCCGCAATTCTTCCGATTTCATTCAGCGCCTCAGCAAGAGCATAATCAAGGCTCCCAGAACCAGTTGGATGAAATGCAGTAAAATCACCGGAAACACCCATTTGAACAATTCCGCGTCATTGGATCCGACGAGGAGATGAACCATGGGAATCCCCAAGGCCAATGATTTTTGGGAGAGGCAGAAAAAAGTCGCCACCCGCCCTCCTCGGTCTCTTCGAATCAATCCGCTGAGAAACCAAGAAAAAAAGGAAAGCAGAAGGAATCCTCCACCCAGCGGAAGAAGCAATTCCACGGCCTCAGCCCGGCATTGCTCCCTGCCATGGAGGATCAGAGCCTGCCCCAGGGAAAAATAAGCAAGCAAGGCAATCCCCACCAGAGGTAAGTTACCCGCCAACCATTCGGCAAGGGGTTTGGGCCTTGGGGCGACCGCCTTTCGAAACCACCATCCGAAGAAACAAGGCAGCCCAACCAGAAGCAACATATTGGGAACCACTTCCATCAGGGCGCTCGTCATGGGAAAATGAGCGGGACCGCTCGGCCGAATCAGGAAGAACCAAGCCAAAGGAACCAGGAACGGCGAAAGCAAATTTGACAGGGTCGCATGGCCCAAAGCATAGTCGCCGTCTCCTCCCGACCCCCGTGCATAGACCACGCAACTTGAAATCGTGGTGGGCAAACAGGCAAGCAGGAGGAAAGGGCTCAGTTTTTCTTCGGAAATCACTCCCACGGCCCATCCGCTGAGAACAAGAGCAACCGGAGTCGCGATAATCGCAATTTGAGTGATCCATAGCGTGTAGCCATCCGCCCAGACTTCGAACATACGGGCCGGTCGTAATCTCCAGCCCTGCAGGAAAAAGATCACCACAATCAGAAAATTCGCAAAAAGACCGGTAATCACGGGACCACCGGAGACCGCTGCCTTCGGGTCGATCCATGCCCAGCCCAAGAGCGATCCCAAGATCGCCACAAATCCGGTTCCATTTGGAAAAACTCGCTTCATTGCAATTGTTGCTTTAGAAAGTAAGATTTTATGGCACGTTTCCATCCCGTCACCAACCGCTAAATCCATTGTCCATACAGTGATGCCTTCGTCCATCCGACTCCTCACCTTCGATGCAGCCGGAACCCTCGTCCGTCCATGGCCTTCGGTCGGAGCGGTGTATGGATCAACCGCTCGAAGATTTGGGATATCGGTGAAGGACTCCGAAGTCGACGAGCGCTTCTACGATGCCTTTGGAAAGGCTCAAACAAACCTTAAAATCACGCAGGGAGAGGAAAAGGAATTCTGGCGGCACGTCGTTTGCGAAGTCTTTCGGCCCTTTGCAGAAGACGTAAACCTGAATCCCCTGTTCGAAGAACTCTGGGCTCTTTTCGCCCGGGGCGACCACTGGCGACTTGCGGAAGGAGCGAAGGACACCTTGTCCGCACTCAAAAGCCGAGGCTACGAATTGGCCGTTCTCTCCAACAACGATTCACGCTTGCGCAACGTGCTCGATGACTTGGGGGTAAGTCCGCTGTTTGATGAGATTTTCATTTCCTCCGAACTGGGATGCGAAAAACCGGATCCTGAAATCTTCCGTTCCGTGGAACGAACCATGCAGAAAAGTCCCGACGAAATTCTGCATCTTGGGGATAGCCATTCTCGTGACTTCGAAGGGGCTCGCAAAGCGGGTTGGTCCGCTCTGCTCTATGGCAGCCCTCGTCTCGAAGAGGCGCAAATTCAAGCCTTTTCCGAACTGCTTGAGCTTTTGCCATGATCGAATTCCCCCACCCCGTTCCGATCGAATCCCTCGCATCGCTGAAATGCGAAAACCTGGCAATCCGCTCAAACGCCTCCGATGGGTTTACGGTCTTCCTGGACTTCCGGGAAAGGTCCCGTCTTTCCTCCTCCTCGACGGAGAAGTCCCTCTCCCTACTGCAGAGCCATTCTCCGCCAAACGGCCTTTCCTTCTCGGGATGGGTGGGTTTTTTCGGATATGAGTTTCTGGCTGCGAACCTAGGTCTTTCGCTCAAAGCGAAGCGGGACCTTGAAGTTCCGGACGGGTGGTTCGGTCGCCCAGAAACCATTCTTCGTCTTTCGAGCCAAGGAACCAGCATCGAATCCCGCGAACCCACACGGGAGAAGGAAATCGAAAGTCTTTTGATCCATTCCTTATCCGAGGAAACTGCGGAAATCTCCTTTCCCGGAAAATCCCTCGGCTGCAATTTGGACTTCGAACGATACGAACGTATTTTCGCACAAGCCCAACAAGCCATCCTCGACGGAGAAACCTACCAAATCAAAATTTCCCAACGCTTTGAAGCCGAGTCCAAGGTCGACCCCCTGCGTGCCTTCGCCAAGCTCCACCAAGCAAATCCGGCTCCGGAATCCTTTCTCCTGCAGACTCCCGATTTTTCATTGGTGAGCTGTTCCCCGGAAGTAGTGATCGACAAAGTCGGCCAACGCATCACCACCCGACCCATCGGTGGTACTTACGAACGCTCTACGACCAAGCAGGACCCTTCGGTCATCGAGCGTTTCCTCAGTGACCCCAAGGAGGTTTCGGAGCACAACATGCTGGTCGACCTCGAACGCAATGATCTCTCCGCTCTGTGTATCCCCGGAACCGTTCGTATCGAACGGTTTCGGGAAGTCGAAACTTACGCCCACCTGCATCATCTCGTATCGACCATTTCCGGAGAACTCCGGCCCGATCTTGGCCTTCGTGAGATTCTACGAGCCATGCTTCCGGGAGGAAGCATTACGGGGTGCCCGAAGATCCGCACGATGGAATGGATCGACCGGCTCGAACCCTGCTTTCGCGGTCCATACACCGGAAGCTTCGGTACCCTCGCGGACAACGGAGATCTTAGGCTGAACCTAATCATCCGGGCCATGCTCGTTTTGAAAGACAAATGCTACACCCAAGCCGGTGGCGGAATCGTAGTGGATTCCACCCCTGGCTACGAATTCAAGGAAAACCGCATCAAGGCCCAAGCCTTGCTCGATTTGCTCCAATGATTCTCTTGGCCGACCATCAGGATTCCTTCACCCGCAACCTCGAACATTTGCTTGCCGGCTTTGACCGGGTCGTTGTGCGAGACCGGCGTAAACTGACTCCGGAACTGATCGAGCAGTGCCATCTCTTGGTTTTGTCACCCGGACCCGGCAAGCCCTCGGACTATCCTGAAACCCTCGATCTTTTTCGTTCCTGCGTCGGCTATAAGCCAGTGCTTGGCATTTGCCTAGGCTTTCAACTTATGCTTGAAGCGGAAGGCGCCACGATTCATCGCCAAAGCCAAGTTTTGCATGGGATTGAAACCGAACTCGAGACACTCCCCGGTTCCATCACTTACCAGGGCTTGCCCGCGGGAATCCGGGTCGGCCGTTATCACTCTCTGCAGGTCGATCCCTCGAGCCTTTCATGCTTGCCGGAAACTCTTCGCATAACCGGACGGGATCCGATTCGCGACGTCCCGCTTTCCTTCGAGGACCTGCCGAGAAAACTCTTTGGCTTGCAGTATCACCCGGAATCTTTTCTAACCTGCGAAGGAAACCGGTTAATCAGAAACATTCGCAATGCATGCTTGGACGCAGAAGGGGGAGACCTCGGAACATCCTGAACCCTGGGGACTCCAAGGTGTATTCACCACCTTGCGTTCCTTGCCGGATCGCCAAATACCCTTTTGCAATCATCACTTGGATCGCCTGCTTGATTCCGCTCAAAAATTGGGCCTTCCCTGGATTCCCTCAAAGGAACGTTTACTCGACCGTCTGAAGGAAGCTCTCGAATCGATTTCTCCCCAGGAAGATCGATTGGTTCGTCTTTGCCTTTTCGAGAATTTGCTGGGAATCGCCGACCGGCCGGCCGAATCCGATGGTAATCCCGTCGAAGGCTGGCTCCTCCCACATCGACGTCCCGAACCCTCGATCAAAAGCACCGCCGACCAAAAACTCTATGGGTCACTTCACGAATTGGATCTCAAGTCCGAGGATTGGATCATCATCGACCCCAAGGACAAAGATCTTCGCGAAACCGCCACCTCGAACCTCATTTTCGCCGAAGGAAACAACCTGCTGATTCCCGACGACCGAATCCTCAAAGGCATCGTTCTGCAAAACCTCATGCCCCTCTTGCATGATGAATTTTCGGTGCGGGCCGGTAGGCCAAAGGATCAGGATCTTGCGCCATTCTCCGAGATCCTGCTGTGCGGAACCGGACGGGGGATTGCTCCGCTCAACGCCCTATCCGAACTCGGATGGTCCTCTCAGGGCAACGAGACCTTCTCCAGAATTCGCGCCCTTTACGACCAAATGATCGAAGCCGCCCGTGACTGATCACCGCTTCAACGAATATTCCTGTTCACTGCAATACCCGGCGGTGATGGGCATTCTCAACCTCACCCCGGACTCCTTCAGTGACGGTGGGGAATTTCTCGATCCCAATCGGGCCGTCGAGCATGCCCAAATGATGATCGAACAGGGCGCCCAGATCATTGACCTCGGAGCTGAAAGCACCCGTCCCGGAAGCGATCCGGTTTCCGAACAGGATGAACTGTCTCGCATCCTCCCGGTTCTGGAAAAATTGCCCAAGGATCAATTCCTCATCTCTCTCGACACCACCAAACCTGCGGTTGCTCAGGCTGCTCTGCAGAGCGGAGTCCACCTGATCAACGACGTCTCCGGAGGGAACCCCGAGCTGCTTGCCTTGGCCAGACGCTATCAGGCCGGCTTCATTCTGATGCATGCTCAGGGCAAGCCCAAGACCATGCAGAATCAACCGTCCTACCAAAACGTGGTTGGGGAGGTTCGGGACTTTTTCGATTCCAAAAAGGAAATCCTCGCCAAGTCGGAACTGCCCAAAGTTTGGATGGATCCCGGAATCGGATTCGGCAAGTCGCTCGATCACAACCTCGAATTGATGAGCAACCTGAAAAGCCTGACGGACGATTCCTGGGGTTTGCTTCTCGGCTCTTCCCGCAAGTCCTGGATCGATCATCTTTGTGGAGCTCCCCATCCCCTCGATCGCTTGGGCGGATCAATCGCATCCGCCGTGCTTGCGGTTCGACAAGGCGTGGAAATCATCCGGGCCCATGACGTCCGTGAGACTGTGCAAGCTCTTGAAGTCACGAAGGTGCTCGCCCGATCCTGAAAAAACAATAGGGTAGTCCTATTCAATGGGAAAAATCAAACTCGAAGGCATTGAGGTCATGGCCCGGATCGGGCTTCTGGAGGAGGAACTGTTCGCTCCTCAGGATTTGCGCGTGACCGTCGAACTTACCTACGATTTTGAGACCATTCGCGAAACCGACGAAATTACCGACGGCATC
>Ga0160422_10000486_pt1 | contig 23926 bp, 20 predicted proteins | sample Fk160mmetaG_FD_108192 | JGI IMG/M metagenome (GOLD analysis project Ga0160422, IMG submission 108192) | Marine microbial communities from the Central Pacific Ocean - Fk160115 60m metaG | ecosystem: Environmental > Aquatic > Marine > Oceanic > Photic zone | place: The Central Pacific Ocean...
TATGAGGACATTCCTGACGACACTGAATTGGACGTGCCTGATTCGATGCAATTGGTCTTGAGACATGGTTACATGGCTTGCGTAAGCTATGTGGATGACTTGTTTGGTCAATTGATGAAAAAGTTGGTAGACAGTGGATTGGCCGACAACACCCTTGTTGTCGTTTGGGGCGATCACGGCTGGCAATTGGGTGAGCACAACCTTTGGGCAAAGCATTGCAACTTTCAGACCTCACTGAAAGTCCCTTTGATGATTCGTCTCCCAAACCAGAGCCAAGGCTTACATGTTTCTTCAATGGTGGAGTTGACAGATTTGTATCCTACCATCTGTTCTGTCATTGGTTTGGCGCAACCTCCTCACGTTCAGGGGACAGATTTGAAACTCGTCACGGGCGAATTTGAAACAGCCCATGAAAGGTTGACATTTTCAAAATTTCATGGCGGCGAAACGCTCACCACCAAGCGTTTCAGTTATACGGAGTACAGGCATAAAGTGTCGGATAAGTTCTTGGCATCCATGCTTTACGACCTGGCGGTAGACCCCAATGAGAATGACAATGTTACGGACTCGTCGACTTACGCGTCAATCAAAGCTGATTTGTCTTTTCAATTGGATTCTCTTCGCATACTTTCGAGAGAGTAAATAAATTTTAAAATAATGAGCATGCAGCGTATTCTTTTGTTTCTCTGGTCTTTTGGAATGGTGCCTTTTGTTTTGATGGCTCAAGGAATCCCGCAGCCCCAAAATGTTGCGCCAATTTTGAGTGACTCGACGTGCTCGATCAATTGCCAGCATCCTGGATATCGTTTGATGACCCAGGTTTTGGACGGTGAAACGATTACAAGGGAGTACATTATTCATGTGCCTGCCGGATATCAAAAGGGCGACAATTTGCCTTTGGTCATTGCCTATCACGGTTTTGGTGGCTGTGCATATTACTGGGAGGATGAATTGGACAGCAGTGGATTGAATGATTTGGCTGATGAGGAAGGATTCTTTGTAGCCTACCCACAGGCGGCATACAGACCTGCCAAGGAGGACACGTATTGGGAGCCGGGATTCAATGGTGGCGAGAGCATTTATTTGGATGACATCTACTTTACCGAGCAGTTGATTGGTCACATCCACGATGAGTTTGCAGTGGACTTGTCGAGCATCTATGCCGCTGGATACAGCAATGGGGGCATGCTGACCTACAGCTTGGCTTGTTTGCGTGGCGATTTGTTTTCCGCGGTCTGTGTCATGTCAGGAGCCCTGCTTGACGAGATGGACAGCTGTGACCAAAACAACCCGCTTCCGATGATAATTTTTCACGGTGTTGCAGATTTTGAGCTGCCCTATTACGGAGACCAATTTTACGCCCCAGTCCAAGACGTGGTTGGGCTATGGCTTACGCACAATCAAATCCCTGCCTCGAGCCTTGTCTCTTCGGAATTGAATGGAGGCAATGTCACTCATGACGCTTATCAGGGTGGTGCAAACAACACATGCTTGTCTTTTTACACCGTGGTCGAGGAATATGGGGCACCGGGTGATCATGTCTGGTTCACACAAGACATGGATGGGGTTTCCCCAAATCGAATCATGTGGGAATTTTTCATGGAAGGGTGCGCAGGAACGAGCGAGGTTAGTGCATCACCACATGCAGTAGCAGAAGCATTCCCCGTGCCTTTCGACGATCGAATTTTTCTTGGAACACCATCCCTCGCCTCGTCGACATATCGCATGTTTGATTTGCGAGGCGAACTCATTCAACAGGGTCGGGTAGAGGGTGATGCTTCGATTCTCGGGTTGGGTGGTTTGCCTTCTGGCTTCTACTTGTTGAAGGCAGGAGATGCGACATTCAAGGTCGTGAAGTGAGGCGTCGAAGTTGAGGCAAACGAGCCTTGAGTGAAGCCCAACTTCAGTCAGGGAAGCCCAGAGAGGGACAAAATCATTGAATCTGCAAGGATGTGAGCCTCATTTTCACTGTTTTGGACTGAAAGTCGTGCATGGTTTGACCAGCCTGAGGCTTTAGATAAATCTTTGGATAAAAAAGAAGGGTGCATTCTCTTTTGACGAGAAGCACCCTCCATCGCTTGGAATCAGTGGGCAGGTGTCATCGAATGACCTGCAACTGCGTCGATGCTGTTGAAGTTTCTGTTTGCATTTTGATCAAGTAAGTCCCCGGGGGCAAATCCATGTTGATGGATTCATTCCTTGACACTTGCGTCATTCCCGCAACTTGACGTCCCGTCAAATCAAAAACAGCCACATCCGCGAAGGGCTCGACACCCGGCCAAGAGAGCGCGACCTGGTCTCCTGCGGAAGGATTGGGAAACACGTCTAATTCAACAGTGTTGAGCTCAGTCATCCCATTCACATTTCCGGGAAAAGCTTCGAGGCAAAAGGCCCCATTTGCGGTCCAAGTCGCGCCATTGTAATCCCAAAGGAAACCATCGAAGCGCAGGAAGTATTCAACCCCTTCCTCAGAATCAAATCCAACCTCAGCCCACCATTGTCCATCCTCTGTATTGAAATCTTCAGCACATGCTACGGGGACAAGTTCCCCACAAACCCCTTTGTAGAGGGCCATTTGTGAGTCCCAACCAAACCACCAAACCAAATTGTCTTCGTCACAAAAGGTGTGGCTTATGGTGTAAGATTCGCCATCACCGACAAACTTGAACCACACAGAGGCATCTTCATTGCCTGCTCCATTTGACCCGTCTTGCCAGCATTCGATGCCAAGCGTCTCTGCATTTTCATTGGGGCCGACATCGCTGCCGCTGGCAGTCCCGTCAAATGGACCCACGACTGAAAGGCTGTTGCCATTGGGCTCGAAAATGTCATCGATGCTCAAAGCATCTGAGCAGTCGTTGTGTTCGCCCATGTTTGTGGTTTCTGTCATGAAAAGGCAGAAGGTCCCCTGGGCGACACCTTGAAAAGTATCTCCGTCATTCCAGTTGTAGCCGTCAACCATCAAAAAGTATTGCTCCCCTTCAACGAGTTGCGCATCAATCCAAGAGTAAAACCAGCCATAATTGGCATCCCAAAATGGCATCAAGTCGTCATTGGCGGCAACGAGCTCAAGCGATTCGCAGGAACCGCGATACAGGGCAATCTGAGTGTCGTTGCTGTAAAAAGCGGCCCCAGCACAATTTGTCGTTCTGATTTGATATGTGCCGCCGTCACCTTCCATTTTAAACCAAACGGATTGATCTACACTCACGTCGCTGCCTCCTGGAGCGGTGTCAAACCAATACCCTTCGAGGCCTGCAGACAACTCGGACTCTCCTGTTGCATTGAGATTTGAGAAGGTTTCAGAAGATTGGAGCTGGCCTATGCCTTGTCCCAGCAAATTTGACAAATCAATGGCACCTGCACATAGGTCGTTTTCAGGTGCCTGGGCATGGATTGCCGATGACAAGCCAAAGCCGAATAAGAGCGCAAAGAATAAATGTTTCATGAATGGTTGTGTTTTATGCCAATGTGAAATAACACGTTTCTCCTTGAGCGAGATTGGATTTGTTGATGAAATTCAAACCGTTGTTGATTGACTTAGAAAATCAAGTCAGCGAGATTGTTGTGTTTCACAATTACATCACTCGAAGTTCGATTATGGCTTTGACGACAGCGAAGTCAAAACATGAATAGACGTAATTTTGTCAAAGACAATGTAGATAGAGGTTCAAATGAAAGTTTTTGCCAGCGTGAAAGTCATGTTTGTGATGTCCTTGATGGGAATGGTCATGCTGGCGTGCAATCCCAATGACAGCGACACTCAGATGTTTGACTTTGATTTGGTCGATGAATTTGCAATTCAAGGCGACAGTGTAACCCAGGTCATCAGCCGCGCTTATTTGGATACAGAGTATCAATGGACCTCTGTGCATGTCAATTTGAACGATGGCGTCATCGGCGATTCACTTGTGGAGGGATGCAGCAATTGGAGCTACGAGGTAAATCCCAAATCCACGGTAGAAATTTGGTTTCCAGATGCATTCGTTGAAGATGGGATTTATCACTTTTCCAACGAAGCTGCCAACAACGATTTCCAGATTTTGGTCAAACGCGATCTCGAGTTTGGGCCAACCATCGTAAACGGAATCCAATACACTCAAAATTCTATTCAGAATCAGTCTACCGTTGCCCGTGGATTTTCCAGTTTTCAGGGAGAGCCTTTTGATGTGACCCAAGCTTCCATCCAAATTGAGAACATTCGAAGCCAGGAGTCTTCCATTCGGTTTGTCATGGAATTGGAAAGCGGAGATTGTTTACGAGGATCGTTTGATGGCATTTTCGAACCTTTCCGTCGCATCATCATTGATGGAGACTGTGATTGAGGTTTTCGAGTGACTCCAGGATCGTTTCGACATGCGTTAGAAGGGTATTCAAAGCTTGGCGGAAGGCAAGTTTAAAAAGTGGGAAGGGTTGGTCCTATGATGATGGCATTCGATGTCTCAAGAGAAGGTAAAGTGACTGTGCATGACATAGTTCCACAGAAAAAGACAACCTGTCGAAGTGATTTTTGCTTTGTAAAAGGAGCAGATTTTTCGCCCGACCATGAACCGAACAATGAAATGATTCATGATGAGGCTTATCGAGGCAATGCCCATGTAAATGACCAACTCAGGAAGAACGGGAGAGGTGCTTTGAAATGTGATGCTCTTGTTGACTGCAAAATTGAGGATGAGAGCCATGGCCAACCCTGTACTGTTGGCCACAAGTTGATTGACTTTCAACAGATCACGCAACAACCAAGTGATGGTGTAGTTCGTGAATACGCCCATTCCGCCCGCGACAACAAAACAAAAGAAGGTGCCCCACTCAGTCATGTTGCAAACATCAAATTCAGGCCCTCCTCTAGGCTGTGTTTGGCAATAAAGTTGAGTTCTCGGGCGGATTTCGATGTACTCGCTAGAGTTGCCGACATTTCCTCTTTTTTACCGGGCAAGTGTCTTACTTCAGGGCTTTGCCCCATTTGATCGGCGACCATTTGAAGCAGTTCGAGGGTTGATGTTGATTGGCCACACCCCACATTGAAAAATGAGGTGGGAGAATTCAAATGTTGAAATCGATCTAGACCGATCAAGACAGCATCCACAACGTCGTCGATGTAGGTGTAATCGCGCGAATCATGTCCTTGTCCGAACACGGGAACGGCCTTGCCTCTTTTCAAATGATCGCGAAATATGGAAATGGCCAAGTCAGGGCGCATGTGTTCTCCGTAGACCGAAAACAAGCGAAAGACAATGGCCTGAGCCTCAGGGATTGACCTTGACCAATCTTCGGTGACCAACTCCCCTTGGATTTTTGTCCAACCGTAATGGCTGACGGCCTTGGGCAGTTCCGCCGGAGGAACTTCAACGAAGGGAAGGCTTCCTGTGCCATAAACGCAACTTGAAGAGGCAAACAGGACGCGATTGATACCAGCTGATGTTGCAGCCGCCAAAACGCATTTCGTCCCTTCAACGTTGATGGAGTTGTATTCATCAAATTGCAAATGGGAATCACGAACACCTGGCTTTGCCGCAAAATGACAGACGGCATCAATGTCGCCGAGGTTTTGTTTCATGTCGAGCAAAGCTTGGGCCAAATCGCTGCTTCGGATGTCCAGTTGCAGTGGGTGAAAGTTGGGATGATTCTGAAGAAGGGACCAATGGTCTCTTGTGTTTGGATGATGAGTTTGAGCACTCAAGTCATCGATTCCAATCACAATGTCATTGCGTTGAAGCAAAGCGCTGGCGACCGCACTGCCTATAAATCCTCCTGCTCCTGTAACACAAAACGTCATTTGGCAAAGGAGAGAGATAATTTGCGAATGACAATACCGCATTATGGCGATTCTTTCATTTTTGAGGTGTGAACTAGATTCGCCTTTGTCATGACATCACCCAAAAAAGTAGCCATTCTCGGTGGTGGGCCCGCCGGCCTTTGCACACATTTTGTTGGGCGTCATTTAGACGTCCATCGCTTGCTATTTGAAGCTTCCAATTCCTTCGGGGGCAATTGCAGTACACTTGTCAAGGACGAATATCGATTTGATACGGGTGCTCACCGGCTGCACGACAAGGACAAGGCAGTTACTGAACTTGCAAAAAATTTGCTAGGAGAGGATTTACAACGAGTCGCAGCTCCAAGCCAAATTTGTTGGAATGGCAACTTCACAGATTTTCCTTTGTCTCCGCTCAATTTGTTGAAGAGTCTGGGCTGGAAGGATTTCGTACTTGCATGCATTCAGGTCATGTCTTCAAGAATGAAGCCGGCTGATGTCTCCAATTTTGAAGCGTTTGCCATTCATCAGTATGGAAAAATCGTGGCAAAGCGATTTTTGTTGGACTATTCCGAAAAGCTCTGGGGTGCAAAGACGTCTCAACTTTCAACGATGGTCGCCGGAAGCAGATTGAAGGGGTTGGACTTGAGAACGTTCTTGGTGGAAAGTCTAAGGGGTCGATTGAAAAAAACAGAACATCTGGACGGGGCATTTTTTTATCCGAGGAAAGGGATCGGTCAGCTTTTTGACCGAATGGTTGAAGAATTACCCACTCAAGAGTTGAAGCCAAATTCTCGCGTCTCTCAAATTCATCATGATGGAACCCAGATTCTTCATGTAACAATCAATGGCGTTGACGATCACGAGGTAGATGAAGTGGTTTCTTCGTTACCACTCGGCGTCCTGGTCAACTCTCTTGATCCTCCAGCACCTCAACATGTTTTAGAATCGGCGTCTCGCATTCGGTTTAGGCACGTTTTTCTCGTCATGTTTTGCCTAGACATGAAAAGCGTGAATGGCAATGCATCCATGTATTTCCCATCAAAAGATGATCCCTTTACTCGCGTTTATGAGCCTCGAAACAGGAGCCGGTATATGGCTCCCAAGGGAAAAACATCACTTGCAGTGGAGGTTCCCATGGAAACGCCATCTCTGGGGGCGAAAGATGCTGCCGATTTGATTGCAGAGGTCGAGCACAAACTCACGACTTATGGTTTTTTTAAGAGCAGCGATGTGATTGCAAGACATACTCACATGTTGGCAAATGCCTATCCCGTCCTCACTGTAGATCATCAGCGACATGCGGAGGTCGTCTTGTCTTTCTTGAAAAACTTTCGCAACCTCTACATCACTGGCAGAAATGGTCTTGTTCAATACAGTCACATCCACGACCACATGAGAAATGCGATGACATGGCTTGAAACACGAGAGTCTTGACTGAGCTGTTCGAAAAGTCGCCGCCTTCCATCAATTGGTGGTCCGTTTTGGTGGTTTTTGTGGTTGTCGCTGCAACGCGATTTGCGACGACCGTTTATTACATCGAGGACATTGACAGTTTGCGTTTTGCCCTTTCTGCCACTGAGTTTGATGTCATAAACAACAAACCGCATTTCCCAGGTTATCCCGTTTTTGTGGCCTTGTTGCAATGTGTCCATGCAATGTTCAATTCCGTGGCATTAAGCTTTTCCCTTTTGGGAGCAGTTGCAACCACAGGAATATCTTTTGCTTTGATTGAGATTGCGCGACTTAATAAACTGAAAATAAATAGAATAGTAATTCTCATTCTGTTGATTTTTAATCCATTGATCTGGGTGATGGGCAATCGATATATGCCTGATTTGATGGGGCTTTGTGTGTTGCATTGGTGTTTGGTGTTTTTATTGAAATCACTTGAAGAGAGGGATGGCAGTGCAGTGAAGTGGCCGCTTGTTTTGGGGTTAGCATCATCGATCCTTTGCGGAATCCGGTTGTCTTATCTGCCATTTTTGATTCCGGGTATTGTTTTGCTCGCACATCCGCGCAGATTTTTCCTTGCTGTATTGTCATTCGTCACGATGAGTTCTCTTTGGTTGGGGCTTTGGATTGAAGATGTCGGGCTGAGTGAATTCATCCAAATGGCTGGTCGCGACGCGCGAGGGCATTTTACTCAATGGGGGGGGACAGTGTACTCAACTGAGGTGACCTTGTTAGGAAGACTGGCCGGGGCATTTGAATCGCTTTTTGCACACGGTTTAGGCATTTGGATGCCAGGTCGGAGTGCATCAATCGTGCTCAACTCAGTGGTCTTGTCGGTGCTGTTTGGTGCTGGCGGTTGGTCTTTTTGGCAAAAGCGAAAACGCAAGGTTTCATCGGCATTGCTTATTTGGCTGACTTGCTGCATGTGCTACGCTTTGTGGGCATTCTTTTTTCAGAACATCACGTACAAGCCAAGGCACATGCTTCCCTTGCTGACGCCCATGATGTTTGTCTTGGCAAGTGGTGTAGAGCACATCCGCCAAAGAGGCCAAGGATTGTGGTACAGTCGGTGGACCGAGGTGATTCTGATTGCATATGTGTTTTGTGGTATAAAAATTGGTGTTCAGCACATCCAGCCTGCCGCCATCAATCAGTTGAGAGATCGGATTGTGGCAAGTCCTCCCAATGCGATTGTTCATTGTCCTGATGGCTTAATTCGCTACTACCTCAAGGAAAGTACCCCTCATCGAACATTTCGATTTGCCAAAAACGCCGGCGAATTGAAGCAGGTGTTATTGGCAGACAAAGAGGTTTCAATTTTGAGCATGACGCGTCTCTCTCATCTCGAGGATTACGACCTGCAGACGCACTCTTTTCACCACAACCCCTATGTCAATCGATTGTGGTCAACACTCGTACTTTTCGAGTACAAATCGCCACCTACGTCCTTGGAATAATTCTAAACAAGTATATTTGGGCATGACTAAAAACTACACCATTGGGATGTTTTCGTTCGCCAGTTTGGTCGTCATCATCCTGACCTTAGTCGCATGCCGACGCGACTCATACGATTGCATCAATGGCAACTGTGAAGCCGTGCGAGGTGGTGACTTCTTGAGTTTGGCCGATTGCATGCTCATGTGTGGAAATTCAAACAGTGGCAATACTGGTGGAAGCACTGGCGGCAGCGGCGGCAGTGGTGGAAGCGGTGGCAGTGGCGGCAGTGGAGGAAGCGGTGGCAGTGGCGGCAGTGGAGGAAGCGGTGGCAGCGGCGGCAGCGGTGGCAGCGGCGGCAGCGGCGGAAGCGGCGGCACAGGTGTCTTAGAGAGTTACAATTGTGTAGGTACACAATGCTACGATCCGGGAGATGGCTCGGGGGTATACGGCTCACTTGCACTTTGTCAATCCATGTGTTCTGATGACGACATCTGTGAAAATGATTTCGAGTATGGTGATGAGGACTATGCGATTGGTGGCCTTACAGAAAGCATCAACTTTGGAAATTTCTACAACGCAACGACGACGAATTTTGAGCTGAGATGTTTCTCACCTTCAATCACGGGTGGCATTCCGAATTACAATGGCGTTGGCAATCTCATTTATCTCAACCTGCATACCAATGGTAGTTTGACGGGCACATACACCTACAATGCCAATGGATTCAATCCTTCTGTCAACACATGGGATGGTGGAGTTCTGGTGAACGAGAACATGTACAACTATGGTCTTGGCGCAGTCTTTCCGGAGGCTGCTTCATCCGGTACAGTCGTCGTTGCAGAGGGAGCCAATGGTTTGTTGGAAGTGGAGTTTGACATCTTCTCATCCTTAAGCGGTAACGAAATCGAAGGGTGTTACTATGGCATTCCAGCCTATTACGACACTGGAGGTTCAGGGGGCTCGAGTGGTTCGGGTTCAGGCGGAATCATTTCCAACGATGGTGCTTCTTTGAAGCCCGTCAATCCTGCAACTTGGTAGGAGCCTGTGTGGTTTCCAAGACTTGACTGAATCTTCCCGATTGTACGATTAGAACAGATTCAGAAATTTGAAATCACATTTTTCTGGGGATGGTAATTCAAGGACATACCTGACCAAATTGACCTAACAGAAGCAGAACATCGGCCACGGAGACGATGCCGTCTTGGTTCAAGTCAGAGGGACAGTTTGCACACAGTTGGAGGACTTCTTCTCCATCGTTGCAGTCGTTGTCGTTGGTGTCATTCAAGAGAGGGTTAGTGCCTGAAAAGAACAATTCAAAGCCATCTGTCAAGCCGTCATTGTCCGTGTCGGCATCCAGGGGATCCGTTCCAATTTCGATTTCTTCAAAATCAGAAATTCCGTCGTCATCGCTGTCTTGGATTTCGAAAGGTATCAGGGAAAAATCCATGACAAGTGGGAGATGGTCGGAAGCAGAATATGTGTCGTTGATGTCCAACCCGTATTCGACAAGGACATCGGTTGGTGTGGATTCTGTTTCAAGTACAACGGCGTGCTCCTTGTCAATCACGGCATCGCTGAACAAAATAAAATCCAGACGGCCTGGTGGAAAATTGCCATCGCCATCGTCTCTCCATGTGTACGTAAAGTGCTGGTGCGAATGCTGTGGGAGGGCATCTGACCATGGAGTGCCATCCCAATCAGGCATGTTTCCAGCACCATAAGTTTGCGTCTGGACAATGTCGCCATTCAACAGCGTTTCGAGTTGTTGAACATACCCTACGAGATTGAGATCACCAGCGTATACGATTGGCGTATTCTCTTCCAAGTTGCCTTCGTTGTTGACGATCCAAGCCATCATTTGATCTACCTCATCTTGACGAGCTTCGTCATTGCCGCAACAGCTTAAATGACTGTTGATGAACAGCATGGGCCCACCTAATGAATCAGGTATGCCAACGAGAAGAGGGAATTGTCTGGGAATGGCATCCCAAGATTCAAGTTGCGGCCACACGGTGGCGGTGATCAAATCCCCTTTTTTTGCGGTTTGCCACCCTTCGTCGGAGCTCAGTGGCAGCCATTCGTCAAGAAGTGATTTGACCTGCACAGGGCTTGTTCCTCCGCATTCACTGAATAAAAATACGTCTGCATTTAGTGCAGAGAGGATGCGCTCAAAGTGAACTTGGCGGTTGGTGTTGATTAAGCCATTTGCCAAGACGTTGTATGCACAGACTCGAATGGATGATGAATTGGTTTTGGACAGGGTTAAAGGCTGCACATCTTCAGAAGCAGCATCGCTGAAATCGTAGACAAAAGACAGACCTGCATTGGGTAAGTCGTCGTTGAATTGTGCATCTCTGAACAAAATTCTGATGGAGTCTTGCGGAAAGAGAAAGGTCCCACCATCAAGAACAACATTTCGACGCAGCGCGAATTCAAATTCATTGGAGGTGACCGTTGGCGCCGGAATCAAACCAATCTCTGAAAAGTTTACCTGGTCAGCTGGGCCAAAATTGGTGTAGGCAAAAAGTCCATTGAAGTCAATCCCCAATTCAGAACCAAAACCTTCACGGACGGGATACCCAGTAAACTCATTCATGTCCACATCAATCTGGAGGAATAAATTGTGTGGATACAAGGCATCGGTCAAATCAATTTCCGAGGCCAAGCGCACATAGATAAAAAGATGATCGAAGTTGCTACTGACCTTCATTTCCAAAAGGTCGACGGGGGAGGCTTCTTCCCAAGCAAAATCTTCTAACCCTTCGATGTCGGACCAGTCGTCAAATTGACCGTCAATGACAATTGGGTTGCTTTGGGCTTGGATGGAAGAAAGCGAAGCCATCAGCGCAAAAACCATCCAACCAATTTGAAAACGTCGCATCACCTCTACAAGATATGATTGAATGCGCTGAAGAGAAATGCCTGAGCAAGCATTGACTCCCCCAAATTGGGTAAATTATTTAGAACGATTCAAAATAACCCATTTGAGGTATGTTTTACGAACCTTATCCTTCAGAATTTTGAACTGAACAGATTTGGATTCCATGTGTTCCTGAAATTGGTTTTCAACGATTCGCATCGAGGCTGAACGCAGCTTCATGCATGGCAGCAGGTAATCGGAATATTCAAAAATATTGTTCATCTGGGTGGGCGATTTGCCCACCCAGTTTCTTCCACAACAACATGGCATCAATGATTCAACTTTATTACGGTTCTGACACTCAAAACACGCACACAGTGGTGCAGGAAAAAATTGTGCCATTGTTAAAAAAGGAGGGTGTTGCAGTCCGCGACAAAATCATTCCCGAATTAAGCGATGAGGATTGGCGAGATCACGATTTCTTCATTTTGGGAGTGCCGACATGGTATTACGGGGAATTGCAAAGTGATTGGGAGGCTTATTTCGAGCATTTCAAAACGCTTGATTTCAAGGGCAAGACGGTCGCACTTTTCGGACTTGGTGATCAGTGGGGTTACGACGAGTGGTTCATTGATGGAGTGGGCATATTGGCTGAAGCTCTTCTTGAAAATGGTGCTGAAATCATTTGTCCTTGGCCCACGACGGGTTATGATTTTCTCAAGTCACGCGCTTTAAAAAATGAAGGCGAATTTTATGGCTTGGCTCTTGATGAGGACAATCAGTACGAGCTCACTCAGTCGCGTTGTGAAACATGGGTGAAACAATTGGTTGCTGAGTTGAAGAAAAAGGATTTGTTGCCCGCGATGAGCTGAAGACCATTCGCAGGAAAGACTGCCGGTCGGCGACATGCACGTCCCGCTTTGTTTGAGTGAAGGTGTTCTGTTCTGCAGCAGTGATGTCCTTCCCGGAACAAAGCCAAACTTTTGGATTTATTGAGCGAGCTTGCAATAAATGCGCGCGACCTAAATTTCTCTAATATGGTCTCTCAGTTCTCCTCATGCCCCTCGCGTTTGTTTTCAACCGTGGTGAATTGGGCACTCTGGTCTGCCACATTGACCGCGCCTCATGTTGTAAAGGTGGAGACCAATCAAGACAGATGCTGCCGAATATTTGAGCCAAGAGGAAAATAGGGCAGGAGCCAAACTCTCTGCAGTCACGGACCAAGCCAAAAGGACCCATGTCAAGCTGAGCCCAATCCAGACCCATTTTAACGAACTTGTTTTCGAAACGCTGTAAATCGCCATTCCCGAAATGAAGAGAAACACAAAATCGATGGCGCGCCACCACAATGGGGCCTCACTGCAGCAAGTCTTGGCACAAGCCTGTGCAACGAACAAAAATGGTGTTGCCAGGCAATGCACCATGCATAGAAAACTGGCTGCTGCGCCAAGTGAGTCGGATTTGAGCGTGATGAATGCCATGATTAAGTTTGACATGGCGAAATTAGTAGCAAACCTTCTTGTTGCAACACGGTTGCATTAATTTTGACCTCATGGGAGTGCTGAGAAAGACAAAAAATCTTGAAGACGTGCTGGAAACCTTCAGGCATTCCCGCCAGGCTTTGTCCGCCAACATGCTACTCGAACAGTTGTCTGAGGGCATCAACAAATCCACCGTATATCGCTTGTTGGATCGGCTCGAAGACGATGGTGTGATTCATTCTTTCTTAGCTGCAAATCACACCAAATTTTACGCCTTGTGTCAATCGTGCACATCCGACAAGCATGTTCACAGTCATCCTCATTTTCAATGCTTGTCTTGCAATCAAGTCGTGTGCTTGGAAGAGGAATTCAAGCTTCCTAGCATCAATGACATGAACATCCTCGAGGCAGAGGTTTTTCTGAAAGGATACTGCGCTTCATGTCAATTTTGACGAACGAAGATTTGAGAGCTACAATCGAGATGTGTCATGCACCATACCGTGAACATTGGTGCTGTTTGTCTTGGACAGACTTTTGACATGCCCAACATTTGAAATCCAACACTTCAGACTATACCCTTCCTTCAGCTCATGGTACAATTCAGACATTTGAGGACAGTCCTTTGCAAGGTGCTGCTGCTATGCTTCTGGATTGCAGGCTTGAGCTTGGATGTAGTTCACCAGTGGGGGCACTTGTTTCATCGATGTTCCCATCACCACAATCTGGCAAAACACCTGGGTGATGGCGAGAGCCATGCGCTCTGGAGAGGCATCCACAGCAATGACCAGTTCGAAATCTCAGGACAGTGTTGTGCATTGTGCGATTGGACCTTTTCTCCACAAGAAAATCCTTTGGATGCAGCCAATGTGGTATATCCCACCACGTGGCATACCATCTTCCGTGTGGGTGAAGAACAATCTGCGAAGACGGCGCCTTTTGCGGGAAGGTTCAAGAGTCGTCGAGGCCCACCCTGTGTGATCTGAACGTCCTTTTCTCTCGTCTTCTCTCAATCCAACTTTGATGGATTCAGTTTCACCACATCTTGGGGAGTGTGGAATCTTTGCCAAGCGTGCGATGGTCATCATCTTTCAAGCTCTATGCATCGTTCAAGGAGCTTGGAACCAAGATGAGATCTCGGCGTTGGTGGAGGGTCACGTCCTTCATTCCAACTCTCATACGAGACTACCTGGCGTCCTTGTGATGGCGTGGCCCTGTGGCCTTTCCACATTCACAGATGCTTCAGGAGGGTTTCGTGTGATGTGTCGAGGTGGGATTGATTCATTGACTTTGTCTTGTGTGGGTTTTGACACTCAAGTGGTCTTAGCCCCGGCAGAACACGTGGATGTATGGATGGAGGAATTGAAGGTCATGCTAGGTCAAGCTCGAGTGGCGGCAAGCGGACTCAATGAATCGGAATCTCAAACGCTCGAACAGCCAACTTTGATGCAGGCACTCGACCGCACTCCTGGGCTGCAAAGCCTTGATCTTGGTGCAGGAATGATACAGCCTGTGATTCGAGGCTTGTACGGTTCTCGTGTTGCCATTCTAGAAAACGGCGTACCCCAGCAGGGAGGACGTTGGGGGACTGATCATGGGGTACTCGTGGCCCCTGAATTGCAGGTTGAGACGTCATGGGTGCCAGGTGGTGGTCACGTATGGATGGGCCCCGGGGCCGTTGGAGGGGGGATGCGTTTTGAGTCACCATCTGCGAAGAATTCCAGTGGTGTAAGCACTCGTTTGGGAGCTGTAGCCCGGGCAGGAAACTTCAAAGCAGGTCTTCATGCGCTCCACATTTCGAATGACGATGATATCCATTGGCATGCTGGCTTGTCAGTATCAGAGTTTGGCTCATCTCAAGTTCCACAACGTCGGTTCTCCTATCTTGGAAGAGTCTACGAACTCGAGACTGGAGAGCTTACCAATACTGCTGGCCGCGCTGGCCACGCAGTCTTCGGATTAGAAAAAGAGACACAAGCAGGTCGGACGGTTGCATGGTCAATGCGCCTGTCCGATGTGCAACAAGGCCTATTTCCAGGAATCGTTGGTCTACCGAGGCAAGGAGACTTGTCGCCAAACGACCAGTTGCTCGAAATTCGACTTCCCAACCAGCACGCATCTCGCGTCCAAATGATTTTTGAGCGCTCTGGTTTGCAGGGCGGCATAGACGTCAACTGGGATTATAAACTTTCGGGTTCTTGGAACAAGCGTCGTGAGTATGCACCACCTCACGCTCATGGATGGGGACCTCTTCCAAACTCGGATTTGAGTCTGGCAATGGAAGAGTGGACAGTTTTTGGTGAAGCGCGCCAACGAGGTGCACATGGTTCGTTTGGGTTGCAGCTTGAAGCTCAGCATGTGACCACGTCAGGTTGGGAATTTTTACTCCCAAGTCATCGGCGCATCCGGACCTCTTGCATGGGCGAAATCAGTGCTGATAAATCAACGCTGGCTGGCCGAATTGACCTTGTTTACGCCAATCAGGAGAGACACTCTGAACCACTTTACAATTCTGAAGGGGACGTCGTGGGAACAGATGTTCGTGCCCTTGCATTCGAAACGCTGATGCCGGGTGGCATGCTTTCTTGGCAAAGACCGCTGTCATCGAAAAACAATCGCGTGAGAGGCTTGGCAACTTTGGTCGCATATGGCCGAGTTCCAAGTAACCATGAATGGGGCGCAAACGGGATTCATCACGGTTCATTCCGTTTCGAACAAGGAAATCCCAATCTGCGAACAGAGTGGGCTACGGAAGCTAGGCTTTCGATGCAAAATGATTCTGAGGGGCTAGGAGTGCAATGGAGTGCAAAAGGGTTTGTGTCTTTTCACAAGGGATTCATTTCCATCACACCAGTTGCAAAATTTGCACCCATTTCGCACGCAGGACAGATCTACGAATTTCTGGCAAACGATGCCTTCCGAACGGGAATGGAGGTCGGGGTTAGCCATCGTATGGAGCGTCAAACCTTTTCTTTTGATGCATCTGCACTCGGTCAATGGGACATGGCTACAGGTTTGGGGTTGCCGTTCACAACACCTTTGCAATCTCGCATGGGTTGGGAGGGTGCGGCAGGTCATGGCTTCACTCTGAATCTCTCGGGTCGCGCCGTGGCTCCAGCCACTTTGACTGCCAGAAATGAAAACACCACGCCAGGGGCCCTCTTGGCGGACATCACACTATCTCAAACCACCGAAAAGGGGCAGTGGACCTTGGAAGTCCAAAATGTCTTTGATCGCGCGTGGCTTGATCATACCAGTGCCTATCGCGCTTTGGGTCTCGTGGCCCAAGGGAGATGGGTTCAACTTCGCTTTACAACCCAGTTGAAGCGGAATACAAATAATTTTAATTCTTAATTCTATTCAGATGAATCGTACTATTTTTTTTCAAGCTTTGGCTTGCTCAGGACTGGCCGTAGCCTTGGTTTCATGTCAAGAAACAGATACAGAAGCTCCTACCGTTTGCACGCAACTTGGTGCAATGAACAGCGTCCTTGCGGACGAAATTGAGGCCGAGGCAGGCGATCACATTGACCTAGAGGATGTCTTTTGCGACAACGAAGCATTGAGTCAAGTACGCTATGACATCCACAACGGCGAGGGTCATGCCCACGACGAAGGTGATGAAGGTGAGGACGAGCACGAGCACGGCCTAGTCTTGCACAGTGGAACTGGCTGGGCTGTTCTTGAAACATTCGACATTGATGGAACCGAAGCAGCGGTTGACCTGCATGTCGATGTGCCATTGACAGCACGTGGCGTTTGGCATTTGATTGTGGATGTCGTTGATGCGGAGGGCAATGCCGCCACATACAACACTGATCTCCACGTAGAAAACAGCCACATGCCTGAGTTCACGCTGACGTCTGTTGGCGGTGAAGATCCAAGCACTTGGCATGGTGAACCCACGTGGGCGGCCAATTCCTCTGTGGTTGTTGAAGGCAGCGTAACAGACTCGGACGGAATTGCTTCCGCCGAACTTGAACTGATCGATGAAGCTACTGAAACGGTGGTTTGGTCGACCGAATTGGCTGAGTTTGATGCGTTCAGTGAGACGGTTGTCGTTCCTGAAAACGCCTCTGGTGAATTTCACTTTGAAATGAAGGCAACCTGCAATGCTGGAGTGAGCATGGAAACAGGGTTTCACGTTGAAGTGGAGTAACAATCACATAAGCTGAAAATGGGGCGTCCTTCGGGACGCCCTTTTTCATGCCTTTCAACAAAACTGACTGATTTGCGTTTTTCTGGCATGGGACAACACAAACTCAAAACGTCACAACATCGAATGCTTTGGTGGCGCCACGGGGCATTGGGTTTCATCTCCATTGGTACCGGTTTGTCTGTGACGCTAGATGCATCTGCTCAGCGTATGGCCAATCAGGTGTGGTGGATTTGGACCGTAGAGGGGACACTTGGACTGATTGTATTCATGTCCGGTCTCGGCCTTTTTGGCAGCGCCGTGCGACATCTCGTGTTGATGGACTTGTCGAAAAAATAAGAGAGTCAATCTTCAGACTTATTGAGCCTGATTCCCTCGATGGGGCAGCCGACAGCTTCTGTGACAGGATTCTTGACTGCTCTGCCCGCGAGGCAATCTCGGAGGGCGGCATCCAAGTCCCGCCTTTTGGTGAGTGGCTTCCGCTTGCCAGGCGCGAAGTATCGGTCATTGATTCGCCCACGATACACGACGGAATCAAGGTCATTGAGGACAAAAACCTCAGGTGTCCATTGTGCCCCAAGGGCTTCCGCCCAATGGGCCGTGTCCTTCATCATAGGCATTTTTAAACCATAAGTGGATTGAAATGAGGTCACCTGGTCGGATGTGCTCGAGGGGTTGGGAAATATGCCAACAAACTCAATGGGTGCATGTGCAAAGTCACTCTCCAACTGACGCAAGTCAAAAGACATGTTCTGGCATATTGGACATAGCGGGGCCAAAAAAATCAACACTTTCCACATGGGTTCCATGCAATCAAAATTAGCAAGTTGCGCCGTAGGTGCTGAGAAGTTGAAGCAAGTCTGAAATGGTCACGGCATCGTCCAGGTCGATGTCGGCATTGCAATCGGATGTGCATCCAAACTCAGAGAGCAGAAACAACATGTCCCCTACACTGATAACACCATCGTCGTTCACGTCACTCGCGCAAGTGGGTTCGTCTGAGGGAGCGAGGGAAATGAGTTCGTCTCCCTCTTGGTACAAGACGTAATCAAAAAAAACGAAGAACATCTCGTCTGTGGTCCCTTCTCCAAATGTCACATTCTGCGGCGGGTCGTTGGGGTTGAATGGATTGGAGCTTGTATTGTCGTAGCTGGCGATGCCGTGTAAGGTGTAACCCGAGGGGATTTTTGTGAGTGTTGGGAAGGTGAAGAAACCCTGCCAATTGAAATCCCACGAAGGGATAGAAATGAGCGGAATGGTGTCCTGATTGCTTGGTGAAGTCGCAAAGACTTCCCAGGAAGAACCAATCAAGTGGCAATGGGGCGCAACGCTTAATAAGCTGACATCAGCAGCCACTTGCATCGAGCCTTGAAAAGTCCGCAATTGATTGGCGGGCAGGTAGAAAGGCTCGTCAAGATGTTGAGGCCCCATGATGCCAGTTTCAACTTCACGTTCAATGGGTTCCTCTGAGAAGAAGACGTTGATCTCAGTTTGGTCTGATTCCTCGATTGGCGATGGACCGTAGTGCATTTGAAGCAAGACGTCAGAGCCTGCGGGTACAATACGCCCTATTCCTGGAGGATATTCAAGAGTTAAAGCTCCTGGGACCCAAGCACCAAAAAAGTTGCTTTCGGCGGAGAAACCGAAGCCCCCAAAGCTTTCGTACCCTGGTTCAGGATCTTGGTCATCTAAGCTTGCTGCGGTGCCGGTGACGTCCAAACCCAAAATGGCGTGGTGAGATACATTCCGATTTCCGGGTCTAACCTCGAGCGCGCGAATGGACAGGTCGTTGTTGGGGTCTGCTGGCAGAACAAACACTTGATATTGATCGGTCATGTCGCCTCCGTGGGTATACGGCTCTGCCATGGAAAGCACGAGGTCAGGGGAGCCAATTTGGCTCCCCTCTGGAAACGAGGGCAAGCCAGGGTTGTCTGCGGGGTCGCCCTCAGGTTTGCCTTGAGCAACCCAGGCACTCAACGTCGCTTTCTCTTCGTTGGTGAGCACGCGTTCTCCAACAAAATGCGAATAGCTGTTGTCAGGAGACCAAGGAGGCATGTAGCCCGTTGAAGTCACGTACTCAATAAATTCACCATACATGGAAACTTCGTTGAACGTTGTCAGCGGCATTGGACTGATTTCACCGACTCGATGACACTCCGCACAGTGCGTGTAGATGATGGGGGCAACATCGGCATGAAAAGTGACATTTTGGGCTTGGCCGAGCATGGCTGACCCCGTCCAAAAACTCAAATTCAACAAGTAGTGCAATCGGCTCATGACAGTTAATGTAGTGAAAGCGCGAAACTTCAGATTGTAACTTCGCCACATGACGGGTGGATTCTTTGCCTTGTTGGACGACATTGCTGCGATGATGGACGATGTGGCCGCCATGACAAAATTGGCGGGCAAGAAGACTGTGGGCATTTTGGGGGATGATCTGGCAGTGAATGCTGAAAAGGCAGTTGGTTTCTCCTCATCTCGTGAGTTGCCAGTGTTGTGGGCAATTTCTAAAGGATCTTTTCTCAACAAACTCATTATTTTACCAGCTGCATTTGCCCTTAGCGCTTTCGCGCCCTGGGTGATTGAACCGATTCTTCTGCTTGGCGGTGCGTATTTGTCTTATGAGGGGATGGAAAAGGTCATTCACTACGCACGCCCCTCACGCAGCAGGCACATCGATTCAAATTCAGGACCAACCGAAAAACAGCGTATTCGCTCTGCGGTACTGGTGGATTTTATATTGTCTGTGGAGATCATAATCCTTGCCTTGGGCCAGGTCATTGAGGCAGATTGGTTGGTTCAGGTGGTGTCTGTATCGCTGATTGCCCTCTTGGCCACGGTAGGGGTGTATGGGGTGGTTGCTTTGCTCGTTCGTATGGATGATGCAGGGCTGGCATTGATGAAACGCGAGGTGGCCTGGGCCCGGAGCTTCGGCTCTTTTCTTGTGGAGGCCTTGCCATGGACGATTAAAGGGCTCACTGCTGTGGGTACGGTTGCGCTTCTCCTGGTTTCGGGAGGTATTTTTCACCATCACATTCCACGGATGCATGAATTTTTACACAGTTGGCCAGCCATACTTGCAGATGGTTTCTTGGGGATTGTCGGGGGCACTGTAGTTTGGTTCATGTCGATTGCAATCAAGAACTTCAAAGGAAGAGTTTGAGTGCGAGTTGGCTGATGAAAACGCACTGACAATTCAGACGGAATTTTGGATTGGTGCAATGAAGAGTGCGAAGCTCGTTTTCGCATTGTTGAGTTTTGAGTTGGGATGAAGTCGAAGCATTCATCTCTTCTGCGCTTGCAGTCAAAAGTTCCTTGTGAAGTTGTGGAGAACTGCATCGTAAGGTTGTCTTCGAGGGCGCAGGGCTTGGGCATCTTTGTTGCATGGGAAAACACATCAGTGGCATTCAGCAGGTAGGCATCGGAATCCCCGATGTTCACAAGGCATGGAAGTGGTATCGCAATGCCTTTGGGATTGACATTCGAATGTTTGAGGAAGCGGCTGAGGCTGCTCTTATGACGAAATATACCGGTGGAGAAGTCCATGCTCGTCACGCCGTGCTTGCCCTGCACATGGGTGGTGGAGGTGGGATGGAGATTTGGCAGTATACAAGCCGTGAACCACAACCTGCATCATTTGAAGGGCAACTCGGTGATACAGGCATTTTCATTTGTAAAATCAAGTGCAAGGATGCCGACACCATGCATGCTGAGCACGCACGTCGAGGGATCAATGCACTTGGTCCCGTTCATCGTCGTCCCGATGGCGTAAAGCATTTTTATCTCAATGACCCGCACGGTTATTTGTTCGAAATGGTTGAGAGCAATGAGTGGTTTGGACCTGCGAATTACGGGGGCGGGGTAGGAGGAGCGGTTCTCGGTGTGAGTGACGTTGAGAAGTCTTTGAAGTTGTACTCGGATATTTTGGGTTATGACCATGTGTTGATGGATGAGGTTGGCAGCCACTCCGCTTTTGACCCTTTGCCCGGTGGAGGCCAAGTCTATCGTCGGGTCGTACTCAAACGTTCGCAGCCCACCGAAGGTGCGTTCAGCGAATTGCTGGGTGGTGGAGAAATTGAGCTCATTCAGGCCATGGATCGCGCGCCGCGTCGCCTGTTTGAAGGACGTTATTGGGGAGATCTCGGATTCATCCATTTGTGTTGGGACATTCGCGATATGGAAGCGCTGGGCAAGGAGCTTAAAGCGGCTGGATTCCCGTTTACGGTTGACAGTTCTTCGACATTTGACATGGGAGAGGCCAGCGGGCAATTCACCTACATTGAGGATCCGGATGGCACATGGATCGAATTTGTGGAAACCCATAAAATACCGATTGTCAAAAAGCTCAACTGGTATTTGGATACCCGGAATCGTTCAAACGAAAGAGCTTTGCCCAAATGGATGCTTAAGATGCTTCAGTTCAATCGGGTGAAGGACTGAAAAAGTTTTGATTTTGTTGGAGAAATTGCCCTCTGGTCTCGTCGTTTACACGGAGGGGTGTAGCATACTTTCGCAAGCATGAATTCTATGAAATTTGTTTGGCCTCTGACCATGTTCACTGCTGTGGGAATGTTGGTCGCTTGTGGCAATTCTTCAGTTAACTCTATGAAATATCCTGAGACACGCATCGTTGATGTCATCGATACACTTTGGGACACCCCAGTTGCCGATCCTTATCGCTGGTTGGAAGACGATCGTGATCCTGAGGTGGTTGAGTGGGTGGGTGAGCAAGCGTCTACTGCACGCGAGTTTTTGGACGCACTTCCCGAGCGGGAGGTCCTTCGTGAACGCTGCGAGGCCTTGTTTAACCATCCCAGAGTTGGAATTCCTCGTCGCATTGGGGAAAAAATATTTCTGACACGCAACAACGGGCTCCAAAATCAGAGTGTCATTTTTGTTCAGGAAGGGGAAGGGGAGGAGGAACGCGTTTTTTTGGATCCCAATTCTCTTAGTGAGGATGGAACAGTCACTGCAAGCTTATCTGGGGCATCTCCAGATGGGCGATTTGTGGTTGAAGTACGAAATGCCGCTGGCTCGGATTGGCAGGAGATGCGTGTGATTGATTTGGAGACTGGAAAGTCGACTGGTGAGGTTTTGGAATGGGTCAAATTTTCTGGTGCTTCTTGGATAGATGGTGGATTCTATTACAGCCGTTACCCAGCACCTGAAGGCTCCGCGTTCAGCGCCGAAAACACCTATCACAGTGTGTATTTTCATGAAGTGGGTCGGCCCCAATCTGAGGACCGATTGGTTTTTCGCAATGACGATGAACCCAACCGTTACCATTTTGCAGGGGCTACGGAAGATGGCAAATATGTGGTGTTGAGCACAAGCACTGGTACGGATGGGAACAGTCTTCACGTCAAATCACTTGAAGAGGACGGAGCACAATGGAAGCCAATCGTCACGGGATTTAAGAACAATTCATCCATGGTTGATCACGTGGATGGTGGTCTTTACGTCCTTACCGACATTGGTGCCCCGCGCTATCGTTTGATTGCAGCGGACCCCGCTGACCCCTCCAACATGGATTTGTGGCGAGACGTTCTTCCTGAGTCTGAGGATTTGCTGGAATCTGTGAGCGTGGTTGGTGGACAATTGTGGGCCACATATTTGCGCAATGCCTCAAATCGAGTCATGCGTTATGACCTGGACGGTTCAAATCCTCGTGTTGTATCCCTGCCCTCTGAGGTAGGCTCTGTTGGTGGTTTCGGTGGCAAAATGGATGCAACTGAGCTGTATTACGCGTTTACATCTTTTACCCAGCCAACAAGTATATACAAATTGGATATTGCTACAGGACAATCTGCCTTGTGGAGCATGCCCGATGTGGCTTTCAATCCCGAAGAATTTGAGGCACATCAAGAATGGTATGAATCCAAGGATGGCACTTCCGTTCCAATGTTCATTGTCCACAAGAAAAGCCTGGTGAGAGATGGTAGCAATCCCACCTTACTTTATGCTTATGGCGGATTCAACATCAGTTTAACGCCGAGTTTCAGTGCGAGCAACATAGCATTTCTCGAGCGTGGAGGGATTTATGCCATGCCCAACTTGCGAGGGGGAGGAGAATTCGGAGAGGCCTGGCATAAAGCAGGGATGCTTTTGGACAAGCAGAATGTTTTTGACGACTTTTTCGCTGCAGGAGAATATCTTGTTCGCGAGGGTTACACTTCTCATGACAAGCTCGCCATCGCTGGAGGAAGCAACGGAGGGTTGCTCGTTGGAGCCATCATGACGCAGCGTCCTGACTTTGCTCGCGTTGCCTTGCCTGCAGTGGGTGTCATGGATATGCTTCGGTATCACAAATTCACGATTGGTTGGGGATGGATACCCGAATACGGCTGCGCGGATAGCTCCAAAGCTGATTTTGAGAATCTTCTAGGCTACTCACCTGTGCACAATTTGAGGAATGGAGTGATCTATCCCAGTACCATGGTGACCACTGCAGATCACGATGATCGGGTTGTTCCAGCTCACAGTTTCAAATTTGCTGCGAGACTTCAGGCCACGCACAAAGGAACTCGCCCAGTGCTTTTGCGTGTGGAGACCAATGCTGGACACGGAGCGGGTAAGCCCATCGGCAAAATCTTGGATGAGCAAGCGGACAAGTGGGCATTTGTATTGAATGAGTTGGACGCCATACAACCATGATGGCTTCCATTCTTCGGTGTTGAGCCACATCAGCACCTGATGACTCGCATTCTCGATGACTGAGAAGATGTAATCAGTCGTAAGATTCTTGGATTTCGATACAGCCAGCAAGGTTCCAGAAGTTGAACTCA
>Ga0160422_10000487_pt1 | contig 23876 bp, 21 predicted proteins | sample Fk160mmetaG_FD_108192 | JGI IMG/M metagenome (GOLD analysis project Ga0160422, IMG submission 108192) | Marine microbial communities from the Central Pacific Ocean - Fk160115 60m metaG | ecosystem: Environmental > Aquatic > Marine > Oceanic > Photic zone | place: The Central Pacific Ocean...
TATAAATTAAGTATTTTCGTTAAATATCATGATAGAAAAAATAATACAAAAAATAGGTAGTGTATGTTCTTGGCTATCATTTGCCCTAGTTATCTTAATTACTATCGATGTATTTCTAAGGTATATTTTTAATTTTTCCAGTGCCTCTCTTTATGAATTAGAATGGCATTTTTTTGCAATAATTTTTCTTCTCGGTTCATCAATAACACTTCAAAAAGATGAACATGTTAGAGTAGATGTTTTTTATAATAAATTTTCAAATAAAAAAAAGGAGGTAGTAAATCTGATAGGAAATCTTTTTTTTCTCCTACCTTTCTCCATTATTATTTTTTATACTTCAATCCCATTTGTTGAAGATTCATTAATGATACTTGAGTCTAGTCCAGATCCAGGTGGATTACCATTCAGGTTTATAATTAAATCAATAATTCCAATATCATTTTTCTTATTAGCTGCCCAGGGTATAGTTAATATTATTAAAAACTTTAAAAATATAGCAAATGGATAGTTTACCAATTATTCTTTTTCTCTTGGTTTTTATTTTAATTCTGTTTGGCTATCCTGTTGCTCTAACTCTTGGAGGAATATCAATTATTGCTGGTTTGATTTTTTTCGATATTGATTTTTTTTATTTGGTATCGCTTAGGATATATGGCATAATGAACAACTTTGTTTTACTAGCTGTCCCCCTATTTGTATTTATGGGACTAACTCTAGAAAAATCAGGTATTGCAGAAAGACTTCTTGAGACTATGGCCATTCTATTTGGAAAGATCAAAGGAGGACTAGCTTATTCTGTTATAATTGTTGGAGGTATGCTCGCAGCATCAACAGGAATTGTGGGTGCCACAGTGGTAACAATGGGTTTAATTAGTTTACCAACTATGATAAAAAGAGGATATGACCCCAAACTTGCAACTGGAGCAATTGCATCATCCGGAACTCTGGGTCAAATTATTCCTCCATCTGTTGTGCTTGTTCTTTTGGGTAGTGTTTTAAATATATCTGTTGGAAATTTATTTATCTCAGCACTATTACCAGGAATAACACTCGTTTTCCTTTACCTTCTATATGTTATGTTGATAACATTTATAAATCCATCTCACGCTCCATCAATGCCAGAAAAAATTATCAAAGAATTTGGAGAAAAAACAAATTTCGTTAGTATTATAAATGCTTTTTTACTTCCATTTATTTTAATTTTTGCAGTTTTAGGGTCAATTTTTTTAGGGATTGCTTCTCCCACAGAGGCAGCAGGAATTGGAGCTTCGGGAGCACTTATTCTAAGTTTTATACAAGGAGGTTTAAATATTAAAAAAATAAAAGAAATTTCAACAGAGACAACCAAACTTACATCAATAGTATTTATGATATTACTTGGAGCTACTTCTTTTTCTTTAGTATTTAGAGGGCTAGAAGGTGATAAAATTATAGTTGATTTAATAACATCTTCAAATTTAAGTCCTGAACTATTTTTAGTTTATATACTAATTACTGTCTTTATTGCAGGATTTTTTATTGATTTTATAGAAATTATTTTTATAGTTGTCCCAGTTATTGCACCAATACTTATTGCTCTAAATATAGATTTAATTTGGGTGGGTATAATGTTAGCAATTAATCTTCAGACATCTTTCCTAACCCCTCCCTTTGGGTTTTCATTATTTTATCTAAAAAGCGTTTCACCAAAAAATATAAAAACTACAGATATATATAATGGGGTAATTCCGTTTGTCTTGATTCAGATATTATTTTTAGTTTATCTTTTCTTCAATCCAGAATTTGTATATATAATCCCGGAATTTTTAGACAGCTATAGTTCATAATATATTTTATCACTAACTGTTGACCAATCATCAAATGAAGTTTTGAATTTTTTGTATGCTTCAAAAATCTTTTTGCTTTTTGGGTCTTTCTCAATCATTTCACTTAAAACTTCATCAGTCTTTAATTTAAATGTTTCTAAGACATCTCTAGGGAATTTTCTAAGTTGAACTTTTTCCTCCTCAATTAATTTTTTTAAATAAATACTATTTTTAGAATCAAATTCACACTGCATCCAGATATTTAATGATTCTATTCCTTTCTTTATTATTTCCTGAAGATCATTTGGAAGTTCATAAAATTTATCTTTATTAACGATCATTTCCAATACGCCACCAGGTTCATGCCATCCAGGATAATAATAATATTTTGCAACTTGATAAAATCCCATAAGATAATCATGATATGGACCAATCCATTCAGTAGCATCTATAACACCTCTTTCCAGGTTTGTATAAATTTCTCCTCCCGCAACAGTTACAGCTGTTCCTCCTGCCTTAGATAATACCTTTCCCCCAAAACCGGGGATTCTCATCTTTAATCCTTTTAGGTCATTGAAAGAATTAATTTCTTTATTAAACCAACCTCCCATCTGCATACTAGTGTTACCACCAACAAAAGGAATTAAATTAAATGGTTCATAAATTTCTCTATACAACTTGTACCCACCTCCCGAAATGATCCAAGAATTCATTTGTTTTGAGTTCATACCAAAAGGTACCGATGAAAAAAATTGTCCCGAAGGTATTTTACCTGCCCAGTAATAAGATGCCCCACTTCCCATTTCAATTGCTCCATTACTTACAGCATCAAAAGACTCAAGACTTGGAATTAATTCACCACCACCATAAACTTTAATTTCTAGTCTTCCTCCGGACATTTTATTAATCCAGTCTGAGAACATATTACACCCTTCACCAAGTACAGGCATATTAGGAGACCATGTAGTAACCATTTTCCATTTATATTTATTATTGAAATTTATATTTACAGAACTTTCTTTAATTTCTTTATTATCAGAAATACAAGATGAAATACCTGAGACTCCAGCAATTGAAACAAGTGACTTTTCAATAAATTTTCTTCTATTAGATTTCTTAGCCATGGTTAATCATTTTTTTAATTTAAGGTAAATTAAGAAAAATATTTATTTGAAAAAATTTAGAGCTAAATTGCCGTTTTGCTGATGAAAAAAAAAGACCATAGCTTATTATTTATTTTCATTACGATTTTTATTGATATTACTGGATTAGGAATAATTATTCCTGTTATTCCAGCCCTTATTTCTGAACTAATAGATGGCACAATAAGTGAAGCAGCAAAATATAGTGGCTGGCTTATGTTCTCTTATGCGTCTCTACAATTTCTTTTTGCCCCGATTTTAGGGGGGTTAAGTGATCAGTATGGTAGAAGACCTATTATCTTATTATCTCTCTTTGGTTTTGGAGTTAACTATCTAGTTCTTGCATTTGCTCCAACTATTACCTGGCTGTTTCTTGGTAGAATTTTTCAAGGTATAATGGGAGCAAGCTTAACCACAGCATCTGCATATATTGCAGATATAAGTTCTCCAGAGAAAAAAGCACAGAATTTTGGGTTGATTGGGGCCGCATTTGGACTTGGGTTTATATTAGGCCCAGTTATTGGGGGGTATTTAGGTCAATTTGGATCAAGAATTCCATTTATAGCCGCTGCTATTTTTACACTTTTTAATTTGATTTATGGATATTTTATTTTGCCAGAATCTCTGAAAAAAAATAATAGAAGAAAATTTGATATTAAAAGAGCAAACCCTGTTGGAACGTTATCATCTCTGAGAAGATACCCGATAATCTCTGGTCTATTAATTTGTATTGTATTATTTAATGTTGCTCAACATGCTACACATAGCACGTGGACTTTTTTTACCATCGAAAAATTTAATTGGGGAGAAGACATAGTCGGATACTCACTTGGTTTTATTGGGCTTCTTGCAGCAATTGTACAAGGTGGGCTAATAAGAATAATAATCCCAAAATTAGGGAATATTAATAGTGTGTATTTTGGTATGATATTTTATATCATAGGTTTGACCTTGATATCATTTGCAGGAGAAGAATGGATGATTTTTGTTTTTGCCATACCTCTTTCCTTAGGTGGTATATCAGGACCAGCATTACAAGGTATTATGACAAATAATATCCCTGATGATGAGCAAGGAGAATTTCAAGGGGGTATGACTAGCCTAATTAGCTTAACTGCAATTGTTGGTCCACTTCTTATGACTAACTTATTTTCATTCTTTACCGGGGAAAATACTTTATATTATCTGCCTGGTGCACCATTTATTCTAGCGGCAATATTATCATTATTTGGATTAATAATTGCAATTAAGTTTTTATCGAAAACTAAAATTAAATATTGATCCAGTAATTTATTTTGAATGCAAATGATCTATTCTTTAGATCAAGGAATAAAGGGTTTTCTGCATAGTAGTTATCAGTATAAACTATGAATATATCAGATAATGGCTGGAATCTCCACTGAAATCTTGCGTTAAGGTTAATATTATCAATTTGATTATTGTACTGTAGGTATGTACTAAAAAATAAATCTTTAGAGAAGCTAACATTAATTTTTGAATTAAGAGAAAAGAAATTTGCATTAGAATATGGTAAAGGGAAGTCTAAATCATTAAACTGAGATCCAAGTGAAATGTTTAAAAATGGTGGGAACTTGTATGTCAAGGTTCCTCCAATATTTTTAATATTACCATTAAAAAACTGACCAATCTTTCCATTTAGCCTAACAGAAAAAACTTTTCTTTCAGATGATCTATAATAAAATGTGTGATTTATATAATTGTAATCAGATAATGCAGCTAGTGGAACTCCATCAGATCTAGATGGGTCAAAGTCATATAAAAGTTTTGTATAAAGTATGTTAGTTTTTAATACTAAATAAGCTGATGATCTAAATCTTAGATTATAGTCTATGTCTATATCATAATCCGTAAGTCCATTAATTTTATTTCTATAAAATTCATAATCAATACCAGGACCATGAGAATTTAATGAGTTATTTTCTGGAAGAAATTTATATTGAAAAGAAGGGCTTAAAAAAACATAATCTTTACGTGGGACGAAGCCTACCTCGGGATTAAAATTTTCTCCCACCCCATAAAAATAAATATTTGTCTCAAAATTTCTTTCTTCATAAGCTGCATTTATACCATAAGAGTTAGATTCTGATAATGATTCATTTTCTAAGGACTGATGATAATATAATTCAGATTTAAATTTGGTGTTATTAGTTTGAAGCTTAGACTCAAATCCAAAAACTCTATTAAAATTATCCAAATCATGAGCATACTCATTAGACTTATCATTGAAGAGTGATTGTTTATTTATTAAAAATGCAGAAACTTTTGAGTTTTGTAGAATATTTTTTTCTAGAACAGCCATTCCATAATTATATGAAGGAATACCACTAGATGAAAGTTTGGCTGTCTGCATATTTAAAACCCCTATCCTCAGTCCATCATTGATTTTTCCAGATAGTTTTGCACCAAAAAGTATTGGATTCTGGACATATTGGCTTGTTGTAGTATCTCTAGCAATACCAATTCTTCTTGTGAACATTGGTCTAGCTTCTCTAGAACCTAAATTTGAAAAAAGATCACCATTATCTGTAAAAAACTCTCTTTTTTCAGGTAAAAAAAGTTCAAATCTTGTGAGGTTAGTTCTCTGTTCATCAACTTCAACTTGAGAAAAATCTGGATTAATTGTTAAATCTAGATTTAAAGAAGAACTAAGAGCTAGCTTCATATCTAGTCCAGCATCAAAATCTGAATCTTTTTTTGGTTCAGAAATTTTACTTCTAATTCCAGAACCAGATAAATATGGAATTAAAACAATACTTTGTGAAGATTTCTCAAGCGGAAACTCGAATTCCAAAATTCCAGTAGTTGATAAATTAACAGGAGAAAAGCCTAACTGTATTGGTGCCCATATAGATCCTTCATCAACTTTACTATTACCTCTATGAGAATTAAAATTCCATGTTTTAGATCCTGTTTTATACCGGATTGAATTAAAAGGAATTTTAAATTCTCCAGTCCAATATCCATCGATTATCTTAGCACCAGAATACCACTTTGTATTCCAGTTAATATTAAAAGATCCTAATCCCCCTCTGCTACCACCTCCAGAACTAAAATTACCCTCTCCACCATTTGAGAGAAGAGCCTCTCTTTGTATATTGTAAGGAGATAATCCAAAATTGTAACCATTGGTTTCATCTTGGAATGTATCAAAGGTGAAAGATATATAATCTGTAGAGCCTCCAAAAAAATCTCTTTTAAGATCTCCTAATATAAATTTCTTATTAGAGATATCTTCCATTTTTGCGAAAATGTAAAGAAATTTATTATCGTAGGCCACTCTAAATTCAGTCTCGAGTTCAGCTGATACTGTATCTCTAGGAAAATACTGAACAAAATCAGAAGAAGGGATTGCCTCGGACCAAAATGACTCATTCATTTCACCATCTAATACTATTTCTTCATTAACCTTTTTAGCAAATATTTTTCTTTTTTCAGAATTTGAAAATAGGTTGAAGTTTAGGAAATAAAATGAAATAAGTAAAAGTAATCTATATAACATATTTGATAGCTTACGTATTTAGATGCTTGTAGTTAATAAATCTTTCTTAAATATTATTTCTTGAAAAGATCAACAAAGACAGGAGTTGCAACAAAAATGGAAGAATAAGTTCCAACTATTATTCCAATAAGTAATGCAAATGAAAACCCACTTAGAGATGGACCCCCAAAAAGAAACAGGACTAATACAACAATAAATGTGGTCATTGAAGTAATTAAAGTTCTACTTATTGTTTTATTTATGGACTCATTAACAACTGGTATAATTTCACTACCCGCTTTTATACCTAGATTCTCTCTGATTCTATCAAAAACTACTACAGTATCATTAATTGAATAACCTATAATGGTAAGAAGGGCTGCTATAAAAACTTGGTCTATTTCGTATGAGACTCCAAATAAATTTGCAATTGAAAAAGCAGAAATTACAAATAATGTATCATGAAATAGAGCAAAAACGGCACCAGTTGAAAATTGCCATCTTCTAAATCTTATTAGGATATAGATAAAGATTGCTATAAGAGCTATTAAACCAGAATAAAATGAAGAATTTTTAATATCATCGGCAATTGTTGCGCCAACTTTAGATGAGCTAGATATTGTAAAGTTATTTTCCCCAACCATAGTATCATCTTCTATAAAGCTTAGAGAGGTTATATTCTCCAAACCACTAACCAACTTATCTTTGACATTAATATCCGCATTATCCGAATCATCATTAATTAAATAAGATGTAGTTATTTTTAAGATGTTATCTGCACCAAATGTTTTTACCTCAACTCCCTCATTATCAAACGATTGTTGTAATCCAGATTCAATTTCAGATGGAACCTGAGCATTTTTAAAGGTTACTACATATGATCTACCCCCTTTAAAATCAACACCTAGAGTTAAGCCTTTAATTATAAGTGATACTAGTCCAATTGAAATAAAAGTAATAGAGAAATAATATGCAAGTTTTCTTCTACCAAGAAAATCAATTTTTAATGATGTAAGGAGATTTCTAGAGAATGGAAAAGAAAATTTCAATGAACTTTTATCTCCCTTACGGCTAAATCTTTCTACAACTACTCTAGTAATATAAACTGCAGAGAAGAATGAACATATAATTCCTATAATTAAGGTAATTGCAAAACCCTTTACGGGACCTTGACCTAAATTGTATAGTATTAGCCCTACTAGTAAAGTGGTGAAATTGGCATCTATAATTGAAGTAAATGCCTTATTGTATCCATTAGAAATAGCTTGCTTTAAGTTTGCTCCATTTCTTAGCTCTTCCTTAATTCTCTCGAAAATTAACACATTAGCGTCAATAGACATACCAATAGTAAGTACAATCCCCGCTATACCAGGTAGAGTTAAAGAGGCAGATAATTGAGCTAATATCCCGAGAATAAAAAATATGTTAAAGAATAAAGCAAGATTAGCAATTAAACCACCACCCGAATAGTAAAACACCATAAATACCAAGACAATTACAAGACCAGACATTATTGATTGAAATCCTTGATTTTGAGCAACTTTTCCAAGTGTAGGCCCTATAACTACATCCTCAACAATTGTTGTTGGTGCAGGCAAAGTACCTGCTTTTAAGATATTAGCTAAATCTTGAGCCTCTTCAATTGTAAAATCACCTGTAATTTGTGAGTTTCCATTTGGAATTTCATTTTGAACAAAAGGAGCAGAGTATACATAGTTATCAAGCACAATTGCAACTCTTCTACCAATATTAGTTGAAGTTAACCTTCTCCAGTTTTTTGCACCAGAAGAATTCATTTGCATTGAAATAGATGGTCTAGCACTTTGATCTAAATCCTGTCTAGCATCAGTTATAACTTCACCAGTTAATGGTGCTTTACCACCTCTTGATGTTTTAATTACAAATAATTCAAGAACCTGATCACTTGGATCTGCAGTATCTTCAGTAGGTTTTACTGCCCATAAAAATTTGATTGAATTTGGTATTAATTGTTTTACGTTTTGATCATTTAATATAGAATTAATGGACATTGTGTCTTCAAGGTTATAAAATAATCCTCCAAACTCAGATCTAACATTCGATAATAATGGTGATGAAGAAATAGTTTCTGAAACATCATTTTCATCTTCCGAGATCTCATTTGATTCTGATATATCACTAGAATTACCTGAGAGTAGTGACTCTAAATCTTCAGATTGTGATGTGCTTTGTTCCTCATCTGAATTACTATCAGTAGGAACATTAAGTATATTTTGGGTCACTGCAAATTGATCAATTATTTGTAAAGTTTGAATAACTTCATTTTCACTAGCTTCAGCAACTTCCCAAAATTCAAGCTTTGCTACACCTTGTAACAATTTCCTAACCCTTTCAGGGTTATCAACACCAGGTAATTCAATTTGAATTCTACCTGTTCCTTGCAGCCTCTGAATATTAGGTTGTGATGTACCAAATCTATCAATTCTTGTTCTTAAAATATTAAAGGACCTATCAATTGCTCTTTCGACCTCTTCATCAATAATATCTAATATTTCTGAATCTGATGAATCAAATCCAATTCTACCTCTGTTTGAAACTGTAGCAAAAATTTGAGATAGATTCTTTTGTGGGGCTAAGTTTTGAAATTCACTATAAAATTCAGAGATAAAATTTAATTGAGTTCCTTTAATATTTTCTTTAGCATTTTTAATAGCATTTAAAAAATCTGGGTCCTGACTATTTGACGAGAGTCCTATGAGAATATCAACAGGAGATACTTCTAATGTAACGTGCATACCACCTTGAAGATCCAAGCCAAGGTTTAACTCAGACTCTTTTATTTCTTTAAATGTAAAATCAGATACAAGATTATAAACTGGCTTATTCCAAATTGAGTCTAAATATTTTTGTTTTTTCTTGAAATCTATATTACCATTTTCATCTCTAGATATTTCAGTGGCATCATCTTGAATCTGTTGAGACACAAATGTAAACTGCAGATAGTATATGGAAAGAAATGATATTACTATCGTTAAGAAATAAATTAGACCTTTATTTTTCATATATATTTTAAAAAATCAGTTGACAAAAGTATTGAAATTAATGGAAATTAACTAAGAGGTAAATTAATTATTAATAATACCACTTTCTTTTTTAATATATTCAAGAATAGCCTCAGCAGCAGATAAATCGTTTTTATCATTTTTTATGATTAAATCAGCTTTTTCTTTAAATGGGAGAATAAATTTATTATAAGCTGGAATTACATGATTATTATATTTGTATAACACATCAGATTTATCATAACCCCTTTTTTCATGATCTCTTTTTATTCTTCTATCAATCATAATACTCATATCACAATCAATAAATATTTTTTTGTCAAAAAATTTAGAAATATTTGGATCATTAAATAGAAATAAGCCTTCAACAATTATTACTGAATTTGGCTCAACCTTAATTAAATTCGGTTTAATAGAAGGATTGTTAAAAGTATATTCTTTTCTTAAAATTGACTTTCCTGATTTAATTTTAATTATGTCAGCAATTAACTCATTTTGGTGGAAAGAAGAAGGTAGATCAAAATTGTAATTTCCAAGTTTATCTTTCTCTTGGTGTTCTCTTAATTTATAATAATTGTCCTGATAAATAACCGATAGAATTTCTGACCCTAAATTTTTTTTTAAAAATTTAACGATAAATGATTTTCCTGATCCACTTGATCCACATATTCCAAATAACTTACTTTTCATAAGAATTTAAAAATTTAATCAGTTTTTGAACTGCTTTTGATCTATGTGAAATTAAATTTTTTTCTTCAATTGTCATCTCGGAAAATGTTTTATTATATCCAAATGGAATAAATATTGGGTCATAACCAAAACCACTTTCACCAGATTTTTGTTCAGTTATTGTTCCTGGTACTGATCCTTCAAAAAAATGTTTTCTATTATTGATTATCAAACAAATTACCGTTTTAAAAGTCGCAGATCTACTTTTTTTATTTTCTAAACTTTTTAATACTAAACTAATATTTTCTTCAGAGTTACTATTTTCGCCAGCAAATCTAGCAGATTTTACTCCTGGTAAGCCGTCAAGGGAATCAATAAATAATCCAGTATCATCAGAAAAACAGTCAATGTTAAACTTATTATTAATAAAGTTTGCTTTCAAAAAAGCATTTCCTTCTATTGTATTCTCAGTCTCAGGTATATCATCAAAAAAATTAAGATCGTGAAGAGAAATTATCTTAAATGAAAATAGTAATTGCTGAATCTCCTGTAGTTTATTTTTATTTCCTGTTACAAAACAGATTTGTTTCATTTTCTAATTTTAATCAGATTTATATCAAATATTAGAATTGAATTTTCAGGGATCTCTGGAGTGTTAGTATTACCTGATTTCCCATATGCATTTCCTGAAGGCATTAATATTTTAACTGAGCCTCCTTCACTTATCCTACTCAATGACACCCCTAAAGTACTTTTAAAATCAGATAATTGAGCAAGGTAGCCATGATCTGAAACTACAGGGAAAAAGCTACCAATTCCATTGAAAGTATATACAATAGGCGCATAATATTTTGTCTCGTCATAATAACCAATATTTTCTGCTAGAGATTGAATATTTGTATCAAAAATGACTAAATCTATAGAATCATTTGAGAAGAAAATGGAGTCATTAGTATAATATCCTGCAATATGAATACTAACTAAATCACTTGTCTCGGGAAATAGAATATTTTTTCCATTATCTAATATTGAATAAAAAACACCAGATTTTGTTGTATCAACATAATTTATTCCTTCAGACTCCAAATAAGAATAGATAAGTGAAACATCAGTATCTCTTTGGTTTAAGGAATCAATTTCCTCTTGAACAGGGTCATATACATCAATATATATTTCTTCTGTTGAACACGATAAAATAATAAGTAATAAAAAAAAAATAAAAATTCTCATCTATCTTATATCTAACAATTTTATTCTAAAAATAAGAACCGAATTTTCAGGAATTGAACCACTAGTCGTAGTTCCATAAGCTAAACCAGAAGGAATTATTAATAGAATAGTACCTTCTTCATCAATTAATGGGACTCCCAACTCCCATCCTTGAATAACTTCATTTGAGCCTAGAATAAATTCGAAAGGTTGATTTGTGTAACTTCTATCAAATTCTAAACCATTTAAAAGTTGACCAACATATTCTACATCTAACGTATCACCATTCTTAGGAAAACTTGAATTACCTTCCTCTAAAATTTTGTAATGTAGCCCATTATCTAAAGATTCAAAACCTTCTAAATTATTTTCATTTAGATATCCCTGAATCCTTTCTAAATCTAAATTAAATTGTTCTTGTTTTGTTCTTGTTACAACAATATTTTCATCCGTACAAGAAAAAATTGATATGATAACTAAGAAAATTAAAAAACGCATAAAAGTTTAATAATCTAAAACTTGAATTTCAAAAATTAAAATTGCGTTAGGGGGAATGGCTCCTCCAGCTCCTGAAGATCCATACCCTAAAGTGCTTGGGATATAAAGAGTTCCCGATGCTCCTTTATTAAAATATGTTATTCCTTCGTCCCATCCACGAATTACCATACCTTGTCCTAATTGAAATGAAAATGGTTGATTTCTATCTAATGATGAGTCAAATTTCTCACCATTTAGAAGCATTCCAGTATAATGTACAGTTACATTATCACCAGCTGCTGCATTATCACCATTTCCTTTTTCAGTAATTACATAATGTAAGCCACTTTCTGATTTCATGGCGTCTATATTATTCTCTTTTAAGTAATTCTCAATTAATTCTAAATCAATTGATAATTGGTTTTCATTTTGTTGTTCCATTTCTTGTTGCATTTTTTCATATTGAACTCTTTGATAATCTTCAAACTCACTTTGAGACATGACATCTTGTACACCTGTATAAAAGCTAATTAATTTATTTTTAACTGAATCAGGTACTTCCACAGATTGTGGTGCATTTTTAAAAAATTGTTCAGTAGTTAATTGAAAGAAGACACTATCTCCTTTAACTAAATTATCAATAACTTCATAAATTATACCATTATTTTCCCAAGATGAATCTTTTTGAAGAACTACTGGATCATTTCCAACTTTATTCAATAATTCATTCCCATCATAGTCAAAATATTGAAGATTGATCATTACTATCTGCCCATCTTTAATCTCTTCTCCATTTCCATTTTTAAAATACTTAAGCTCAATCCCATTATCCAAAACTTTCTCTTTATCAACACAGGAAATTAGGATAAATATTAGAGAAATTAGATAATTAATATTTTTCATAATTTAATAATTTAATTCTTTAGAATAATTTGAAATATTTTCCAAAAATTTCTTCAAAGCTACTGAAAGTTTATCTTCTAAACTTCCACCAGCAGCATTTTTATGTCCTCCTCCATTAAAATATTTTCTTGCAAACTGATTAACTGAAAATTTACCTGATGATCTAAATGAGAACTTTATTCTTTCCTTGGTCTCAATAATTAAAACTGCCATATTAACATTTTCTATTGAAAGAGCATAATTAACTAAACCCTCAGTATCTCCTTTTTTAAAATTATGATCTAACAATTCTTGTCTTGAAAGTGCAATATAAGCTACATTACCATTAGAGGTTAACTCTAATTTTTCAGATAATGCATATCCCAGTAGTTTTAATTTATCAAAAGAATTAGAGTCATATATTTTTTTGTTTATATAATTTGTGTCAACACCTTTATCTAAAAGACTTGCAATAACTGTATGGACTTTAGGTGTAATTGAAAATTTAAATGATCCGGTGTCGGTAAGAATTCCGGTATATAAGGCTTCGGCTATTTTTTTGTCAATTAGTTTAGGGTCGATATAAAATAAAAAATCATAAACTAGCTCAGCTGTTGCAGAGACGTTAGTGTCATGAATCTTGAAATCATAAAACTCATCAGGTTCTAGATGATGATCTATAAGAACTTTTTTTGCACTTGAGTCAGAGATTAAGTCTCCTAGTGAATTAATTCTTTCTAGATTATTAAAATCCAAGCAAAAAATAATTGAGGCTTCACTTATGAGGTTTGCGGACTCCTCTTTTGAATTAGAAAAATTTAAAATTTCATCTACATTGTGCATCCACTTTAAAAAATCTGGAAAATCATTTGGCACGATCACATTCACCTTATGCCCCATATTTATCAAGTAATTATAAAGCGCTAATGAAGATCCAATCGCATCTCCATCAGGATTTACGTGAGTTGTTATTACAATCTTATGTTTATTACTTATTAAATTTTTGAGTTCTTTCATTTCAATTTATTGGCTTGCAAAACTCCATATTTTTATTGAAAACAAAAATTAATTAAGAAATTAAGAGCTCTTTTTATTTTTTTTAAAACAATATTATATGTTTGCAAAAAAAATATGAGTGGAATTAGAACATTTACTATCATAAAACCTGATGCTTTTGAAGCATCTTACACAGGACCAATTATTGAAAAAATTGAAGAGGCGGGATTTAAAATCCTGAATATGAGACTTGAAAGATTAGATCAGAATAGAGCTGGAAAATTTTATGAAGTACATAACGATAAACCGTTCTTTGAAAGATTATGTAATTACATGTGTTCAGGTCCAATTGTTGTTATGGAACTTGAAAAAAGTAATGCCGTAGAAGACTTTAGAAAATTAATTGGCGCAACAAATCCAGAAAATGCTGAAGAAGGAACAATAAGAAAATTGTATGCTACCTCAATAGAAGCTAATGCAATTCATGGGTCAGATTCTGATGAAAATGCTTTGAAGGAAATTAATTTCTTTTTTAATTAATTTTTTAAAATCCAAAAATTATTTAATCCATTTCCCATAGAAAGTTTGATTTTTGAATCTTGAATTAATTCTAGAATAGCTAAAAAATTATAAATCACTAAAATTTTTAATGGGTTTTCTTTAATCAAATTAGAAAAAGAAATCTTTGATTTAGAATTCAACATATTTATTAAAAATTTTTTTTGCTCAGAAATTGAATATGGATATCTATATATTTCATGATTAGGTCTATTTTTTTCTTGTTTGTATTTATCAAGTGCGTTCTTAAAAACCACTAATAATTTATATAGATCTATATCCTGAAGTTCTGTCTCTACTTTTGCTCTTTCGCTAATCACATTTATTTCAGACAATAAATTTCCTCTTGAAACTTTCTCTTGTCTGTTTCTTTCCATTAATGACAAATCATCTATAACAGATTTATATTTCTTGTATTCAATTAAATGCTCAACTAATTCATCTCTAGGATCAATCTCATTACCTTCTTCATCTACAGAAAGTCTAGGTAGAAGCATTCTAGATTTTATACGCATTAATGTTGCTGCAACGACAATAAATTCGCTAGCAACTTCAATATTCATTTTTTCAAGTTCAGATATATATTCAAAAAAATCATTTGTGATTTCAGATATTGGAATATCCATAATATCTAACTCATCTCTTTCAATAAAAAAAAGAAGTAAATCAAATGGACCCTCAAAAAGGGGTAGTTTTATTTCATAACTCATTAAAAAATGATAAATATTATTGAATTAAAATAAAATTAATACTTTATAATAAAATTAATAGATTTATAAACCAATAAATGAAAAAAAGAGTATAAGTATTGCGTATCATTTATGAATAAAACAACATACAAGATCCTAGATAAGATAAATCTTCCTAAAGATTTGAGAAAACTAGATAAAAAAGATCTAGATAATGTATGCGATGATTTAAGGAATTTTATCATTAACTCAATCTCTGAGAATGGCGGTCATTTTGGTGCAAGCTTAGGCGTGGTTGAGCTTACAGTTGCAATCCACTATGTTTACAATACCCCTACAGATAAATTAGTTTGGGATGTAGGTCACCAAGCATATGGTCACAAAATACTTACAGGAAGAAAAGAAACATTCCATACCAATAGAGTTTATAAAGGGTTGTCAGGATTCCCTAAAATTTCAGAAAGTGAATACGATACTTTTGGAGTAGGTCATTCCTCTACATCTATTTCAGCAGCATTAGGGATGGCAATTGCAGCAAAAATAGATGGAGATATAAATAGACAGCATGTTGCTGTCATTGGAGATGGTGGTATGACTGGGGGAATATCATTTGAGGGAATGAACCATGCCGGTGATACTGATGCAAATCTCACAATAATTTTAAATGACAATTGTATGTCAATTGATCCAAACGTTGGTGCTTTAAAGAAATATTTAACAGATATATCAACATCACAAGCTTTTAATAATATTAGAGATGATATATGGAAGGTTCTTGGAAAATTAAAAACAATCGGTGAAAGTGCTAGAGGAGTAGCAAAGACTGTTGAAAAAAGTTTAAAATCTTTTGTATTAGATAATTCTAATTTATTTGAAGCTTTAAACCTCAGGTATTTTGGGCCAATTGACGGACATGACGTAAATCATCTCGTAAAAACATTAAACGACTTAAAGAAAATTCCTGGACCTAAGCTTCTTCATTGTATAACAAAAAAGGGTAAAGGTTATTCTTTGGCTGAAAAACATCAAACAAAATGGCATGCTACTGGTAAGTTTGATATTAAATCAGGAAAAAGTCTAGCTTTAAAAAGTGACAAGAAAACGCCACCGAAATATCAAGATGTTTTTGGTAACACGATCGTAGAATTAGCTGAAAAAAATAAAAAAATTGTTGGTGTAACTCCGGCTATGCCTTCTGGTTCCTCATTGAATATTATGATGGAAAAGCTTCCAGAGAGAGCCTTCGACGTAGGAATTGCTGAACAACATGCTGTTACATTTAGTGCAGGGCTAGCTACACAGGGTATTATACCTTTTTGTAATATTTACAGTACTTTTATGCAGAGAGCTTACGATCAAGTTATTCATGATGTATGTATTCAGAATTTACCTGTAATTTTTTGTTTAGATAGAGCGGGAGTCGCTGGGTCCGATGGACCAACCCATCATGGTGCTTATGATATAGCATATATGAGATGTATTCCTAATATGATAGTATCTGCACCAATGAATGAATCCGAACTTAGAAATTTAATGTACACTGCTCAACACACAAACAAAAATCCATTTACAATAAGATATCCAAGAGGAAAAGGAGTACAAATTGACTGGAAAACAGAAATGGAGCTCATTGAAATAGGCAAAGGAAGAACAGTTTGTGAGGGTGACGATATAGCTATTCTATCGATTGGTCATATTGGAAACTATGCCTCAAAGGCAATACATAAATTAAATGAAAATGATATTTTTCCTTCTCATTATGACATGAGATTCGTAAAGCCTTTAGATGAAGATTTATTACATCAAATCCTTAAAAATCATAAGTATATCTTAACAGTAGAAGATGGATGTATAATCGGTGGTTTTGGCTCTGCAATTATCGAATTTATGGCAGATAACAATTATAAAAACTCTATTCAAAGACTAGGAATACCCGATAGAATTATAGAGCATGGTTCCCAAGATGAACTTTATAATGAATGTTATTATGATGATAAGGCTATTTACGATTTCTGCAGAAAAATGCTAGATCATCAAGGTAGCATATACGAGGAAGTTACTATTTAAGTATTTAATAATAAATCAAGTTCATTTACAAATTCATAAACCTCTTGATAAGAGTTATAAAGAGGAACAGGTGCAACCCTTAAAACATTAGGTTTTCTAAAGTCAATCACAAACCTTTTATTAAGTTCTCTAAATATCTCTTCTGAGTTATTATGAAAGTATAGGGATAACTGAGCTCCTCTTTTAGAAGGTTCTTTAGGTGTGATAATTTTAAAAAAATTAGAATAATTATTGATACTAATTAATCCATCATATAAAAACTGAGTTAATGATTTTGATTTGTTAAAAACCTTTTCAATACCAACTTTTCTAAAAACTTCTATCGATGCAAGATGGATATCCATTAAAATAACCGGAGGGTTACTTATTACCCAACCCTCAGCAGTATTATCTGGATCATACTCTTTTTTCATTTCAAATCTTGTAGACAATTTATTTCCCCACCACCCCTCTAATCTTAAAATGTTTTTATTTAAATGTTTAGAGTTTATATAAACTCCAGAAATTCCTCCAGGACCTGAATTCAAATACTTATAACTACACCAAGACGCAAAATCAACATTAAGATCTCTAAGATTAATTTCAACATTTCCAATTGCATGAGCAAAATCTATACCTAGAGTTATATTGTAAGCTTTACATTTTTCTGATATTTTTTTTAAATCTAACTGCTGACCTGTGTAATATTGAATTCCAGGTAATAAAACAAGCTCTAAACTATCCTTATTTTTTTCAATAACCTCAATTATTTTATTCTCATCTATAATTTTATTTTCGGACTTGATTAATATAAGTGATGAATTATCTAGTTCATTAAGTTTTAGGTGTGAGTTAACTACATATCTGTCCGATGAAAAAGCATTATCCTCTATAAGGATTTTATTTCTTGACTTAGTAGGATTAAAAAATGAGACCATAAGAAGATGAAGATTTACTGTCAAAGCATTCATTATAGCAATTTCAGATGATTTGCAACCCAAAAAATCTTTTAGAATAAACTTTATTTTATCTTGAATTTCGATCCAAGGATAATCTCCAGAAAAGTGAGATTCAACAGCATGATTTTTCCACTGAGTTAAATGTCGATTAATTTTATCTTTAACTGATTTATGTTGTAATCCAAGAGAATTTCCGCAAAAATAGATTTTATCATCTTCAATCCCCTCTCCGTACTCAAATTCATTTTTTACCCAAGAGATTTGATCTTGAGAATCCATTTTTAAAGCATCCTGTTTTTTCATATATTGAATATAAATAAATAAAAAAGAAATTATGAATCTTTCATTAAAAGGTAAAAGAGCAATTGTCTGTGGAAGTACTCAGGGAATAGGAAAATCCATTGCTTTAAAGTTAGCTGATCTAGGAGTATCTATAACACTAATATCTAGGGATGAGAAAAAACTGAAAGAAACTCAAAAAGAACTAAATCTTATTGAAAAGAATGATCATAATTTTATTGTATGTGACTTTAATGATCTTAAATCATTAAAAATAAAATTTAAAGAATATCTAGATCTAAATTTTAAACCCACAATTCTTATAAATAATACAGGAGGCCCACCACCTGGACCAATATCAGAAGCAAGTTTAGATGATTTAGATAAATATATGAAAATGCATCTTCATTGTAGTCACTTCTTATCAAAGTCTTTAATTCCTTTAATGAAAGAAAGTAAATTTGGTAGAGTAATTAATATAATTTCTATCTCTGTCAAAGCACCTATTGATAATTTAGGAGTTTCTAATACCGTGAGATGGGCAATGGCAAGTTGGTCAAAAACATTATCTAATGAGGTTGCAAAATATGGAATAACTGTAAATAATATTTTACCAGGATTCACTGATACAGAGAGACTTCAAAGTCTTCTGAAAAATAGAGCATTATCATCAAAAACCACAGTTAAAAAAATAACAGATAATACCATATCAAATATTCCTGCAAATAGATTTGGAAAACCAGAAGAAATTGCTGACGCAGTATCTTTTTTATGTAGTAAATCTGCTAGTTATATAAATGGTATTAATTTACCAATAGACGGAGGATTTTCAAAAAGTCTATAAAATCACCTTACTGATTCTTACATCAAATGAATAAAAAAAAAGCAGATAAATATTCAAAAGAATTTATAATAGCTGACGGCCATATAGATCTTCCTTATAGATTATACAAAGAAGATTTACTTTATGAAAAAAATATTAATCTAAACCGCGAAACTATAGGAAATTTTGATATACCTAAAGCAGAAAAAGGGGGGTTAAATTGTCCATTTATGGCAATTTATATTCCATCTGAAAAATTAGAGGATGAAGCATTTTCTTTTGCAAATGATTTAATTGATTTAGTTAGAAACTTGATAAATTATAACGATAAATTTAATTCTGCCTATTCACCAGAAGATGTAATCAAAAATTTTAAAAAAAATCTAATTTCTTTACCAATGGGAATTGAAAATGGTTCTGCAATAGGAACTAATATCGATAATTTAACTTATTTTTTTAATCGTGGAATAAGATACATAACCCTCACTCATGCAAAAAATAATCAAATTTGTGACTCTTCATATGATAATGAAAAAAAATGGAATGGATTAAGTGATTTCGGAAAATCTCTTGTAAGAAAAATGAATGAAGTTGGGATGATGATAGATGTTTCTCATGTTTCTGATGACGCATTCTTAGATATTATGATGATTACAAATAAACCAGTAATTGCATCTCATTCATCACCTAGAGTCTTTACACCTGGTTTTGAAAGAAATTTAAGTGATAAAATGATTGAATTAATTTCAAAAAATAAAGGAGTTATTTTAATCAATTTTGGTTCAAGTTTTGTTAACTCTAAATCAAATAAATTATTCAGTGAAATAAATAAAATGACAGAAAAGTGGAGAGTTCAAAAACAATTAAAAAAAGATTCTGAAGAAGTAGAAAAATATAAAGATTCATTAATAAATAAATTAAATCCATTCGCAGATTTAGAAGATGTTTTAGACGCAATAGATCATGTTTATAATTTAGTTGGTGATAATTTTATTGGTTTTGGATCAGATTACGAAGGATTAGGAAATTCTTTACCCAAAAATTTAAAAGATGTGTCAGCTTATGTAAATTTAATTGAGGGTCTAATTGAGAGAGGTTATTCTAGTCAGAGTATTGAAAAAATATGTTATAAAAATTTTTTTAGAGTATGGAATGCTAACCTCCAAAATCATCAAATCTGATATTTTCATCAGGAACACCCATATCTTCTAACATCTTTAAAACAGCCTGATTCATTAATGGTGGACCACATAAGTAATATTCAACATCCTCTGGTTCTTTATGTTTTCCTAAATAATTATCGTACAAGACTTGATGAATGAATCCTTCATATCCATCCTTTTTATCTTCTAAATTTTCCTTTATAGACCAATTATCTTCCGGAAGAGGTTCTGATAAACCAACATAAAAGTTAAAATTTTTAAAATCTTTTTCTATTTTCCTAAAGTGATCCATATAGAATAATTCTTTTTTAGATCTACCACCATACCAGTATGATACTTTTCTTTTTGTTTTTTGAGTATGAAATAGATGAAAAATATGAGATCTTAAAGGAGCCATTCCTGCACCGCCACCTATATAAATCATTTCTCTTTCTGTCTCATTAATATGAAATTCTCCATAAGGTCCTGATATGGTAATTTTATCTCCAGGTTTTCTTGAGAAAACATAAGAAGAACAAATACCCGGATTGACTTCCATCCAATCATTTTTAATTCTATCCCAAGGTGGAGTTGCTATCCTAATATTTAACATTATTATATTTCCCTCAGCAGGATGATTAGCCATAGAATAAGCCCTAAATATTGGATCATCATTTTTCATTTTTAAAGGCCACAAATTAAACTTATCCCAATCCCCTTTGAACACATCTTTTTTATGACCAAGTTCAGGATGAGGAGTTATATCCATATCATTAAAATCAATTTCAGTTTCAGGGACATCAATTTGAATATAGCCTCCTGATTCGAAGTTTAAAGTTTCACCAGGAGGGAGCTTAACAACAAACTCTTTGATAAAGGTTGATACATTATAATTTGATACAACTTCACATTCCCATTTTTTTATTCCAAAAATTTCTTCAGGAATCTCAATTTTCATGTCTTGTTTTACCTTAACCTGACATGATAATCTAACATTATCGGCCTTCTCGGTCCTTGATAGATGTCCTACCTCAGTTGGTAATACATCTCCTCCTCCTTCTGAAACTGTACATTTACACATTGCACATGTCCCTCCTCCTCCGCATGCAGAAGGTAAAAACATTTTTTGGGTAGATAGAGTAGAGAGTAATGTAGATCCTGCAGAAGTAATTATAGGATTGTCAGTATCTCCATTTACTATAATATTTACATCTCCAGATTGAACAAGTTTTGACTGAGCAAATAACAAGATAAAAACTAGTAATAATATTACTATTGAAAAGGCTACTACGGATGTTGCAATTGTTAAAGACACTGTTGTTTCTTCAAAATTTTTGACAAATATAAATCAGAAAAAATTTGATATATTATATTTTAAAAAAAAATAAAAATTAGTTTTTTAACATCTTTAATAATTTTGAAATTTTGTTTTTCAAGTCTCTTCTATCCACTATAAAATCAAGAAAACCATGGTCTACTAAAAACTCAGATCTTTGAAAACCTTTTGGAAGATTTGATCCTATTGTCTCCTTGATAACTCGAGGACCAGCAAATCCAATTAATGCTCCAGGCTCTGCAATATTAAAATCTCCTAGCATGGCATAAGAGGCAGATACCCCACCTGTTGTTGGGTCAGTCATTAATGAAATATATGGGATTTTATTTTTTGACAAAAGAGATAATTTAGCGGAGGTTTTAGCCATTTGCATCAATGAATATGTTGATTCCATCATTCTTGCTCCTCCCGATTTAGAAATTATCATTAAAGGTGTTTTATTTTTTAAAGAAAAATCTATAGCTCTAGAAATTTTCTCTCCTACAACAGAACCCATTGATCCTCCAATAAAAGAAAAATCCATACAAGAAATCACTATTTTATGACCATCTAATTTTCCATGGGCAGTTCTAATTGCATCATTTAGACCTGTAGATTTTATAGATTTTGAAACTCTATCTTTATAGGATTTAGTATCTGAAAACTTTAAGGGATCCGATGACATAAGATCTTTATCTAATTCTGTAAATGATTTATTGTCAAAAAGAATTTCGAAGTATTCTTTAGATCCAATTCTAACATGGTAGTCATCTTCAGGGCAAACAAAGGAATTGTTTTTTAATTCTCTTATATGAACTATTGAACCGCCTGGGGTTTTATACCACATACCATCAGGCAATTCTTTCTTCTGCGAGGTTGGTGTATTAATATTTTTTTGTTTTCTACTAAACCAATTCATGTTGTAAAGTTAGAAATTTAATCTACTTCTTCATAATCGATAAAGTCTCCCTCTTCATCTAGAATTCCATTCTTTTTAACATTCTTAGATTTTTTAAAATTATTAACTGATTTACCTATAAATGTTTTTACATAAAATGTTGAAATTTTATAAATAACATAGATAAGTATGAATATAAATAATAAAAACTTAAGCATTATTTACTAAGGTAGAGATTTCTTTTTGAATAAATATCAAGAAAATAATCATCCATTAAATCATCAATAAAATAAATAGATTCTCCCGTTGATTTCATTTCAGGCCCAAGTTCTTTATTCACATTAGGAAATTTATCAAAAGAAAATACTGGTTCTTTAATAGAGTACCCATTTTTATGTGGGTTCATTTTAAAGTCTGTGACTTTATTTTTTCCAAGAATTATTTTTACAGCATAATTCACATATGGTTCTCTATATGCTTTTGATATGAAAGGAACTGTTCTTGAAGATCTAGGATTTGCTTCTATTATATATACTTTATCATCTTTTATAGCAAACTGAATATTGATGAGCCCAACAGTTTTTAGAGCAATAGCAATTTTTTGTGTGTACTTCTTAATTTGATTAATAACAAAATCTCCTAAACTATAAGGTGGCAGTACAGCATTTGAATCCCCCGAGTGAATACCTGCTGGCTCAACATGTTCCATAATCCCAATTATATATACATTTTTTCCATCGCATATGGCATCAGCCTCTGCTTCTATTGCTCCCTCTAGAAAGTGATCTAATAAAATCTTTCCCTCTGGTTTATCTTTAATCAAATCAACAACATGTTCTTCAAGCTCCTTTTCATTAATTACTATTTTCATAGACTGACCACCTAAAACATACGAAGGTCTTACAAGAAGTGGAAACCCTATTTCCCTTGATAATTCAATTGCATCAGTAGCTGTTTCAATTGTCCCATATTCTGGGTAAGGAATTTTATTCTCTTTCAATAAATCAGAAAACCTTCCTCTATCTTCTGCTAAATCCAATGCATCAAAGGAAGTTCCTAAAATCTTAATGCCATAATTATGTAATTTTTCAGATAATTTTAATGCTGTTTGTCCACCAAGCTGTACTATTACACCGATAGGTTTTTCGTGTAATATAATTTCATATAGATGCTCCCAAAAAACAGGTTCAAAATATAGTTTATCAGCAACATCAAAATCTGTTGAAACTGTTTCAGGGTTACAATTTATCATTATAGTCTCATAACCACATTCTTTTGCTGCAAGGATACCATGGACACAACAATAATCAAACTCAATTCCTTGACCTATTCTATTTGGACCAGAACCAATCACAATAACCTTTTCTCTGTCGGAAGATACCGACTCATTTTCATCACCAAAAGTAGAATAATAATAAGGAGTAGCAGCTTCAAACTCAGCAGCACA
>Ga0160422_10000488_pt1 | contig 23875 bp, 22 predicted proteins | sample Fk160mmetaG_FD_108192 | JGI IMG/M metagenome (GOLD analysis project Ga0160422, IMG submission 108192) | Marine microbial communities from the Central Pacific Ocean - Fk160115 60m metaG | ecosystem: Environmental > Aquatic > Marine > Oceanic > Photic zone | place: The Central Pacific Ocean...
CCGAAGAACGCGTTGTCTTGGATGTCTTCCAGGTCGGCGCCGTCGCCTTCAACCACGGTGATCTCGGGGCCAGAGCCGAAGAGTCCGCCGATGTCGAAGCCGAAGGTGAGGCCTTCAGCGGTTCCGTTTCCGAAGCCAACACCGATGTACCCGACGGGGTTTTCGTTGTACTCGACGGCGTACTCATCGCCCGCGTCGTTGGTCAGGGTGCCTTCAATGCCACCAATGCCGATACCGGTGTTGATCCGGAACCACTGGGAGTCTTCGAAGGGGCGGTGGTTCACAAAGAAGCCCATCCAGCTGGAGCCGCCGTTTTGGGTGTACTCGGTGCCGTCGATGTCCAGCTTGAACGGAGCGTCGCTGGCGGGCGCGCCACCGAAGGCCACGTTGAACGAGGTGCTGGCAGAGGGGTTGTAGATGAGGCCAACCGAACCACCGAAGGGGCTGAAGCCAACGTTGATGCCGTAGTCAGCGTGGTCGTCTGCGAGGGCAGGAGTGGAGACAGCGCCGATGGCAGCAAGAGTAGTCAAAATGCGAAGCATGATGTGTTCATTCCTTGATTGTTGTTGAGCGCTCGGACGGGCCCTGTAGAACTTGACGGGGCAACAGTTGCCGAACTGCAAACCACCTACCCTGCACGGGATCGCAGTTCAATACCGCGGTGTACGAAAAGGCTTGATTTCGCCTGCAGCCAATACCAAAATTCGTACAAAATAATATTTTAACGGAGACTTTCGCCGCTTAAATGGATTCGAAAAAAGTCCTAAACCACACCGAACTGCGCCCTCGGTGCCGCTCGAGCACATGCAGAAGTCGGACCCAGCACCGTTTTGGTGCCATTAGACCAAAGACTCACTCGTATAGAGCTTTAAAACTTGATACCCTCCGGTCATCTCGCGAGCGAACATGAGTTCCCCTGATGCCAACAACACCTTGCTGCTCGATAAGCTCATTTCCAGCGTGGAAAAGGCCTTTCGGTCCTACCGACTGTATGAAGCACGCGGTGCCCAGTACGAGGCTCATGTCCGCGAGATGGCATCCCAAGCTGCTCTGGTGACCGAGCAGGGACCGGCCGTGCTCACCATCACGCCCCACGGGCTGCAGACCCACGGCGAGCGGTCCGCTCGCGAACACGACCTCAATCGAACGTGGTTTGAGTTGTTCGAACAAGGCGCGCGCCAGATTGTGTTCACCCCCGGAATCGAGACTCGGGAGGTTCGTGAGATGCTCCAGATCATGGCCGGGGAACACCATGGAGACGACATTCTGACCGTCCTGTGGCGACGTGAGCTCAACCACATTCAGATCTCTGTCGCCCGCACGCTCGTGCGGGGTGTTCGATCCAACATGACGGCCGAAGAGACCCTAGACGCCCAGTATGGACACTGGCGAAACCTCTTGGTGCCCGACGCCCAAGCCTCGGATCGACGAATCGAAATCAACCCCGACGATCTGCGCGTTTTGGCCGTGAATCAGACCCCATTCCAGTGGTGTGCCGAGTGCATCGAGACGCCAATGCAGCCCGCTGAAGACGCGCTCTTTGCGTCCGAAGCCAACGAAATCGATGCGTTTTTACCGCTGCTCGCTGCGCTCGAACCCGCCGAGGTGGACGAGGTACTCACCAACCTGATCGGGTCATACGCGCGCCTCGGACTCACCGACAAGATCAACCAGCTGATGAGCGTGGCGGAGGGTCACCCGGCTCTCGAAGGATGGTCACTGGAGCGGATGCTGACGGCAGCCGGTGGCATTCGTGCCTTGATCCCGTTGATCGAGTCGGGCCCAGAGGCCTTTCGGGAGTCCCTGTCTGCCATGGCCGCAGCCGATGCTGATCTAATCGAGGAGCTGCTGGGCGGCATTGAAGCCGAGGCCATCCGTGACGAGGTCGAAGCCCTCGTCATCACCCAAGAGGTTGCCCCCTTGGCCTTTCATTCCGCTCGCATGAACAGCGCCATTCTCGAGGAGCAACTCGAGAGCATCAAGGCCCTCTTCGACATGAAGACCGATCAGGCCAACTACTTGGCGATTGAGGGGTGTACTTCCCCTCACGCCGAAGTTCGGCTGTATACACTCTCGAGGATGGAGACCATTTTCGAGGAGTCCATGCGCAACAACCTGATGCGCCTGTACCGCGACACCGACGAAGCCATTCGCGTCGAAGTGTTTCGATTCATCAAGCGGAGCGGAGACCGATACTTCCTGCGCGAGGTGCTCGCCACCGCCAAAGATTCTTACTTCACGCGACGGTCAGAAGACGAACAGTGGGAGATCATCACCACCCTCGCTGCCCACGGGAACCTGACTCCGATCAACCTTCTGTTTTGCGGTCTGGCGACCTCGAGCTCCGTCTGGACCAATGAGCACAAGCGGCGAATTCAGTTGGAATCCATCCGGGTTCTGGAGCGGTTCCCCTCGGTGGATGGGACACACTCCCTGAAGAAGCTGTCGCGTCGCATCATGGGCTCGAAAGAAATCCGCGAGGTCGCCAAGGCCACCTTGGCCCGAATGAACGAGAAACAGGGTTCCACCGCTCCCACCAAGGCGGAGGAAACATGAGTCAGAAGAGTGAGCTCCGCAAATACGGCAACCGTCTCATCAATGACCTTCAGGTGTACCTGCGCTCACTGCACACCCACGATGCGAACAACGACATTGTGACGCGGGCGCGAGACGAACTGTTCGGCACGCTCACGGAGCACTTTGATGCGGAACCAAAGAGCACGCTTCAGGTTCAGCTACTGCCCGAGGAAACGTTCATCAACAACACCTTGCTGCCCATCGCGATTCAGGATTTTGAGCGCATCAAAGAGCTCACAAAAGAGCTGAAGAGCATGGGTGTGGGTGAGATCATCTTCGATGCTGCTGTCAGCAAGGAGAGCCTCTCCGAGTTCGCTTCTGCTTTCTTCACCTCGTATCACTACCGCAAGCTCATGGACGTTCGCACGTACAGCGGAATTCAAGCACTTGAGCTCGACTACTCGGTGACCGGCACCGCCGAACGGGACGCCCATCAGGTGGTGATCTGGCTGTTCTCGGGCCTGTTGGACGGACTCGAAGGCCTGACGGACCTCGTCAACGAAGGACACACACCCACGATGGTCCCGTTCATGCGGCACATGCGCCTGTTGATTGATCTCAACATGGAGCGCGGCCGGGTGGTTCAGCACCTGTGTTTCGCCCGTCAGCAAGAAGGTCAGTCCTCCGACTTTCATCGCGTTGCGTGCCGAACCTTCTTGGCGGTCCAAGTGGGCCAAGTGGGTGGACTGGATCGCAGCGAACTGATGGCCGTTGGCCTTGCATCGGTCCTCGACTCCGTCACCCGTGGAACCGAACCCGACCGGATCATCCCCATGCTGGCCACGTATACATCCCTGAGTGACCTTGCTCCGCGGGTCATGATGATCCTGCGGGAGCTGGAACTGATTCGCCGAGGCCACTCCACGGGGATCAAGGCGCAGCTGCTGCACGCACTGGAAGCCTTGGTCGACACGATGCAGGGCGAGCAGCCGGCGACCCTGTCCGACGTTCAGGAACGAATGCGGGCACTGGAATCGATCGATCCGACGGTTGCAGACGCCATCATCGACTGGCTTGGCGACCATCCCGTCGGCACCATTGTGACCAGCCGGTCCATGGGAGAGGTCCTGCTGTTTGACCGCGGAACAGACGGAGAGAGCATGCGCTGCCGACAAGTCATGCGAGACGGCCTCAGTGAAGTCAAGCCCCTCGATGACCTCGACCCGAGCGCTCCAATCCGATTCGCCAGTCGATTGGACTTCGAGTACGAACCGGTGGTCATCGACATCGACCTCGAAGAGTAGCGACGGCGAAGCGCGACCCTTGGCGGGGCTAGAAGTACGCCTTCATCTGAAGGTACGCGCTTGATGGATACAGCCCAAACTCGCTGCGGACCCCCAGCGATGAGTACAGGTCATCGCCCGTGATTGGCAGTCCCGTCTCCGGATCGAGCAAGTCCAGTGCATCGACGATGGCCGGTCGCTCGCCGCGACCCATGAACCCGCCGATCACGATTTGAACTTCATCGCTGACACTGATGGCCGCATTCGGTGCCACGAGCGCACTGCCGTCGGATGCGTTGCCGATGACCGCGACCGTTCCCAAGATCAAGGGCGTGAGTTGGTAGCTCACCGATCCCGACGCGTAGGTCTGGCTCGCCAACCACAATTCACCGCGCGCATAGCGTTCGGTGGCCAGTTGCGAGAGATACCCATCGGGATTCTCCGCGCCGAGCGACTGGTGGTACACCTCACCCATCAACGTCATCTCACTGGTCGCTGCCCACAGCGCACCGACCACACCCCGAACGAATGGGTCCTCATCGGGTGAATCGGGCTGCGTGAAGGTGCCGTCTGCGTGCACCGCAACCGGTCCAATCGAGCTCGCCACCGTCAGTCCGTACACCGCATCGTTGCGAATCTCGCCCATCATCAGCCCAATGTCCGACCGACCGAAGGTGTGCTGGCCGTAGACAGCATAGACCATCCCATCCACGGCCCAGTCCTCCGCATCCACCACCGGCACTTCATCGGCGTAGGCCGCCATCAGACTGAACTGCGACGAGGTGCCAAAGAACACATCCGCAGTCACGGCATCCACACCAGGCTTGTATTCTTGATCCACCACCGTTGGGAAAAAGGGATTGACCAAATCCATGGGGGTAAAGGTCAGGCCGTGGCCCAGCGTGATGGGTTGCCGTCCGGCAGTCAGCGTCAGCGGACCAGAAGTGATTCCGAGACTTAGCCGATCGGTTCGGCCAGTCAGTGTCATCGCATCGGCGTCCTCGGTGTCCTCGAGTCCATCCCAAGAGAGGTCGATCAGTTGAGGCGACTGCGCGCCAAGTCCGGTTTGACCGGTTGTAAAGGTGGGCCCACCGGTGGTGGACGTTACAGCATGATGCGCAATCAGGCGAACGTTGCCCAGCGATGCTTTCGCCTTCAGCCGACCGTCCACAATGCCTTGGCCGATGGGGTCCGAGGGCATCAATCCAGCGGCCTCGAACAGGGCGTTATCGTAGGGTACTGTTGCGACATAAAACGTCTTGATGTCGCCATTGAGGGTCGCCTTCAGGTCCGCCTCAGCCCGCGCTGCGGGCGCCACCATCGAGGCCACCAGCAGACTCAGTCCCCTCACGCGCGGGTGTCCTCTGCAATCTCCCCATCCACGAGCCGCACCACCCGCTGGGCGGCCTCCATCACCTTGGGGTCGTGGGTCGCAAAGACAAACGTGACGCCGTATTCGGTGTTGAGGTGCTTCATGGTGGCGATCAGTTCATCACTCGTGGTCGAATCCAAATTGGCGGTGGGCTCATCGGCGAGCACCAAGGCTGGGTCGCCCGCAATGGCACGGGCCACGGCCACGCGCTGTTGCTGGCCTCCGCTCAACTCGTTGGGCCGTCGACCCTCCATGCCCTTCAACCCCACCACCTCGAGTGTTTCCATGGCCCGCGCGCGGCGCTCATCACTGGGCTTGCCTTGGAGCTGCAGCACAAATTCCGCATTCTCGGCTGCCGTCAGGACCGGGATCAGGTTGTAGGCCTGAAAGATGAATCCGAGGCGGTCGCGACGCAGGTCGCTGCGCTCCGCGGGGGTCATTGACGCCAAGTCTGCCCCTTCGATTTCGACCGACCCCGCAGTCGGCTTATCGAGTCCTCCGATAAGGTTCAGCAGTGTGCTCTTGCCCGATCCCGACGGCCCCATCAGCACGGTGAACTCACCGGGTTCGATGTCGAGGCTCACCCCTCGCAGGGCGTGAACGGTGTGTTCACCTTGGTGATAATCACGGGTCAGTCCGCGGACGCTTACAATCGCCATGGGGTCTCCTTACTCAACTGTGTTTGATGGCCTCGATGGGCTGCATTCGGGTCACACGCCATGCGGGCCACGCTGAGGCGAGGATTGTCATGACCATGGCGACCGTGGCGTACAGCACCATGCGCTCCGGCGCATACTGGGCGAACATCAACGAGTCCATGGCCACACCCTCCACCATCATGGTCTCGCCCATCTCTTGGCTGAAGTCGAGGCCCGAGGTCGCGAGGGGGTAGGTAAATGCCGTGCCGAGTACCGTCCCGAGCACAGCGGAGGCGAAGCCAAGAAGTGTTCCTTCAATGAGCACGAGCGCAGCCAACGACCCGGGCTTCATGCCCACCGCCATCATGACTCCGAACTCTCGGACACGCTCAAGCACGCTCATCAGCATGGTGTTGATCACACCCAGAATGACGATGAAGCCAAGCACAAAGAAGAACAGTTCATTGGTCCGGGTGTCGACCTCGATGAAGGTCTGCAGGTCGGGAAGCGCTTCTTGCCACGACAGAGCAACCGCCCCGCCAAGATCTAAGGCTTTGGCCCGCTCCAGTCCCGCTGCAGAGGGCTCATCGGTCTCGTAGACGACGGCGATTTGATGCGCAGCGTCTTCACCCCGGAGCAACGCCTGGGCGGCCGGCACCGACACCATCACGCTGAAGTTGTCGATGACCTCGATGCCGCTGTGGAAGGTGCCGCGCACACGAAACAGCAGGCTCGTGCTCTCGGTGGGATCGTTCGGGTCGGGAGCCATGACCACAATCCGGCTCTTCACACCGACGCCCAACCGCTCAGCCAGCGTGTCCCCGAGCACAAGGCCCCGTTGGTCGCCTTCCTTCAACCACTCTCCCTCGACCATGCGACTCGCCGCGCGATTGAGTTGAGATTCCGGGTCGGGGTCGACTCCCATGACCGCTGCCGCGACCGAATTCGTCGGCGAGGTCACCAGCCCGCCTGCCATGATTCGGCGGGTCACCAAGGCGTCTGGATTGTCGCTCCGGAGACGATCGAGGATGGCGGTGGAACCCTCGACCACGTTCTCAACGTCGGGATTCTTTAGCCACTGCTCGTGCTGCACCACCACATGGCCCGACATGCCTCGAATGCCTTTGTCGAGCATGGTGTTGTAGTTGCCGAGGTTTAGGTTGTAGACCATCTGGCACAGACCGAGTCCGATCGAGATGCCGAGCACCGTAATGACCGTCCGGCGCCGGTTGCGGAGCAGGTTGCGAAATGCCATTGAGACAAGCGGGACCATCAGTTTGACCTCATTGCATCAACGGGTTGAAGCCGCGAGGCACGCCATGCTGGCCACAGCGCCGCGAGCACCGAGATCAGCATCATCGAGCCGATCACCGACAGGGCCTGATTGATGTTGAAGACGCCCTTCATGGTGTCCGGAAACACCACCCCGCTGAACTCCATTTCGCCGTACCCAAGCGTGAGCCCCTGCGTGCACAGCCAATAGTCGATGAGCCCGCCCATGATGGCACCGGCGATGGCACCCAAGACCGAGAGCAGGAAGCCCTCCATCAAGATGAGCCGAACGATCGCCGAAGGCCGCGTTCCGAGCGCCATCATCACACCCAGCTCACGGGTGCGCTCGAAGACGCTCATCAGCATGGTGTTCAGAACGCCAAATCCAGCGAGAAAGAACACGATCAACAGCAGAATGGACGTCTGTTGCTGACCCAGCTTCAGCATCTCCGCCATTTGGGGGTTGGCGTCCTCCCAGCTGCGAACCAGCACCTCGTCCCCCACCTTGGACTGTACGGCCTCGGTGAGCGCCCCGACGTTATCGCGGCCGCCTTCGGCCAACAGCACCAACTCGTGCACTTGGTCATCGAGGTAGAGCAGCTCTTGCATGTCGGCCAGACTCAGCCACGCACCCTGGGAGTCGCGCATGATGTTGCCGCTGCGAACCAGACCGGCCACCGTGTACGTTCCCGCACCGATCGAGCCATCCGCCGCCTGGGTCATGATCACAATCTCGGCGCCCAGTTCGGCTTGGATGTCCGCGGCGAGGCGGTGACCCAACAGGATCTGTCCCGGCTCCGTGAGCCATGTACCCTCCTTTACAATCGCATCGGTGTTCGCCAGCCCCTGCTCGCGCACCGGGTCAACACCGACCAGAACCGCGCCGGTGGACTTCTGGTCGGAGCCCAAGAGACCGGCGCCATAGGCCCGCCACGACACGGCACTCGCTCCGGGTATGCCCTCGAGGGCGGCCATGACGGATCCGGCGTCCCCTACGGCATCGAACATCGAGTTGGTCTTCGGATAGTTGGGATGCTCAACGCGAACGTGCCCCGTCTGTTGGGTGACCGCCACATCAAACATGGTGGCGTACACTCCATCCATGAAGGCCATCATGGGCATGCACACCGCCGCACCGAACGCCATCGCGGATACCGTGATGAAGCTCCGACGGGTCTGCCGCCAGATGTTTCGCCAAGCGAGCGCAATCACCGCTATTCCTTCAGTGCCTGAAGGCTGAACGTACGATCGTCAAAATTGACGTCGAAATCCATCGCCGTCGTCGTGATGCGCGTGAACTCGCCCGGCCGATCGGCGGGCTCCAGCAGCATCGTAGCGGGAACGGTACGACCGCCCAGTTCGCGCACATCGCTGAAGGTCATCTTCCGCGCAAGCTCGCCGTCCTCGTCGTAGTAGGCGACCTCAAGAGGAACCTTGTCTTCTCGCACCTTGACCACGACCTTGCCCCACACCACCGCCGCATCGGGTTTGGCGGTGCAGACGATGGTGTAGACACCGTCGATAAAGCTCTCTTTTTCGTAGGTGAACTCGTCTGCCAACCGGTTCGACTTGACCAAGTCATCGTTGCTGAAGTGGCTGCCCATCCAGGCCCCTGACATCATGCCGGGCGGGATCTTCATGGTCCGGTCGATCTTTGGAATGTAGTTCCACATGTCGTCGCCGACTTTCAGCGTGGTCGTTCCCGCATCCTTGGCGGGCGCCGTGATGCGAATCAATGAGTCATCCTCGCCCCGCGACCACGCATCCATGGTCATGGTTCGCTCGTAGCGCTTCGTCTTGACCTGCATGGTGATGGTCGACTTGCTGCTGGCTCCCCGATTGATGTCATCGGTGGCATCCAGCAACTCCTCGATGGTGGGCTCGGCGGCCCAAGCGCTGGATGGACTCAGCAGCCATGCCGTCAAGAATGCGGTCGCGAACAGAATCCGGTTCTTCATCGGTGTCACCCCCCGTGTCCCGTCTCTTAACGCATCTCTGCCATCGCGAGTGGCGCAACGCACCCGATCATGAATCGGGTACAGGCCGGTCGATCGTAATGACCGGTCGGCCGGTTGTGGGGTGCGGCATGACCAGTACATCAATCCCATAGATCTCGCGCAACACCGGCTGCGTCAAGACGGCGGCGGGCGTGCCTGCGTACCGAACTTCCCCTTCCCTCAGCAGCACAATGCGGTCCGACCACGCAGCCGCCAGATTGAGGTCGTGCAGCACAACCAAGACGGCAAACCCGCGTGTCCGACAGAGGTCATGCGCCAGTGCGAGCGCCACCTCTTGATGAAGGAGATCGAGCGCCGAGGTCGGCTCGTCCAGCAACAGCAGCTTCGGATGTTCCGAAGCGTCGGTGAGCTGCGCGAGCACTCGGGCTAAATGAACCCGCTGTTTCTCACCCCCGGAAAGCGACGTGTAATACCGGTCAGCCAACTCGGTGATCCCCACCCGCTGCATGCATTCCTCGACCACGTCGGCGTTTTGGACTGGATTTGGGTGTGGGAATCGTCCCATCTCGACCACCTCTCGCGCTCGAAACGAGAAGGTCAGTTGCGACTCCTGGCTCAGCTTGGCGCGGGTCCGCGCCAGATCCATTGCATTCCATTCTTCAAGCGCTCGACCGCCAAGAGACACCCGTCCGGTCGTACTGGCAACTTCCCCGGACATGACCTTGAGCAGGGTTGACTTTCCTGCGCCGTTTGGCCCGCAAAGGGCCACGATTTCACCGGCCTCAACGGTGACACTTGCGCCACCCAGAATCCGTTTCGACCCCACGACATACTCAATCTGATCGGCAACGAGCATTAGAAAATTCCCCGCTGGCGGCTGCGATACAGAAGCGACAAGAAGAACGGTCCGCCGATAATGCTCGTGACGATTCCGATGGGCAGTTCAGCGGGCGAGACAATGGTCCGCGAGACCAGATCCGCGCCGAGCAGCAGCGTGGCTCCCAGCAGCATGCTGCCCACAATGACCCGACGGTTGTCGGCCCCCAAGATGAGTCGACACAGGTGGGGAACCACAAGGCCGACAAACCCAATCATTCCAGTCAACGCTACAGAGGTACCGATCATGACGCACACCATGAAGATGATGAGAAATTTTAGTCGCTCCACGTTTACGCCCAGCAGATGGGCTTCGGCCTCACCGAGCAGCAGTGCATTGATGGATCGACCCAGCGGCAAGGCCACCAAGGCCGGTCCGAATGCGAAGGCACACACGTAAGGCAGGTTGGCCCAACTCGCTCCGCCCACGCTTCCCATGGTCCAGAAGGTCAGCGACCGGAGTTGTTCATCATCGGAGATGTAGACCAAAAGTCCCGTGCCGGCACCGCAAACCGCGTTGATGGCAATTCCAGCGAGCAGCATATTGGCGACGCTGGCTTTGCCGCCTCGCAACGACAGCTGCATCACAACCACCGTTGCAATCACGCCGCCCACAAAGGCCGCCAGAGGCAGCGTTAACGCTGGAACGGCTGGGATTGAAAACCCAAGCACGATCACACACGCCGCACCCAGCGCTGCCCCGCTCGACACACCGAGCAACCCCGGATCGGCAAGCGGATTTCGAAACAGGCCCTGCATCATGGCACCGGCAACCGAAATCGCGGCGCCAATCAACACAGCGAACAGGGCGCGCGGCAGACGAAGATGCACAATGATGTATTGATGACCCTGATTGACATCCGTCGACGGGTCCATGCCCAAGGCGTCTTGGGCCACTGCCACCAACGAAGAAAGCGGTATCGACATCGAACCGTACAGCACAGCGGCGGCAAAAACCGCGCTGAGAAGCAAGGTCATTCCAACGTATATGGGCGCAGCGCCCCGTTGGGTCGGCGGGCTCATCTACTCTTGTATGGCCTTGGAAAGCTCAATCGCACCTTGCGAAGTTCGCGGACCAAACCCGAGAAGCATCAGGTCATCGATGGCGATGATGTTCTTATTCATTCCGGCTGGCGTTTGAGCAATGCCGTTCAGTGCCGCCGCCGCCTCAACGCCGCCAATGGACTCGAGGCCACGCGCGGTGAACAGGATGTAGTCGGGGCTTGCTGTGATGATGGCTTCGGCATTCATCGGCTTGTACCCGGTGTACTCCGAAACGGCATTGACGCCGCCTGCCAACTCAATCATCGCGTTGGCGGCCGTGTCGGTCCCTGCCACGTTCTGCGTACCTGCGCCACGGGCGTAGATGAACAGCACCTTGGGGGGCGTTGCAGGCTTCTTCATGGCGCTGAGTTCGTCGGCCATTGACTCGGTCAGCGCCTTCCCTTCATCCGTCTTGTCGAGCAATTTTGCGATCTGAGTCACTCGATTCTGCGCACCCTCGAAACTTTGAGCGGAGTCGAGAATGGCGATGGGAATCCCCGCTCCTCGAATCTGCGCGATCACGGGTGGCGGCCCCGCCGAGTCCGTCGCGATCACGAGGTCCGGAGACATTGACAAAATGCCTTCTGCGTTGATGTTCCGGTAATACCCCACCTTTGGCAGCTGCTGTGCAGCGGGCGGGAACACGCTGCTGGCATCAACCGCCACGACACGGTCGCCGGCACCAAGCGCAAACACCGTCTCCGAGACGTTCCCTGCCACGGTCACAATTCGCTTCGGGTCATTGGCCTCGATCACGGCGCCTGTGCTGTCGGTGATGGTCCCGGCGAAGACGGGTCCGATTACGGCGAGAAGGGTGAGCAGGGCCATGACTGTTACTCCAACGGTTGAGGTCGTGGGGGCTAAAATGCGAAGACCAACCGCGCGACCTTAGGCAGACAATCCGAGCTCGGCGCACACTTTTGCAGTCCACGCTTTGATGCGCTCCTCGTGCATGTCCGATTCGTTCTCTTCGTCGAGGCCAAGTCCAAGAAAGTGGTTTTCGTCGAACATGCCTTTCGATTCGTCGAAGGTATACCCTTGGGTTGGCCACACTCCGACGAGCTCCGGCGAACCCATTTCCTTGAGTTCGTCCCACAACAAACCGAGGGCATCCAAGAAGTTTTCGGCGTAGCCAAACGAGTCGCCGAGGCCAAACATGGCCACCTTTTTGCCCGACAGGTCAAGCCCCTTCATTTGGGGCAAGAAGTCCTCCCAGTCGTACTGGAGTTCGCCCACGTTCCACGTCGGGATCCCGAGGATCAGGATGTCGTAGTTGAGAAGGTCCTCCGGCTCGATGTCGGTAATGTTTGCCGTTGTGCTGACCAAGCTCCCAAACTCTGCGCTGAGCATCTCGGCGATGTTCTCAGTGTTGCCGGTGGTGCTTCCAAAAAAGATACCGAGTGACATTGTGAATTCCTTCCCCGTTTTTCATTTCAGACCGCGCTGCGTCCAGAGAGCTAACTCGATTATTGATAATGAAAATCATTATCAAACAAAAAATCACCCTGCCCACCTGAACCAGGCCGATCCCGTTCTATCCCATTTTTCGGCGACTCTAAACGCTACTCGTGCAACCATGCCGCGTGCGCGGGCGCACGCTTGGTCTGGCTCCATTCCTCGAGCATGGCCGGCGCGACTTCGTTCAACTTCTTCATTTGTTCGGGTGTACCCACGTTCGCGGCGAGTTCAATTCGGTGTCCGTTGGGGTCAAAGAAGTAGATCGACTTGAAGATTCCGTGGTTGACTGGACCCAAAACCTCAACCCCCAGATCCTGAATGTGATCCTTCGCTGCCATTAAGGCGTCGAGATCACCCACCTCAAAGGCGATGTGTTGCACCCAGATCGGGGTGTTGTGATCGCGGCTCATGTCGTCCGAGTTGGGCAACTCGAAAAACGCAAGTACGCTGCCCATTCCTGCGTCCAAAAAGATGTGCATGTACGGGTCCGGCTCCTTCGTCGAAGGAACCTCATTCTCGGCGATCGCCAGCACAAAGCCCATGTTGAGGGTGCGCTGATAAAACTCCACTGTCTCTTTCGCATCCCGGCATCGGTATGCGACATGGTGTATTCGCTTCAGTTCAACAGTCATCGCGTCCTCAACTGGCCGAGTCGGCCAACACACCGCGCGCCATCTGGTCGCGCTCAATTGACTTAAACAACGCCTCGAAATTGCCTTCCCCGAACCCTTCATCCTCTTTGCGCTGAATGAATTCGAAGAAAATCGGTCCGATCGATTTTTCGGAGAAAATCTGGAGAAGCAGACGGGGGTGATCGCCCTCAGTGGATCCGTCGAGCAAAATCCCCCGACGCTTCAGCTCATCGGTGGGCTCGCCATGGTTGGGCAGGCGTTCATCAAGCATGTCGTAGTAGCTGTCAGGAGGCGCCGTCATGAAGGACACCCCGCTCTTCTTCAGACGGTCCCAACACGCCACGAGGTCATCACACGAAAATGCGATGTGCTGAATGCCCTCGCCCTTGTACTCGCGCAGGTATTCCTCGATCTGGCCGACGGCCTCCGACTTCTCTTCGTTCAACGGAATTCGAATCAGTCCATCGGGGGCCGACAATGCCCGTGACACCAAGCCGGTGTACTCGCCCTTGATGTCGAAGAATCGAATCTGGCGGAAGTTGAACAATCGCGCGTAATACTCCGCCCAATAGTCCATCCGACCCTTGTAGACGTTGTGAGTCAGGTGATCGATGATGTTGAAGCCGCATCCCTCAGGGTGGCGGTCGACGCCCTCGAGGTAGTTGAAATCGATGTCGTAGATCGAACTGCCGTCTTCGAACCGATCAATAAAGTAGATGATGGCCCCACCAATTGCTCGGATTGCGGGCAATCGGAGCTCGCTGAATCCCGTGGCGATATCGACCGGCTCGGCGCCGTTCTTCATCGCCAACTCAAATGCCTTGGCGGCATCGCGAACCCTGAAGCCCATGGCGCAGGCCGAAGGGCCGTGCTCGCGAGCGTAGTAGCCGGCGGGTGTCGAGGCCTCGTAGTTGGCGAGCAGGTTGATTCCCCCCTGGCGCCAAACGTCCACGTCTTTCGAGCGGTGACGAGCCACCTTGGTGAAGCCCATGCTCTCAAACACGGGCTCCAGAATGCCCCGTTCGGGTGCTGTGAACTCCACAAAGTCAAAGCCGCAAAGTCCCATTGGATTTTCGAACAAATCAGCCATCGAAGCCCCCATGTACCGGTTGATGGTTTTCTGGACCTATCGCAGTAGTTGCTATTGCGTCAAGTTGTGAATGCAACTAAATGAGGCTCATGGAATTGTCCGACGCAAATCCCGACCGCATCCTCGAACTGGACCGCTATTGGCCCTACCAGATCACCGTGCTCGCTGACCGAATCGCTCGAAGGACGGCGCGCATCGTGAAAGATCACGACCTCAACCTCTCGCAATGGCGCGTGCTTGCCGCCATTGCCGAATCTCCGGGGCGTACCTCGGTGGAGGTCGTCACCGTCACTCCCATGGACAAAGGAATCGTCAGTCGGGCCACTAAGGCCTTGCTCACCATGGGCCTGATTCGCCGCGAGGCCTCTCAGATCGACGGCCGAATCAGTCATTTGTATCTGACGGAGCCGGGCCGTCGGCTCTACCAGTCTCTCATTCCCGACGTCGAGTCCATCGTTCTCCGGTCTCACACTGGCCTGTCCGCTGGCAAGCAACAACAGCTGTGTGAGCACCTCGGTGACCTGCTCGAGGTCATTCCCGACCTCCGCTAAACCGCGTCGGGCTGCCGGTCGGGGTGGGCCGCTGCGAAGGCGGGAAGGGTAGCCAACCGCCCCTCCACAGCGACCAATCCTGGCAACCGGCCCATGTCCGCCTCGAAGCGACGTGCGTTGTACATCTGAGGCACCAAACACAGATCGGCCGCGGTCACCTCATCGCCAAAACAATACCTGCCGCCCTGCTGCTGCACGAGGGTTTCCAGCGCACCGAGGCCAAATTCAATCCAGTCCCGAGACCACTGCACCTGCGCGGGTCGGTCGAGTCCAAAATCACGGCCGAGTTTCTGCATGACCCGAAGGTTCTGAACCGGCTGCGTTCCGCTGTTCACCACCTCGACCATCTGCCGTACGCGCGCTCTGCTCACTGCGTCGGCAGGATACAGGGGTGGATCCGGGTGAAGTTCATCGAGATACTCGAGGATGGCCACGCTCTGGGCCAAGTGCACGTCGCCCACCGTCAATACGGGCAGCTCGCGCATGGGGTTGAGGGCGCGATGGGCATCGCTGTGCTGTTCTCCCCCATTGGCCACCAAGTGCACCGATTCCACTTCGTAGGGAAGCGATTTTAGGTTGAGCGCGATGCGGACCCGCCACGAACACGAAGACCGCCAATAGCTCCGGAGGACCATGGACATCGCGTTTTAATCCATCTCCACGACGGTCTGATCGATGCGGCCAAAGAGACTCGCGCCATCTTGACTGAACATCTCGATCGTGACCCGGTCTCCGTAGCTCATGAATGGCGTGACGAACTCCCCGGTATCGATCTTCTCGATCATTCGCTTTTCAGCGAGGCACGACGACCCCTTGCTGCGATCCTTGTTGCTGATCGTTCCACTCCCGACAATAGTGCCCGCGCTTAGGGAACGCGTCTTGCAAACGTGCGCCACGATCTCATTAAAGCTGAAGTGCATCTCCGGTCCGGCGTCCGGGTTGCCATACAGTTCACCGTTGAGGTGCGTGATCAACGGCAGGTACAGGCGTCCTCCCTTCCACGCTTCACCGAGTTCATCCGGCGTGATGGCAAACGGGCTGAATGCGCTGGACGGCTTGGAGACAAAGAAGCCGAAGCTCTTGGCCAACTCTGCCGGGATCAGGTTGCGCAGCGACACATCGTTGCACAGCATGACCAACTTCACGTAGTTGTGCACCTCGTCCGGGCTCACACCCTGAGGTGTATCGTCCATCACAATGGCAATTTCCGACTCAAAGTCACAACCCCAATCGGTATTCGCGAGCGGAATTCCATCGCGGGGTCCGAGGAAGGTGTCGCTGCCGCCTTGGTACACCAGCGGGTCAGTCTCGAGCGTGGCGGGCGGTTCGGCACCCCGCGCCTTGCGAACCAGAACAATGTGATTGATGTACGCACTGCCATCGATCCATGCATAGGCTCTCGGAAACGGGCTGTGAAGCGTTGATTCATCAACCGGAAAGGCGTCTGCCCTGTCGCCGGCATTCAACGATTCATAGATCGCCTCCAGCTCGGGCGCCTTGCGCGACCAGTCGTCAAGCAGCGCTTGCATTGTGGGAACACTGCTTCCCACGCAGACTGCGAATTGGTTGTCTCTGGAGACGACAAGGAGTTCGCCGTCTCGGGTGCTGTTCTTGCGGGTCGCCAATTTCATGATGCCTCCCGGTGTTGGGCATGAGCGGGATTACACCGCTCACTGTGGATCAGCAAGTGCACCGAGTGCTCCGCGTCGGTTCAACGGTGACCCGGATCGGCATCAACCGCCGCTCCGGATCGATCCGCATTTGAAATTTGTTTGACCGCCTTTTCGGTGCCAATCGTGAATAGAAAAAGCGGTTCAAACCCACCCTTTTCTACCGCTAATGGGTCCCGCTTGTTTGCCTGAATTTTCGCTGGCCCCTCGTTGATATTGAAAGTCATTTTCAATTCTATTAGAAGCCCAGCGACGAGTTAGAGCGGTGCTTGCGTGAAATCACTCCGCAGGACTCAAACCCCATCACTGAGAGAGACCAAAATCATGAGCATCCTTGTTGGACAAAAAGCCCCTTCATTCGAAACTCAAGCCGTTCTGCCCTCGGGCGAGATCGTCGACAACTACAACTTCAAAGAAGCCCGCGGCGGAAAGTACGCTGTGGTGTTCTTCTACCCCATGGACTTCACCTTCGTGTGCCCCTCTGAGATCCTCGCCATGGCGGCTCGCACCCAGCAACTCAACGACATGGGCTGCGAGGTCGTTGGAATCAGTGTGGACAGCCACTGGACCCACAACGCATGGCGCAACACCGACGTCAATGCGGGCGGCATCGGCCCCGTCCCGTTCACCCTTGCAGCCGACATGACCCGTAAGATCTCCAAGAAGTACGGCGTTCTTTCCAAGGGCGGCGACTCGTACTATCCCGCTGGCGTCTCCATGCGCGGCACCTTCATCATTGACCAAAGCGGCATTGTTCGTCACCAAGTGATCAACGATGAGCCCATTGGCCGCAACATGGACGAGGTGGTTCGCATCGTCGAAGCGCTTCAGTTCTTTGAAGAGAACGGCCAAGTGTGCCCAGCGGGTTGGAACAAGGGCGACGACGGGATGACCAACACTCCTGAAGGTGTGGCGTCGTACCTCTCCGACAACGCATCCAAACTTTAAACGACCCCCATCGGGGTCGTACACCCTGATATATGCTCCGAATCCTCAACTCCCCGAACTTCATCACTGGCCTCCTTTTCGCGGGGCTGATGATGCCATCCAGCGCTCTCGCGAATGGCGAGGGGAGCGACTCGGACGACTCCGACGAAGAAGTCGTGGTGACCGGAACCCGCACGGAGACCTCCCGCGAGGAATCCACGGTCACCACGCTCGTCATCAGCCGGTCTGACATTGAGGAATCCGGCGCGACCACCGTGGCCGATGTGCTTCAAGCCCAACCGGGCGTGGTCCTGGAGCGCAGCTACGCCGGGACCTCTGTACGACTCCAAGGACTGAACCCCGACCACACCCTCGTGCTGGTGGACGGTCAGCGGGTCTCGGGCCGAAAGGCCGGCCAGATCGACATGTCGCGGTACCCGGTCGACTGGATCGAGCGCATCGAGATCGTCAAGGGTCCCACGTCTGTCCTGTACGGATCGGATGCCATGGGCGGGGTCGTCAACCTGATCACCCGAAAGGCCGATGGCCCCTTCTCTGCCGACCTGTACAGCAGCTACGGCTCCCTTAATGCCGTTGATCTCAGCGCCAGCGTGGCAACCGAGACTGGGAGTACGGGCATCCGGGCCCACGGGGGCTACCACACCGTCGACAGCTTCGACCGAAATGAAGGCTCTCTCACAACCGATGGCCCCTCGCGGACCTCCATGAGTGCAGGCGCCATCTCTACCGTTTCCCTGACCCCAAACTGGAACCTCACCCCACGTATTTTTTACCGTCAGCAGGATTCTCAAGGCATCTCGGAGACTGGCAGCGGGGCCATCTTTGACCAACGCAACCTGACCGAAGAAGTCCAAGGCGCACTGGCCACCAGTGGGTCCTTCACCGGTACCGACCGGCTTCAAGTGACCGGTTTCACCACGTGGTTTCGAGACCAATACAGCTCCAACCAGCGCAACTCTTCGGCACTCGACAGCTACCAAGACACCACCGAGCTCTCGGTTCAGGGTGCCATCCAGTACGACCGCCTGCTCGGCGACAATCACCGCGCGACCCTCGGCGTGGACACGCTGGCCGAGTCAATGGAATCGGACCGTTTGTCGACCGGTGAAGGCGAACGGACCCGCGTGGGCGTGTTCGCCCAAGACGAGTGGACCGTCACGGAGGGCCAGCGCTTCACGCTCCTGCCTGGCGGCCGGTTTGATGCCGACTCGCAGTTTGGCACCCACGCCACACCGAGCATGGCGTTCCGGTACGATCCGGTGCCCACCATCGCGATTCGCGGGGGCTATGGCTGGGGGTATCGCGCACCGGTGTTCAAAGAGTTGTTGATGCGATTTGAGAACACCAGCGCCAATTACGTCGTCGAAGGCAACAAAGAACTCAAGCCCGAGCAATCGAGAAACGCACAACTGGGCATCGACTGGATCGCCACCAAGACGCTGTGGGTATCCATTTCAGCGTACCGCAATGATGTGGTTGACCTGATTGGATTCGGCACACTGGCCGCCAGCGAAGACGGCTCTCCCACCCGGTATGGCTACATCAACGTCGCCGAGGCCGTCACCCAAGGGGGTGAGATCAACGTTGAAGCACGGCTCTGGTCCGGGCTGGATGTGGCCGCGGGCTACGCATTGAACGACACCCTCGACGTGGCCAACGACCGACCGCTCGAGGGTCGCTCCCTTCACCGCGTGACGGGCCAGCTTCGCCAGGCCATTGACGCCACCGGCACGACGGTGACCGCCCGCTTGTCGTGGAACGGCCCCAAGGCCTATTTTGTCGACATCGACGACGACGATGTTGAGGAACGGGTGGAGTCGGATGCCACTACGCTGTTGGACCTTCGGGTCTTTCAAGACATCGTTTCCAGCCGCGCTGGACTCCGACTCTTCATCGGAACGGACAATCTTCTGAACACGGGAGACTCGGAGTACTTCCCGCTCCCTCCCCGAACGTTTTTTGCCGGCCTGACCGGCCGATTTGATGCCAAATAGGATGCCCTCATGAATCACATCTCTTCACTCTCTCTGATGCTCATTGCCGCAACCGGATGCACCAAAGACATCAACTTTGATGACACGGGCAACACCGACACGCTCGTGACCTTCGACTGCGCCGATGACCGAACCGCCACATCGCAGAGCACCATCAACGCCACCAGTTCCGAAGAGTGGGTTCACATCGATTTCGAGTCCTGCGGAATCATCGAGCCCGCCGATGCCACCGACTCCCCCGACTGGGACATGGGCTTTCAGCGATACATGCCAAAGATCAACGGCGGCGTCAGCGGATCCGGTGACATGGAAGTCGCCGTCATGGAGGGAGTCGACTTTGATGCCCTCGAAACGGCGCCCTCGGGTATCTACACCACCGACACCATCGATGCGGACGGGGATGGAGTCCCCGAGTACGCCATGGGTGGCTGGTACAGCTACGATTTTGACACCCACATTCTCACCCCTCACGACCAAGTCTATGTGATTCGAACCGTCGAGGGAGGCTACGTCAAGCTGCGCGTCGATGACTACTACGACGACGCTGGGACGTCAGGGTACATGACCTTCTCGTGGGCATTCATTGATCCGCCGAACGGTGAAGCGGACGCCGATGCGGATGCCGACGCCGATGCCGACGCCGATGCCGATGCGGACGCGGACACAGACGCCGATGCGGACGCCGACGCCGACGCCGATGCGGACGCGTCTATCAACCGCACCGGTGGCGTGGACCTCGCCGTCACGGTGGCGGACGGCGATGCTTCGCTCACTCAGATCGATGCCAGCGACGGCGGCACATGGGTTTGCTTCTCCATGGGTGCTGGCGAGCCGGTCACCAGTGAATGGGACTTCGCGTGGAAGCGGTACGACACCGCGACATCCGTCACCGTAAGCGGAATGATTTTGAGTGGAGAGGACTTCGATTCATTGAACAGCGTGCCTTCGGGCGACTGGACAGACTCAAATCCTGACTTTCTGGACTCGTGGTACGACTATTCGGGATTCCCCGACCACCTCGTGACGCCGAAGGATCAAGTCTATGTCCTGCAAGACGCCAACGAAGTGGTGTGGAAGATGGAAATTACTTCCTACTACGAAGAGGGCGGCGCAGGCGGAACCTCGGGCTTTCCCACATTCCGATGGGCGGCAATCTCGGAATGACACTGGCTTGGCGACTGTTGCATCGGGTAACTCTTGAGCGAGCGGGCAACACCCCGCTTGTGCGTTCAACCCGGGGGGGAATCTGATGCTGTGGACTTTACTTCTTGGCGCCATGACGGCGCTGGCGATGCCTTCAAATTCGTCGAACACCGACGGGGGATCGGCGTCCTACGCCAAGCCGGTCCAAGTCAAAGACAAACCCTATGTGTTCGGATGGACCAATCACACGCGCGACGACGTGAGCCTTCGAGGCGGAACCACCAAGGGGCCGCCCGTCCGCCTTGCCACCGACCCAAGCGAACACTGGCAGGCACTTCAAGCCGAGGGCATCAGTGCACTCGAGCGCGACCGCCGGGCCATCCTGGCCATGGCCGGCGACTATCGGGTATCGTTCGACTTTCTGGAAGTCGAAGTCTACGAGACCGGCACTCCATTCGCGACACCCTACCGGTCGTGGGCCACCGAGCGCGTCATCGTTCTGGAAGACTCCAAAAAGAAAATCTCGCTCCAACACATCCTCGTGATGTTTTTCGAAATGGATGACGGCACGGTCCAAGGGCCCATGCTGATCAAACATTGGCGCCAAGACTGGGAGTACGAGCCGAAGAATGCGCTCGAGTTCATCGGGTACAACCATTGGGAAACGCAGCCGCTTTCGAAAGAGCAACGAGCGGGCCTGTGGCAGCAGACTGTCTACCAAGTCGATGACTCGCCCCGTTACACCATGCGCGGCACCTGGTCCCACAACCGGTCCTATTCCGCATGGGACAGCCAGAACAGCTGGCGACCCTTGCCTCGACGAGAGCGCACCGTGCGCTCCGATTACCAGACGATGACGGGCACCAACCGTCTGACCATTCTGCCCACCGGCTGGGTTCACAGCCAAGACAACACCAAGACGGTTCTCACGGGCATCAAGACCGTCAACCACGAGCAACCCGCTGTGGCCCGCGAGTTTGGAATCAACCGCTACGAACGCATTGTGGGATTTGATTTTAGCGAAGCTGAAACGTACTGGGCAGCGACATCCGGATACTGGAAACGGGTTCGGAAAGCGTGGACCAAACACTTGAACCAAGCTCAGGTGGTTCACGTGGACCCCACCTGCAAAGACACGATGGTCTTTGAACTGCTCTTTGGACTCGCTGACAGCGTGATGTCAGAACAACGGCCGTCGAAGGCCGACGAGCTCACCCACATCAACTCAATTCTTGGTTGTTCGGTATCTGTGCCGAATTGACCGTTACCCCTGCAACAACTCAACTCAACCCGCCGTATAAACGGCATTCTGGAGAACCCGTGAAACTGTTTACAATGTTGCTTTCGCTCGCATTCATCGCGTCTTGTGGAGGCGCTGAGCCGGAGAGCAAGGCCCCCAAAGCCGATGCTGCTGCCAAACCCGCACCCGCTGAAAAGCCTGCACCAAAGCCCGAGCCGAAGCCCGAGCCTGAGGTCAAGGCCGAGATCGTCGTCGATGACGGTACTGTGGTGACCATCAACCTGACCGCCAGCGACGCGATGCAGTACAACACCGACAAGATTGAAATCAAGTCGGGCCGCACCGTGAAGCTCAATCTTCAACACGTTGGCAAGATGCCTGTCGACATGATGGGCCACAACTTCGTGCTCCTTGCGAGTGGCACCGACTCCGCGGCCTTCGCGGCGGCCGGTGTGACAGCCAAGGACACCGATTACATCGCCGATTCCATGAAGGACAAGGTCATCGCCCAGACCAAGATGATTGGTGGCGGTGCCTCGGACTCCATCGAGTTCGCTGCCCCCGCACCCGGCGAGTATGACTTCCTCTGCACCTTCCCTGGCCACTCGGCCATCATGAAGGGCAAGCTGATCGTCAGCTAACGCAAACGGGGTCCCGGGATGTCATCCCGGGACCCCGTATTTTGCTGCAACAGGGGTCTTGGTCGTCCATCCCGTTGCACCATCGCGCTACATGTGAATGGCGCGACCATCGACGGCCAGCGCTGCTTCCTTGACCACCTCATGCAGGGTTGGATGAGCGTGGCACACCCGGGCAATGTCTTCGCTGGATGCACCAAACGACATCGCCATCGCCGCCTCAACGATGAGTTCGCCGACGCGCGGTCCAATCATGTGCACGCCCAAGACGCGGTCAGTCTCCGCATGCGCAATGATCTTGACCAAGCCATCTGTCTGTCCAAGCGCTCTCGCACGGCCATTGGCGCGGAACGGAAACGAGCCTTCTTTGATCGGAACCCCGGCGTCTTTGAGTTCGGCACTCGTCTTGCCGACGGTGGCGATTTCAGGGTCGGTGTAGATCACATTGGGGATCGCATCGTAGTCAACATGGCCCCAGCCGGTCGCGAGCCTCTCGGCCACTGCGATTCCTTCTTCTTCGGCCTTGTGGGCCAGCATTGCACCTTTGACTACATCGCCGATGGCAAAAATGCCCGGCGAAGACGTCTGGAGGTGATCATCCACAGGGATTCTTCCGCGATCATCGGTCTCGATACCGACCGTCTCGAGTCCGAGCCCATCCGTATAGGGCGCGCGACCGACGGCAACGAGCACCCGGTCGCACGTGATGGGCTCATGCCCTTCGGCTTCGACGGTGCACTTCTTGCCCTTCACAGAGGCTCCGGTCACCCGAACGCCGAACTTGAGGGTGAGGCCTTGACGCTTAAAAATCTTTTTGGCCTCACGTCCGATGGCGGCATCCATCATGGGCAAGCATCGATCCGAGTACTCCAAGACCGTTACCTTCGATCCGAGCCGCGCCCAGACCGAACCAAGTTCGAGCCCGATTACACCCGCCCCGATCACCACAAGGTGCTTGGGAACATCTGGGTAGGAGAGCGCCTCCGTGCTGCCGCCGATTCGATCTCCACTTCGCTCAACGCCCGGCAAGTCAGCGACCCGACTGCCTGTGGCGAGAATGACATTCTTGGCAGTGATGGTGTCTTCTCCGGCCTCACCCGCGATTGCGACGCTGTACATTCCGTCTTCGCCGCGACCCTTGAGGGCACCGTGTCCGGAGAATCGCGCTACGCCATTCTTCTTGAGCAGGTGGGCCACTCCATCGGTGAGCCCTTGGACAATCGAATCCTTGCGGGCCAGCATCGCGGCCAAGTCGAGGGTGACACCCTTGGTCTGCACCCCGTGCTCTTGGAGGTGGTCGCGCGCCTCAATGTAGCGTTCACTGGACTCGAGAAGCGCTTTGGACGGAATGCAACCGACCCGCAGACAGGTACCGCCGAGGCGAGACTCCTTCTCGATGCACGCAGTGCTCAGTCCGAGCTGTGCAGCCCGGATTGCGGCAACGTATCCACCTGGTCCCGCACCAATAACGACCACGTCAAAGTTTTGACTCATGTCACACCTCAAGCAGAATCCGCTCGGGATTCTCTATGCACTCTTTGATTCGAACCA
>Ga0160422_10000489_pt1 | contig 23855 bp, 17 predicted proteins | sample Fk160mmetaG_FD_108192 | JGI IMG/M metagenome (GOLD analysis project Ga0160422, IMG submission 108192) | Marine microbial communities from the Central Pacific Ocean - Fk160115 60m metaG | ecosystem: Environmental > Aquatic > Marine > Oceanic > Photic zone | place: The Central Pacific Ocean...
ACTAGATCTTAAGGCAAGTATTCCAGTCTTTTCATCTCTAGCATTTGGTGGATGAATTACTTTGGATAATCTAGATAAAATTACATTACCAATTTCTGAATACATTAATTTGCTTGCAATTGAGAGAGGAATATCGAATTTTTTGTTTAATATTTCTCTTATCTCTTCATCAGTTGAATTGGTCAATTTTAAGATTCTTTTTAGATTTTTTTCAGCATTACCATCTTTAGCGAAGTTTTTAAGATCGTTTACATATACCGTTCTAGAAAAAATACTATAAACTATTTTTATCTCCTCAGCGCTTTGTGCAGAATTAATATTTAAAAGAAATTTTGAAAGCACAATTAAAAAGATTATTTTTAAAATTACTTTTTTAATTAAATACATTTTAAATGCTTGTTCCAGCAGCTATTTTTACTAGCTTAACAACACTTTTTTCGGTAACTTTTTTTGCAATTTTCAAACTCATATCTCTCGTGTATGGTTCATTTATTAGCCTAGGAATCCTTTTAATAAATATATCAATTGAGTACCCTGGTACTTTTTGTAAAACATTTAAGAATTTTGTAAAAGGTTCAATCGCGAAGATAATTTCATTCACATTTTCTTTCTTATGTCGAATATTTACTTTTAATGGTTTTGGTAAATAATAGTTAACACTTTTTATAACTCTCCAATTCAATCGATCTATTTGATTAGTTAAACCATTAATAATTTCATCTCTTAAAAAACCACCTTTTGATGAGAAAAGAAGATTAATAACTTCATCAAGGAGATTTTCTAGATTCAGATCGGTTTGTTTGGCCGCATTTGATAATAAATCTTCTAATCTGTCCCATTTAAATTCTTTATTATCAAAAAGCATTTCTTTTAAACTTTCTCTAAGTTGAGGATCAGGGTCTTCCATCAACCTTCTTGCAAAGTATGGATATGCAGCTCCAAGTATTTTAAAATTAGGATCAACACTTAATGCTATCCCTTCAAGGGTAATTAAAGATCTAATTATTAATGCATAATAAGGGGGTAATTTAAAAGGAAATTTGTACATTACACCCGACATATCATCAGTTACACTTTTAAAATCCATTTTTGAAACGCCTAGCTCTATGGCATTAACAAAAACTTCTTGAAAAGCAGGAACTATTGGTTCAAGATTAACTTCTTTAGATAAAAAACCTAATTTCACAAAGTCAAGTGATAGTTTGTCAAAATTTTTATTAACTAAATGTACAACAGCTTGTATTAGCCCTGATCTTGATTCTCTCGACACTTCACTCATCATTCCAAAATCTAGATAACAGAGCCTACCATCTTGTAAAGCAAGTAAATTTCCTGGGTGTGGATCCGCATGAAAGAAACCATGCTCTAAAAGTTGTTCTAAGCTACATTGCACTCCAATTTCAATCATTTCATCAGGATCAATTCCTAATTTTTGGACATCTTCTAGATTTGTTAATTTTGTTCCTTCAATCCATTCCATTGTTAAAACGCGTCTAGATGTAAATTCCTTATATATCTTTGGTACAGCTATTTTGATATTTTTCTTATGCATTTCTCTAAATTTTTCTGCATTATCTGCTTCATTTATATAATCCATTTCTTCAAAAACCCTTTTTCCCAGCTCATCTATAAGAGCAACTAAATCGCTTCTTATTAACCCAATATTATTTTTAAGCCAAATAGCTATATTCCTGACAATATATAAATCTAATGTTATTTGTTCTCTTAACCCTGGCCTTTGTACTTTTACCGCGACTGTCTCTCCGTTAAGTAATATCGCCTTATGTACTTGTCCAAGTGAAGCAGCTGAGATAGGGTCTTTTTCAATATGAGCAAAAATGATATTTATTTTTTTTTCTAAATCTTTTTCAATTAATTCCATAGCTTCGTTGCCGTCGAAACCAGGAAGTTGGTCTTGCAGTTGAGATAATTCTTCTAATAAAACAACTGGAATAATATCGGGCCTTGTTGATAATGCTTGGCCTGCTTTGACAAATGCAGGTCCAAGTTCGACTAGTAAATTAGTCAATTGTTTAGCTCTAAATCTTGCTTGCTTTTCATTTTTTAATTTGCCTATTAATTTATCCCATCCAACCGCAAAAATGTAAGAAAATATTGGTATCAAAGTTTGCCAAAGTCTTTTTAATAGTCTTTGAGGGTTTTTTCTATAAATTTTTGAAATTGTTTCAGGATCATACTCAAGTAATCCTGAAGCTTCTATAAAATCTTTAAAATCTTCTTTCATGACTTTATATTGTGAATACCTTTTAATTTCTTAAAAAAGAGGTTAATTTTTTGGTGTAGAGATAAATCATTATGTTAAAGAGATTAAAAATTCAAAATATGGCCCTAATTGAAATTGTAGAAATTAATTTTGAAAAAGGGTTAAATGTTTTTACGGGTGAATCAGGATCAGGAAAATCTTTAATCTTAGATTCTTTAAATTCTTTATTTGGTGGATCCAATATACCTCTAAACCACCTAATACGTCCAGAAAAATCTGAATGTTTGATTGAAGCAATTTTTGATATATGTCCTATTCTAGATGATTGGTTTACAAAAAATGGATTCATAAGTCAAGAAAAAGAACTTAAAGTAGTCAGAAAAACTTTTAGGAGCAAAAATAAAATCACATCAAAATTTTTTGTAAATAATATTCCAATAAAAAAGAAGATACTACAATCCTTAAGGATACTTTCAGTTGATTTTGCAGGTCAAGAGGATTCTTTCCTTTTTAATTCTCAAGATTTTTTAAGGGGAATTATTGACGATTTAGGATCTAAAGATTTAAAGCTATTAAATAAGAAGATTGAAGTTAAATATAATGAATTTAATTCGTTGAAATCAGATTTAAATAATAAATTAGTTCAATTAAGCAAAGAGAAAGAAAATATCAATTCATTATTAAATACTTTAGAGATTCTTGAAGAAGCAAATTTAAATGATGAGGATGAAATTTCAATTTTAAAATCTAAAGAATTAAAATTAGCAAATTATATTGACTTAAAAAAATCATTGGAGTCTACTTTATCTGCTTTATCTAATAATGATGAGATTCCATCTGTAGGTAGCTTGCTAATTCACGCAGTAAAAAGTTTAAAAAAAGTAGTTAAATTTGATTCAAAATTAGATGATTATTTTGAAAACTTACTTTCTATTCAATTCCAGATTGATGAGGTTCAAAGCTCAATTTCTCAATATTTAGATTCCATTGAATTTTCAACTGATAACCTAGATGATGTTCAAAAAAGATTGTTTAAATTGAAAAATTTAGAAAAGACTTTCTCTATGGGACTACCGGAGCTTATAAAAAAAAGAGATAAATTAAGGGGAGTTTCTTCTTTTGATCTTAAAGAGAAAGAAATTAAAAGTCTCCAAGCAAAATTAGAATCTACTAAAGAGAACCTATCACAGTTTTTAATCAAACAATCTACAAAAAGAGAATTTATTGCTGCTAAATTAGAAGCTTCAGTTATGGATTCATTACAGTTTTTGGGTTTAAAAAACTGCAAATTTAATATTGATTTCCAACAAACCGAAATTACTTCTAATGGTTGTCAAAATATCTCATTTCTTTTTTCTGCTAATCCGGATCAATCTATAGCTCCAATATCTCAAGTTATATCCGGTGGAGAAATGTCAAGATTTATCTTAGCTTTAAAGTTAAATATTTTTAGAGCGTCTAGTACATTATTCTGCGATGAAATTGATAATGGCTTAAGCGGGAAAACATTAATAGCATTAATTGATCTAATAAAAAGTATTTCAGAAAATAAGCAGGTTTTATGCATTACTCATCATCCTCTTCTTGCAGCTTCTTCAAGTGCTCATTTTAAAGTTTATAAGAAAGTAATAAATGGATTCACTTATACTTCGATTGTAAGACTTGTTACTAAAAAAGAAAAGCAAACTGAGTTAGCTGAATTAATTGGGGGAGGGCTGGGTAATTCAAATGACTATGCTCTAACACTTCTAGATAAGGCGGCCGCCTAAAGTAAAAATTCCTACTATAATAAGGAACTAATTTAATAATTTTTAAATTTTAATGGCTGGTAAAAAAAATAATTCATCAAAAGATAATTTAATTGTCATTAGGGGTGCAAGACAACATAATCTGAAAAATATTGATTTATCTCTTCCAAGAAATAAATTCATTGTTTTTACTGGTGTAAGCGGCAGTGGAAAAAGCTCATTAGCTTTTGATACTATTTTTGCCGAAGGACAAAGGAGATATGTAGAAAGTCTTTCAGCTTATGCAAGACAATTTTTAGGTCAAGTTGATAAACCTGATGTAGATAATATTGAAGGTTTATCTCCAGCAATCTCAATTGATCAGAAATCTACTAGTCATAATCCTCGTTCAACTGTTGGTACTGTTACTGAAATCCAAGACTATTTGAGACTATTGTTTGGAAGGGCTGGTGAGCCGCATTGTCATCATTGCAATCGAAAAATAAGTCCCCAAACTATTGATGAAATGGTTGATCAAATTTTGTCTTTACCTGAAGGGACTAGGTATCAGATTCTTTCGCCAGTCGTAAGAGGGAAAAAAGGCACACATTCTAAATTAATAAGTGGTTTAGCTTCTGAAGGTTTTGCACGAGTAAGAATTAATGGTGAGGTAAGAGAACTTTCTGACAGTATTGAGTTAGATAAAAATCATACTCACAATATTGAGGTTGTTGTTGATAGATTAATAGCAAGAGATGGTATTCAAGAAAGATTAAATGACTCATTGAGAACTTCACTCAAAAGGGGTGATGGGTTGTCTATCATTGAGGTCGTTCCAAAGAAAGGTGATGAATTACCTTCTAATTTAGTTAGGGAAAGATTATATTCTGAAAATTTTGCTTGCCCCGAGCATGGATCTATTGTTGAAGAATTATCTCCTCGCCTTTTTTCTTTTAATAGTCCTTATGGAGCCTGCCAAGATTGCCATGGTATTGGTTTTTTAAAAAAGTTTACTTTTGATCGAGTAATTCCCGATCCCTCTTTACCTGTTTATGCCGCTGTAGCCCCTTGGAGTGAAAAAGATAATACATACTATTTCTCATTGCTTTATTCTGTTGGTCAGGCTTATGGTTTTGAATTGAAAACTCCCTGGAAAGATTTAACCTTAAAACAACAAGAAGTCTTATTACTGGGATCTGACAAACCCATACTTATTCAGGCAGATAGTAGATTTAATTCTTCAACTGGGTTTGAAAGACCTTTTGAAGGTATTTTAAATATTCTAGAACGTCAATTAAATGATGCTAATGGAGAATCTGTTAAACAAAAATTGGAGAAGTATCTTGATTTGGTTCCTTGTAAAACATGTTGCGGTAAAAGATTGCGACCAGAGTCATTAGCTGTAAAGGTTGGACCATATTCAATTACTGATTTGACTTCTATTAGTGTTTCAGAAACATTAGAGCATGTTGAGATGATTATGGGTCTTCACTCTAAGAAAAACATAAAGTTATCTGCAAGACAGAAGCAAATTGGCGAATTAGTTTTAAAAGAGATAAGACTAAGATTGAAGTTTTTAATAGATGTTGGATTAGATTATTTAACCCTTGATAGGCCTGCTATGACTTTATCTGGGGGAGAAGCGCAAAGAATAAGATTAGCTACTCAAATTGGAGCGGGACTTACTGGCGTGTTGTATGTTCTTGATGAGCCAAGTATAGGTTTACATCAAAGGGATAATGATAGATTATTAGATACTTTGAAAAAACTTAGAGATTTAGGTAATACCTTGGTTGTGGTAGAACATGATGAAGATACTATGAAAGCTGCTGATTATATTGTGGATATTGGTCCAGGGGCAGGTGTTTATGGAGGAGAGATTGTCGCGAAGGGTTCTTTTGATGATGTTTTAAAAGCGAGGGATTCTTTAACTGGAGCTTATTTAAGCGGAAGAAAATCAATTCCTACACCGAAAGAAAGACGTTCTGCTGTTAAGAAAAGTTTGATACTAACTCATTGTGAAAAAAATAATTTAAAGAATATTTCTGTAGAGTTTCCACTAGGAAGGCTAGTTTCTGTTACTGGTGTGAGTGGTAGTGGCAAGAGTACTTTGATTAATGAGTTATTGCATCCTGCATTGAGTCACTCTCTTGGATTAAAGGTTCCTTTCCCAAAAGGGGTTGATGAATTAAAAGGAATTAAAGCTATTGATAAAGTAATTGTTATTGATCAATCACCTATTGGAAGAACACCAAGATCAAACCCTGCTACTTATACAGGTGCCTTTGATCCGATTCGACAAGTGTTTGCTGCATCTGTTGAGGCAAAGGCTAGAGGATATCAAGCTGGTCAATTTAGTTTTAATGTCAAGGGCGGTAGATGCGAAGCCTGCAGAGGTCAGGGAGTCAATATAATTGAAATGAATTTTTTGCCTGATGTATATGTTCAATGTGATGTTTGTAAGGGTGCAAGGTTTAATAGGGAAACATTACAAGTTAAATATAAAGGGTTCACCATCTCAGATGTTTTAGAGATGACAGTTGAACAAGCTGCTAATGCTTTTACGGCAATACCCCAAGCTGCTGAAAGATTATCTACTCTAGTAGATGTTGGACTAGGTTATGTAAAGCTAGGTCAACCAGCGCCTACTTTGTCAGGAGGAGAAGCACAAAGAGTTAAACTTGCTACTGAACTTTCAAAAAGAGCTACGGGTAAAACCCTATATTTAATAGATGAACCCACTACTGGCCTAAGTTTTTATGACGTACATAAGTTAATGGACGTGATACAACGATTAGTAGATAAAGGTAATTCTGTTATTGTTATCGAACATAATCTTGATGTCATTAGATGTTCTGATTGGATTATAGACTTAGGGCCTGATGGTGGAGATAAGGGTGGAGAAATTATTGTAGAAGGTACTCCTGAAGAAGTATCTAAGCATCCAACAAGTTATACAGCAAAGTATCTAAAAGAAGTTTTGCTCTAAACATTTTCAATAAATTGTTGTATTTCTTTGTATTAACGCATATAGATTAATACAAAGATTAATTAAATAAGTCTTATAAATCATTTGTTTGTAACCATTTTAGCTGTTTTTTTCTCCAACAAGAAAAATATCATAACGGTTTCTTAATATTTCAACTCTTTAAATGACCAATAATTAGTAACCAATAATGGAGTTTGTAATTGGGTTTAAAATTTTTACACTTACACCTTCATGGATTAATTCGTTCAAAGGATTTAGAGCTGGGACGGGATCCTGATACTGGAGGTCAGACTCAATACGTTCTTGAATTAGTCAAAAGTTTGGCTAATAACTCAGAAGTTGAACAAGTTGATTTAGTTACGAGGCTCATAAAAGATAAAAGAGTTCATTCTGATTATTCTCGTGAGATGGAATATATCGATCCAGGTGCAAGAATTTTAAGGTTTGGATTTGGGCCTAATAAATATTTAAGAAAAGAGTTGTTATGGGCGTATTTAGATCACTTAATAGATGAATTGACTATTTTCTATCAAAAATCTGAAAATAAGCCTGATTGGATTCATGCTCATTATGCTGATGCAGGCTATGTGGGAGTAAAACTTAGTAAAATTTTGCAGGTTCCTCTAGTTTATACAGCTCACTCATTGGGTCGTGAGAAAAAAAGAAGATTAATTGATGCAGGTCTTAAAATTAGTCAAATTGAAAAAACGTACTTTATCAATAGAAGGATTGCTGCTGAAGAAGAAGCCATTAAAGAAGCCTCCTTGGTTATTACAAGTACTAATCAAGAGTCAGTTTATCAATATTCTGATTATCATTCTTTTGAATTTTCTAAAGCGAGAGTAATATGTCCTGGGGTTGATCATCAAAAGTTCCATCATATTCATTCAACAACTGAAACTAGTGATATTGAGAATATGATGTCTCCTTTTCTTAGTGATTCTTCTAAACCTCCGTTATTGGCAATCTCTAGAGCTGTGCGGAGAAAAAATGTACCTTCTCTAGTGGAGGCTTTTGGGCGGTCTGACAGACTAAAGAAAAATAATAATTTAATTCTTGTGCTGGGCTGTAGAGATAATATTTCAAAGCTTGATTCGCAACAAAAGGATGTTTTTCAGCAAATATTTGAAATTATTGATAAGTATAATCTTTACGGTAAGGTTGCATATCCAAAGAAGCATTTACCAATGCAAATTCCAGCGATTTATAGATGGGCAGCCAGCAGAGGAGGAATTTTTGTAAATCCCGCTTTAACTGAACCTTTTGGGCTTACATTGCTAGAAGCAGCTTCTTGTGGTCTCCCAATTGTTGCTACGAATGATGGAGGTCCTCGAGAGATTAATCTAAAATGTGATAATGGTTTATTGACTGATGTTACTGATTTGAATAAATTAAAAATTTCTCTTGAAAAAGCAATGTCAAATAAAAGTCAATGGAAGTTATGGAGTAGTAATGGGATCGAAGCTGTAAGTAGACATTTCAGCTGGGGAAGTCATGTGCGAAATTACTTATTTAATATTTGTAAGCATAATCAAAAAATCAATTTACTTTCATCTTCTGGAATTAAACTAAGTTGTTTGAATGGACGTTCTTCACTAATAAAACCCCATTCATCAAAGACTTCAGGATCAGAATGGATGATTAGTTGACGCTCACTCAACTTTTTTAATTTAAATCCTCTTTTTGATAATTTCTTCATAAGTTTTGCAGTTTCCTCAAATCTTGAAGCCATTGCCTCTAGACTAGAACAATCACTTGTTAAGCCTTTATCTTTCCAAGTAAAAAAACTCATTTTTAAAAACTATTTTTTAAAACTATACCTAATATTGAGGCTATAATGTTGATTAGCCAAAAATTTCCAACTATATTTTGCTCCTTTATTCCCTTTAATTCGTAATGGTGATGAATTGGAGCCATTAAAAAAACCCTTTTACCTTTTTTGTAAAAATATTTTGTGATTTTAAAAATTGAAACTTGAGTTATTACAGACATAGTTTCTATAATAAAGATGGTAGAAATAAAAAATGTTGTAAAAAAACTATTAGTTATTACGCAGAAAATCCCTAAGATTGCGCCTAAGCATAATGAGCCTGTATCGCCCATGAAGACTCTTGCAGGGTACTGATTAAATTTCAGGAAACCCATGCATAGACCTGACAGCGCGAAGCATAATAAGCTGAAAATAATATAATCTGAATTGTTTTTAAAGAGTATTTCTACCCCTAAACTACAAAATGATATTGCGCTACAACCTATAGCTAAACCATCTAATCCATCAGTTAAATTTATTGCGTTACTTAATCCCACTATTGTAATTACTGAAATAGGGATAATAAAGTGTTTTACATTAATTATTTGATTTCCATTGAGTAAAATTGAATTATTTAAAAGTCCGAGATAATGGAGAAAAATAGTAAATATAATTGCTGTTAATGTTTGCATTATTATTTTTTCTTGACTCATTAAACCTAAGTTGGTTTTCTTTTTAATACTCAAGTAATCATCAATTAAACCTATTAAAAAAAAGGTAAAAATTGTAATTAGTAAAGTTCCTTTAAGGAGTGGTATTCCAATATCACAAATTAAGATAATGATCAAAAAAATTGGGATAAAAAATATCCCTCCCATTGTTGGTGTATTTTCTTTTTGTTTATGTTCTCTAGGCCCTTCTTCTTTAATCTTTTGTAATAAATTGTATTTTTTAATTAGTTGTAAACCTTTGCGGCTAGTTACTAGAGATGCGATTAAAGATAAAACATAATATAAAAAGACCTTATAGTCTTTAAAAAAGTATGAGGCAGAAAAAATAATTGCCGAAATAAAAAAAAATAAAAATTTGGAATTTATACTATTATTCTTCCCAATCATCTTCAATGATATCTTCTTCACCTTTATAGTCTTCTTTTTCTCCCATTAATGCAGATAATTCTTCTTCCTCAATAGTACTTATTTCTTGTGATTCTCCGGGCTCCTCAGTTACTAACCTTCCAGAATCTTCTAACCAAGATAACAAGTCTGGTTCTTCTCGTAAAGGTAAAACTGGTGCGGCATCATCTCTACTGTAGCAAGTGAGTGCAGGATTTATTTCAGCAATTTCGTTCAGCCTAACTCTTAATTTCCCTGAATCCATAAAAAAATTTTTCCTTACTATAAGATATTATACATAGTGCTATTTTTAAACCATTGTTTGATAAAGGAAATTTAAAAATTTTATTAATATGGATAAACTCTGTACTTTTAACACTGGGTTTTAAGTTATTTAGTGTAAGTTTTGTAGAACCTCTAGTAATAAATAATGAAGTTCTTTTGGCTTTGGTTTTTGGGCCAGCAATAGTAGTTACAATATTATTAGTTTCAAATAAGTTATCAAAAATTTAACTATTAATTTTTTATAGTTTATTTAAGTAAGGTTTTTATGAATCAGATTAAAAAAGTTATTCTTGCTTATTCAGGTGGAGTAGATACAAGTATTTGTATTCCCTACATAAAGGAGAATTATGGAGGCGCAGAAGTTATTGCTTTTGTAGCAGATTTAGGTCAAGGGGATGACCTAGAAAAAATTAGAGAAAAAGCACTGAAATCAGGAGCATCTCATGCAATTATTGGTAATTTAGTTGAGTCTTTTGTAGATCATTATGCTTTTCCTGCTATAAGAGCTAATGCTCTTTATAGTGAAAAATATCCTTTATCAACAGCTTTAGCGAGGCCTTTGATAGCAAAGCATCTTGTTCTCATTGCGCAAAAATATGGCGCTGATGCAGTTGCTCATGGTTGTACAGGTAAGGGTAACGATCAAATAAGGTTTGATTTAGCAATAAATGCTTTAGATCCGAAATTAAAAATTATTACACCAGCAAGAGAGTGGAATATGAGTAGAGAAGAGGCTATTGCTTATGGAGAAACATTTGGCATCCCTGCTCCAGTATCAAAAAAATCACCATATTCTATAGATGTTAATTTACTGGGTAGAAGTATCGAGGCAGGTTCATTGGAAGACCCCATGATTGCACCTAGTGAAGAAATTTATCAAATGACATCCTCTATCGAAAGTGCCCCTGAAACTTTTGAAAATATTGAGATTGAATTTGAAAATGGATATCCAATTTCATTGAACGGAGAAAAGACTAGTCGTCTAGAGTTAATTAAAGAAGTTAATAGGATTGCTGGCAAGCATGGATTTGGAAGGATTGATATGATTGAAGATAGGGTGGTGGGTATCAAAAGTAGAGAGATTTATGAGACACCTGGACTTTTGTTGTTAATTAAAGCGCATAAAGAATTAGAGAGTATTACATTGAGTCCAGATGTAATAGAATATAAAAGTTTTATAGAAAAAAAATGGGGTCAGTTAGTTTACCAAGGTTTTTGGTTTGGCCCTTTAAAAACTGCTCTTGATGGTTTTATTGAACCTACTCAGAACGCAGTTAATGGAGTTGTAAGAATTAAATTACATAAAGGAAATGCTATTATAATCGGAAGATCTTCAAAAAATAGTTCTCTATATAGAGAGGATTTAGCTACTTATAGTCAAGATGATAATTTTGACCATATTAATGCAAAAGGATTCATCTATATGTGGGGAATGGCGAATAAAATCTGGGCTGAATCTAACTCTAATAGATCAAATTGATATATATTAATCGTCTTTTGATTCTGTTTTTTCGTTATCTTTGTTTTCAGTTTCTTCTACATTCGGTTTTGGGGTATCTTTTGATTCATTATTATCGGCATTTTTATTTTCAATATTTTGAGGACTTTTAGTTGCTGCTTTTGGGGTTGGTAGAGGACCTTCTTGTTTGATAGTCATATATCTGATGACATCTTCACTCAATCGCATTGATTTCTCTAATTTAAAAATATGTTGGCCATCTCCTTGATGACTTAATTGCACATATATTCCTTCTCGATGTTTTGCGATGGGGTAAGCAAGTCTTCTCTTACCCCTCATTTGACTATCAAGAACTTTACCATTAATTTTTTCAAGTAAATCATTATATTTATCAATATGATTACTTACTTCGTCTTCCGGTATATCGGGACGAAGAATGTACATTGTTTCGTAATAAGTTGGTTGATTGGACATTTTTCAGACTAGGTCATTTTGGCCCATAAAAAATAATGAGCGTCTGTTCATTTCTAGAATACATTATCGTGGTTACTTACTAAAGTATAAAACATATAAGCTAATCTAATTTTATAAAAAGTCTTTTAATGCATACTGCATTACTTCGAAGGGAACCTCTATTCCTTCAAACCAAAACTCAATGGATTTAATCCCTTGAGCTATTAGCATTTGACTTCCGTCGATTGTTTCGCAACCTTTTTTTTCGCAAAAGCGCAGTAGTCTTGTTGGTTTTGGATTATAAATAAGGTCATATACAATAAGTTCTTTATTGATTGATTGCCAAAAGTCATCACCAAATGGCAGATCATTCTCATTTTTTGTTTTCATTCCTACTGGAGTTGTATTAATTATTAAATCTGCAGTGTTTAATATATTTAAAATTTCTAAGTCAGTATGAATAAATTTCCTTAAAGTATCTTCATTTTTGAAGTCTCTTAGGAGATTATCCAGGGAGACTTGATTTCTTGAAACTATATTTACCTCAGATAATCTCAAATCTATAAGACCTTGAATTGCTGACCTCGCAGCACCTCCTGAACCAAGAACTATTGCTTTTTTTTGAGTTAAGTCATATTTTCGTAGAGGATAAAGAAATCCTTCAATATCAGTATTAGTTCCACTCCATTCACTTTTGGAATTAAGCTTTAATGTATTGATTGCTCTAATTCTTTTAGCAGTTGGAGTTATTTCTTTACACAAGCTAAAAACTTTTTCCTTAAAGGGAATCGTAATATTTACGCCTTTACAGTTTATTTTTCTTAATCCATTCATAACAGATTCAAAATCATCATTTTTACATTTAAATGCTAAGTAAACTGAATTGATTTCAAGATATTTAAGTGCTGCATTATGCATTATGGGTGATAAAGAATGACTTATTGGATTACCAATTAAGGCTAGAAAAGAGGTTTTACTATTGATCATTTTTGCTAATTTTTGAAAAAAATAGTGAGTTGTTCGGAAACCACACCTCGTCTTTGAGTAACAATAACGACGAAGATGACCGATTATGTAGATTATTAAGGAGAGTTTTACCCATGGGGAAGGTCGTTGGTATCGATTTAGGAACAACTAATAGTTGTGTCGCAGTTATGGAAGGTGGTAAACCCACTGTAATCGCAAATGCAGAGGGTTTCAGAACTACACCATCTGTTGTCGCATATACAAAAAACCAGGACAAGTTAGTTGGGCAAATTGCAAAAAGACAAGCAGTTATGAATCCTGAGAATACATTTTATTCAGCTAAAAGATTCGTAGGAAGAAGAGTTGATGAAGTTAGTCAAGAATCTAAAGAAGTAAGTTACTCCGTAGAAAAGTCAGGTTCTAGTGTCAAACTAAAATGTCCAGTTTTAGATAAACAATTTTCTCCTGAAGAAGTTAGTTCTCAGATTTTAAGAAAGTTAGCTGAAGACGCAGGAAAATATTTAGGAGAAACTGTATCCCAAGCAGTTATAACTGTACCTGCATATTTTAATGATTCTCAAAGACAAGCGACTAAAGATGCTGGGAAAATAGCTGGTCTTGAGGTTCTTAGAATTGTAAATGAGCCCACTGCAGCTGCGCTGGCTTACGGACTTGATAAAGAAAATGAAAAAATTCTTGTATTTGATTTAGGCGGAGGTACTTTTGATGTTTCGGTAATTGAAGCTGGAGATGGTGTTACTGAAGTTCTTTCTACTTCTGGGGATACCCACCTTGGAGGGGATGATTTTGATAGATGTATAGTTGATCATTTAGCTAGTACTTTTAAATCTAATGAAGGTATTGACTTGAGACAAGATAAGCAGGCTTTACAACGATTAACAGAAGCTGCTGAAAAAGCAAAAATTGAATTATCCAATGCAACGCAAAGTGAAATAAATTTACCTTTTATTACTGCGACCCCAGAAGGACCAAAGCATCTAGATTTAAATTTAACAAGAGCAAAATTCGAAGAGTTGGCGGCATCTCTAATTGATAGATGTAAAGTTCCGGTTGAACAGGCTTTAAAAGACGCAAAAATATCTACTAGTGAAATTGATGAAGTCGTTATGGTAGGGGGTTCTTCTAGAATTCCTGCTGTTTTGGATTTAGTTAAAACTATTACTGGAAAGGATCCCAACCAAACAGTTAATCCTGATGAAGTTGTTGCTGTCGGAGCTGCAGTTCAAGGTGGGGTTTTAGCTGGAGAAGTGAAAGATATTTTATTACTTGATGTTACTCCATTGTCTTTAGGTGTTGAAACTCTTGGGGGTGTTATGACAAAAATGATTTCTAGAAATACAACAGTTCCCACAAAAAAATCTGAAACTTATTCGACAGCTGTTGATGGTCAAACAAATGTTGAAATACATGTTCTCCAAGGAGAAAGAGAAATGGCTTCTGATAATAAAAGTCTAGGAACTTTTAGATTAGATGGAATTCCCTCTGCGCCAAGGGGTGTACCTCAAATCGAAGTAACTTTTGATATTGATGCTAATGGAATATTGAGTGTAACTGCTAAAGATAAAGGTAGTGGAAAAGAGCAGAGTATCTCTATTACTGGTGCCTCAACTTTATCCGATAATGAAGTTGATAAAATGGTTAAGGATGCTGAGACAAATGCAAGCGCTGACAAAGAAAAGAGGGAAAGAATTGACCTAAAAAATCAATCTGAAACCCTTGTGTATCAAACAGAAAAACAACTTTCTGAATTAGGAGACAAAATAGATTCTGCAACTAAATCGAAAGTTGAGGAAAAAAGTAAAGAGCTCAAAGAGGCTACTGATAAAGAAGATTATGAGGCTATGAAAAAACTTTTAGAGGAACTTCAGCAGGAGTTATATTCTGTTGGTTCTTCTGTTTATCAACAACCCGGAAATCAACCTCCTTCTCCAGAGGGGCCTGATTCAGGTGCATCTAGTAAAGATGAGGATGATGTGATTGACGCAGATTTTACTGAGTCAAAATAATTTATAAATGTTTTTTTATCTCATTTTTTACCCAATGAGAACAAGCCGGAGCAAGTAATATTCCATTCTTATAAAATCCCGAACATAATAGAAGACCTCTAGCTAAGGATTTCAATATTGGTGATGCTTGATTCTCTGGTCTTGACCTTATTCCATACCATTGTCTTGAAATATATTTTTTTTTCATCCAAAAAGGTTTTTGGTCAAAAAGACTTAATAGTTCATTAATATATTCTTCTCTAGGCGATATATCTTCTTCACTGGTCGACCCAATAATGATTTTATTCTTTTCAATGGGAATAAAATTTTTTCCGTTTAAACTTAATACTTTTGGTAATGATAAAAAATTGATAAGTTTATCTTCAAATGATAATTCTATTGCTTGGCCTAGAACAGGTTTAAGTTTGATTTGATATTCCCATGAATCAATAATTTTAAGCGTATTTAATGAATTGCAAACTAATATTGCATCGGCTACAATTTCCTCGCCTCCTTTGCATAAGGCTATCCATTTATTGTCCAATTTTGATATCTTAATGATTTTATTTTTGAATTTATGAATATTTTGTTGATCTAAATACTTATCTAATGTTTTAAGTAAAGCTATAGGATTAATTCTTCCATCTTCATAAGAGACAATTCCTTTGAATTTATTATCGGGAAATATATGATCAATATTTTTAATAATTGTCGATTTTTTATCTAATATTTCAATGCCTTCTCGTTCTCTGTTGACTGCAAATTTTGCCATTTTTTCAAAAACTTTTGCATTAGAAGTTAGTTGAATAAGTGGTTTATCAATTTGTATTTTTGGATTAAATTCTTGCAGAGTTTTGATCCAAATTGGCCATAGTTCGAGGCTTTTCTGTCTAAGTTCCCATGCTCTCCCACTGCGCTTTCTATAAATTCTACCCATTAGAATTCCTAATGAAGAGGTACTTCCGTTATTCTCGGGACTTGGATCTGAGATGGATACTTTACAGTTTAATTTTGATAATTCGGCCGCATTAAATTTGCCAATTATTCCTGATCCAATTACTAAAATATGTGCATTCTTTAGATTTTTGCTTAAAATTATCATTAGTTCATTCTAAATCATTAGATATCAAGAAGTTATCTTTGAACAATCCTTCAATCATCTTAAGAATAGTATGTCCTGATCGTCCAGGCTTGGTAAGTGAATTAACCAGTTGGATACATAATTATGGTGGCAATATTAAGCATTCCGATCATCATACTGATCAAGAAGCAGGTTTATTTCTAAGTCGAATAGAGTGGAATATTGATGATAAGAAAATAAATAAGAATTTACTAGGTTTAGAGATAGAGAGAATATCCAAGAAATTAGGTGGAAATTACTTTGTTAATTATTCAGATGAAATACCAAATGTGGCTGTTTTCGTAAGTAAACAGAATCATTGTTTAATAGATTTGTTATGGAGAGTTAGGAATGGAGAGCTAAGAATGAATATACCTTTGATAATTTCTAATCATCCAGATTTAGAATATATTGCAAATGATTTCAAAGCAAAATTTTTATGTTTTAACTCATTTAGTCGATCGAAATGTGAGATAGAAAATCAAATACTTAATGAGCTTAATAATATGGAAATTAGTTTGGTCGTTCTTGCAAAGTATATGCAAATATTAAGTGAATCTTTTTTAGAAAAGTTTTCTTCAATTATAAATATTCATCATTCTTTTTTACCTGCTTTTAAAGGTTCCCAACCTTATCATCGTGCTTGGAAAAGAGGAGTAAAATTAATTGGAGCAACAGCGCATTATGTTACTAAAGATTTAGATGAAGGACCAATTATTGATCAATGTACTGTAAGCGTAAGTCATAGAGATGAAATTAATGATTTAATTCGAAAAGGTCGAGATATCGAAAGAATTGCTCTTGCAAGAGCTGTTAGGTTGCATTTACATCATCAAATTTTTGTATATGAGAGTAAAACAGCTGTTTTTGATTGAGTTTTATGTATCAATTTCAATTTCAATTTGTCTTTCATAAATTGACTTATCATTTAAAATTCTTGCGATCAAAAAGCTTGCAATACAACTTATAAGGACAGGTTTCATTATTAATAAATCTTTTGTGAGTGCAAAAGCCAAAAACATTGCTGTTATGGGAGTTCTTGAACAACCGGCTACGAATGCACCCATTCCAGCAAATATATAAGTACTTGGAGCATGTCCAGTCATCATTTCAACCCAACTTCCCATTATTAGTCCGATTGCACCTCCTAGCGTGAGCATTGGGTAGAAAAGCCCTCCTGGGGCTCCAGAGGCGGCTGCTAAGCCTGTAGTGATGAATAGTACTATTACGGCAAGAATTGCTATTTCAATATTTGTATTTTTCTCAACAATTATTTTTTGTAGTTCATCTAAATTATGAAAACTGCTAGGTAAAAAAGAATATATACCACCTAAAGTAATACCGCAGATACTCATTTTCAATATAAATTTATTTTCGTACCATTTTTTTCCTAGATTTTGCATCAAGAGCACATATTGGCTATATATTTCAGCAAATACTCCAATAATTATGCCAAGGATGATTAGATATATAAAATCAATTGGCAAAAACACAATAGAGGGAGAATATTCACGTTGTATTAGAAAACCTAGATTGAAGTCAAATCCTCCTGCTTTTGTATCTAAGCCTAAAGCCTGAATAATATCGGCTGATGAATCAGCAATAAAGGTTGTAACAACAACTAAAAGCAAAACCACTGGTCTTGCAGAGTTAAGTAGTTCTTCAATTGCGTAAACAAAACCACCTAGAGGAGCACTAAATACAGCAGCAATCCCAGCGCCTCCTCCGGCCGCTATAATGACCCTCCTGAAGGCAACCGGTGCTTTGAGCCATTTAGCCATTTGCCAGGCCACTGATCCACCCATTTGAACAGAGGGCCCTTCGGGGCCTAAAGGAAAACCACTCCCAATCGAAATAATTCCAGAGACAAGTTTTACTAATCCTACTTTTAAATTCATAGGTACCCTCTTGTGCCTTAAGAAACCCATTATTTGGCTAACACCTGATCCTTTTGCTGCTGGCGCAAATTTTTTGATAATTAAACCAGACAATCCACCACCAATTGCACCAAAGAGTGGTAACACTATAAATGAAGGAAACTGATCAAGAAGTTCTAGTCTCCAGTTATTAATAAAGTAAATACCAGTTTTAAATGAAATACTTGTAATTGATGCCCCTAGACCAGTAAGTAAGAGAGCAATAGCAACAATGATAGATTTTTGTTTTAGTAATCTTTTTATACTTTTAGAAGAGTTGCTTATAGTACTATTAGTGTTTCGTGCAAGATTAACCATAATAATTAATTATTTTGAAAGACTAAAGTTGTCCATTTCATCAAATTGTAAATAACGATATAAATTTTCTGAATATGGGTTGATTTTATTCTCTGTTATATTCTTATATTCCTTTACCTCGGGGATTCTCCCTAGCAAAGCACATACTGCCGCAAGTTCTGCACTGCCTAAATAAACTTGGGCATTTTTTCCGAGTCTGTTATCGAAGTTTCTTGTACTAGTAGAAAATACAATTGCTTCATCCTTAACTCTTGCTTGATTCCCCATACATAAAGAGCAACCTGGCAGCTCTAAGTTTGCACCACATTCTTGAAATATTTTATAGTACCCTTCCCTTTTTAAAATCTCCTCATCCATTTTTGTAGGAGGACAAATCCAAAGTTTAGCTTTAATTTTCCCTGCTCCTTCTAGAATCTTCGCTGCAGCTCTATAGTGCCCAATATTTGTCATGCATGAGCCTATAAAAACTTCATTAATCTTTGTATTTGCTACATATGAAATTTCTTTGACATTATCAGGATCATTAGGACAAGCTACTATGGGTTCCTTAACTTCTTTTAAGTCAATTTCAATTATTTCCTCATACATAGCATCTTTATCAGGTTGTATTAAGTCTGGGTTTTTTAGCCAATTTTTCATATCACTAATTCTTCTTGCGATGGATTTTGAGTCTTCATAATCACTTTCAATCATTTTTTCTAAAAGACAAACATTGCTACGAAGATATTCTTTGACTGTGTCTTTTGATAAGAGAATTGTACTTCCTGCGCAAGAACGTTCAGCTGTAGCATCAGTTAGTTCAAAGGCTTGCTCAAGTTTTAAGTTGGGTAAACCTTCGATTTCCATGATTTTCCCATTAAAAATATTTTTTTTGTTTGCCTTTTCTACTGTTAATAAACCTTTCTTAATAGCAAAAAGAGGAATTGCATTTACTAAATCTCTTAAAGTAATTCCAGGAAGTAAATCCCCTCTAAATTTAACTAAAATTGACTCCGGTACGTTTAGAGGCATTGATCCAATAGCAGCTGCAAAAGCAACAATTCCAGATCCCCCAGGAAATGATATACCCAAAGGAAACCTAGTATGGCTATCTCCTCCTGTACCGACAGTATCAGGCAGCAACATTCTATTTAACCAACTATGTATGATTCCATCACCAGGTTTTAAAGCAACGCCCCCTCTTTGTGAGATAAAATCAGGTAACTCTTTATGTGTGATTAAGTCAACTGGCTTTGGGTAAGCTGCTGTATGGCAAAAACTTTGCATAACTAAATCTGCTGTAAATCCTAAACATGCCAATTCTTTTAATTCATCTCTGGTCATTGGACCAGTGGTATCTTGACTGCCAACAGTGGTCATAATTGGTTCACATGTCATACCTGGCGAGACTCCTTGTAGACCGCACGCTTTACCTACAATTTTTTGAGCTTGAGTAAAGCCGTATTTATTTTTTTTTGGATTATTTGGGCGAATAAAAACCTTGCTTGGTTCTAAATCTAATTTAGTTCTTATTTTATCAGTTAAAGATCTGCCAATCATAAGATTTATTCTTCCACCAGCTTGAATTTCATCAGTAATTGTTGATGGTTTTAAATCAAATTTGCTTATTATTGAGGCAGAACTTTTATCTTTATTTATTTTTTTTATTACACCTTCATAGGGATAAATTTTTAACATATCTCCCGTTTCAAGATCTGATACATCCGCTTCAATTGGGAATGCACCTGAATCCTGTGCTGTGTTGAAAAATATTGGAGCAATTTTACCTCCAATAACTATACCCCCAGTTTTTTTATTTGGCACAAAAGGTATATTCTCACCAATATGCCATATCAGAGAATTTATAGCAGATTTTCTTGAACTTCCTGTACCTACAACATCTCCAACATATGCAATTTGGATTTGTTGGTTTTTTAATCTATTTAGTGTTTCTAAACCAACTTTGTCTTTAAATTCAAGCATTGATAAGGCATGTAAGGGAATATCAGGCCTTGAGGTAGCATGGACGGCAGGTGATAAGTCATCTGTATTTGTTTCTCCGTTCACTTTGAATACTAAGCATTTAATTTCTTTTGGTAAGGATGGTCTATCAATAAACCATTCTGCATTAGCCCAACTATTAATAACTTCCTCGGCATAAAGATTAGTTTTCGATAACTCAAAAATATCATTTGCCGCGTCATAAACTAAGATTATTTTTTTTAAAACCTTTGAAGCTGTTTTGGATAATAATTTGTCCTCTCTTTTTAAGATATCCAATAGAGAATTCACATTATAACCACCAATCATTGTCCCAAGTATTTCTATTGCCTCTTGAGGATTAATGAATTTGCAATTTTTTTCATTATTTGCAATAGCAGTAAGCCAGCTAGCTTTTACATAAGCTGATTCATCAACACCTGGTGGTACTCGATGTTTTAGTAATTCAATTAATTGTATACTCTCTGAATTATCGGCTTTTTCAAGAAGATCAGTAACACAATTAGTTTGTTCGGCATTCAGGGGTAAAGGAGGTATACCTAAGTTTGCTCTTTCAGCAACATGTTCGAAATAATCTTTTAGCAATGTTTCCAATTTCTTCATTTCTCGGGTTTAAATTTCAATCTGTTGTTATTTTTAGTAATGAAAAGGATAGTTTTCATAAATGCGTTTTTAACTATTCAAAGTAAGCTTGCATTCAATGACAATTTCATCAAATAATCAATCTCTAGAAAAAACATCTGACTTACATGTAGTTGAGACTCGTCCATTAATACCTCCAAGACAACTGCATCATGATTTACCTCTTGATTATACCTCTGCCAATACCGTCTCAAAAGCAAGAGATTTAATTAAAAATATTTTGCATGAAAATGATTCGAAGTTTTTGGTGATAGTTGGCCCCTGTTCAATTCACGATATCGATGCAGCAAATGAATATGCAGAATACATTAAAGAATTTAGAGCAAATTTTCAAGATAAATTAGAAATAGTAATGCGAGTTTATTTTGAAAAACCAAGAACGACAATTGGATGGAAAGGTTTAATAAATGATCCTCATTTGGATGGATCCTATGATATCAATACTGGATTAAGAAGAGCTAGAGGTTTGCTAAGATATTTAGCCTCTATAGGTATACCCTCGGCGACAGAATTACTTGATCCAATAGTACCTCAATATATCGCAGACTTAATTAGTTGGACAGCTATCGGTGCAAGAACAACTGAAAGTCAAACCCATAGAGAAATGGCTTCCGGATTATCTATGCCTATAGGGTTTAAAAATGGTACAGATGGTTCCGTTTCTACAGCAGTTAATGCGATGCAATCAGCAGCAAGATCTCATCATTTTCTAGGAGTGAATGCAGATGGATTGGCTTCGATTGTAAATACTACAGGGAATCCTGATACTCATATTGTTTTGAGAGGTGGAGCGAAAGGACCTAATTTTGGAAGCCACCACATTACAAATATTTCCAAAGATTTGTTGGAGAGTCATCTTCCCAAGAAAGTAATGATTGATTGTAGTCATGGAAATTCTAATAAGGATTTCAGGAAACAGTCAGAAGTCTTAGAAGATATCGCTAGACAAGTAAGAGATGGCGAGAAAAATATATTAGGTGTAATGCTGGAGAGCCATTTAAAAGAAGGTAATCAAAATCTAGTAACAAAAAATGAGCTTGAATATGGGAAAAGCATCACTGATGCTTGTATTGATATCAATACGACAAAAGAATTATTGCTTAATCTTTATAAATCAATAAAATGAACTTTATATTTTTGTTATTAAGAAATTAAATGTTATTGAAGATATAATTGGTACTGTAAAATTATCTAAACCAAGACAACTTATTTGCTCAAGGGCTGTAGCTATTAAAGATATCCCAATGAAATAAATATTAAAATTATAACCATTCAATATGCCTACACCTGTAATCACTAATAAGCTCACGAGAAACATAGTACAAGTGCCAATTAATGATTTTTTTTGATTAAAAATATACCAGCTTTTTGATCTAAGATTTTTGCCAAGTAAACCCGCAAACCCATCACCAAAGGACATAATCAGAGAACCTATTATTAAAGATTTAGGATCTTTATCCCAGAGAAATGAAATCAAGATAAAAAGACTTAAGCAATAGAATAAAGTGCCAAAACTTCTCCTATCGATATCTTCAATAAGCGGAAAGATTTTATAAATATAATTAAGAAGGACTAAAATCGAGATAAAACCTGCAAGATATTGTGCAGCAATTTGGGTTACATTTATATAAAGAGCGATTGGTATTAAAGGACCTATACCAATGTGTATGATTTTTCTGATAATTTCTTTGTTTGTTGGTTGAATTTTTTTATAAAGAAAAGTAATCAAAAATAAAATGAATACGTAACTAAAAATAAATACAATTTTGAACAAATTAATTAAGCAGCTTTTTGATGATTTGTCATAACTCTAAGTTTTAATATAGCTTTAGCCTCAAGCTGTCTTACCCTTTCTCTTGAAACATTAATTTGTCTACCAATTTCTGCAAGAGTCAAAGGTTCTTCGCCATCTAATCCAAATCTTAACCTCATTATTTTTTGTTCTCGTTCATTAAGTTGAGCTAGCCATCCCCCTAAATGTTCTTTTTGAATTGTTCTATCCATTCCTTCCATAGGTTCTTCGCAGTTTGGATCGGGGATGAGTTCTCCTAATGTACTTCTATCTTCTTCACCTCTCGCATGAGCATCAAGAGAAGCACATGGAGCGCTTTGAGAAACTAAATCTTCTAGATCTTTTTGTTCGATGCCCATTGCATTGGCTAATTCTGATCTATTTGGCTGCCTACCTATTTTATGTGATAACTCTCGAGAGATTCTTCTCATTTTTGAGAGTTTTTCACTTATATGAATAGGCAGTCGAATGGTGCGAGCACTATTGTCAATAGCTCTTGTCATGCCCTGCCTTATCCACCAATAAGCATATGTTGAGAATTTGTAGCCCATAGCTGGGTCAAACTTATCAACTGCCCTCTCAAGTCCTATTGCCCCCTCTTGAACAAGATCTAGTAATTCTAAACCTTGGTTCTGGTATTTTTTAGCAACAGAAACAACAAGTCTTAGATTTGCCGCCATCATTCGATCTCTTGCCTTTTTGCCCATTCTTATTTGTTGATGATTCCTTGAGGTTCGCTCAACTTCGGGAAGGCTGAGAAGCTTCTTCATCTTTTGAACATGATGAGCTAACTCAATTTCTTCTGCAGCAGTTAACAAAGGAACTCTGCCAATATTACTAAGGTAATAAGCAATAGAATCAGTGCTTTGCCTCACAGATTTTTTTTGACTATTTTTCCCAGTAAAACTGTTTTTGTCGGATTTGACTGAACGAGTTATTCTCGTTGTATTTGGTAATCTAGGTTCTCTTGTGTTTTTGTTAAGAGAACTATTGCCAGATTCCAGAGGGATCCCCATCACCCTGGCCTCCATAAGTGGATTTTTTAGAAAGTTAGCACTGAAATCGCTAGTCAGACTACTTTTGCCTTGAAACTTTAAAGACTGAAAGCAATTA
>Ga0160422_10000490_pt1 | contig 23852 bp, 23 predicted proteins | sample Fk160mmetaG_FD_108192 | JGI IMG/M metagenome (GOLD analysis project Ga0160422, IMG submission 108192) | Marine microbial communities from the Central Pacific Ocean - Fk160115 60m metaG | ecosystem: Environmental > Aquatic > Marine > Oceanic > Photic zone | place: The Central Pacific Ocean...
AAAATTTTTAATGAACTTCTTGAAAAGAAATTACTTTTAATTAAAGAAATTAAGGATTTAGAAAATAAAAAAATCTTATTAAAACAAGATATTGAGTCTAACTTTTCTGGCCAATCAGATAATCTTGCTAAACAAGTCAAAGGTTTTCAAGATTATTTGACAGGTGCTTTGCAGAATCTCACTCACTCAGTAGAAAAATTAGATTTAGTCCCCCAAACAATGATAATTAAACCTTCACCTTTAGATAAAGTACAAAACACTAATCAAAATAATAAAGAGATCAATGTCCCAGCTCTTGCTGATACATTTAAACCTGATGAAAATATAATTAGAAAATGTTTATCAAATTTTTCTAATCAACCAGATTTCTATGCCGAGCCATGGAAGCTTAGAAGAAGTCTTGAAAGAATAGATATAGAAATGCTTGAAGATTGGTTTTTTAATATGGGAGGCAGGGGTGCTCTAGAAAGTAGAGGTTCTAGACAAAAAAATGTACTTATTTCAGCTGGACTTATATCCATTTTAGGTGAATTATATGGAGATCAGTTTCAAACATTAATTTTAGCTTCTGAGCCTGAAAGATTAGGAGAATGGAGAAGGATACTTCAAGATTCTTTAGGTCTTAATAGAGATGACTTCGGGCCAAATAGTGGAATAGTTCTTTTTGAAAGACCTGAGGGTGTCATAGAGAGAGCTGATAGACTTGAAGAGAATGATGAAGTTCCACTAATAATTATTGATGCTTCAGAGACAACTATTGATGTTCCCATTTTACAATTCCCATTATGGCTTGCTTTTGTTGGCAGTCCAGAAGAAGTTTATGAAGATTTAGAATTTGTGTAATGGCTTCAATAATTATCATTTTACTCATAAGTTATTTAATAGGATCGTTCCCAAGTGGATATCTTTATGCCAAAAATCTAAAGGGTATAGATTTAAGATCTGTAGGTTCAGGATCAACTGGTGCAACAAATGTCTTAAGAAATGTTGGTAAATGGCCTGCTCTAATTGTTTTTATACTTGATGTCTTAAAAGGTGTAATTGCCGTAAAAATTGCCTATTATTTTTTAACAGCAAACATTTTTCAAGTTCTTGCAGGGCTATCAGCTATTACAGGACATATTTGGCCGATCTGGTTAAAAGGGAAAGGGGGAAAAGCAGTTGCCACTGGATTAGGAATATTTATTGCACTTTCTTGGAAAGTTGGTCTTGCATCTTTTGGAACATTTTTATTAGTTATTAGTTTAACCAAAATAGTATCTCTATCTAGTATTACTGCTGCACTTCTTTTACCAATATATATGTTTATATACATAGAAATCTTTAACCATCCTTTTACTATTTTCAGCTTTATAGTTGCTATTATTGTGATCTTCAAACATAGATCAAATATAAATAGAATATTAAAAGGTGAAGAACCAAAAATTAGTAAAAAAATTAATTAATTTAAACTTTCACAAATATCTAAAAAAACTCTATTCGGATTTTTTGATTGAGTAATAGAACGACCTATAACTAGTTTTGAAGCTCCATTCAATATTGCTTTCTGAGGTGTCATAACTCTTTTTTGATCATGTTTAGTTTTATCATCTAATCTTATGCCAGGAGTTATTAATTTAAAATTATTTTTATAAACTAATCTCAAATTTTTAAGTTCCATTGGAGAGCAGACACAACCATCTAATCCAGATTTAAAAGACAGCTCTGCAAGTCTTAGTACAATTTCTTCTATTGAACTTTGTATACTAAAATTATTTTTTATATCTTCAGAAGAAAAACTTGTTAAAACTGTAACTCCTAAAAGAATTGGAGGCTTTAAATTTAATTTACTAGAACCTTCTAAAGATGCTTTTTTTGAAATTTTTAATGCTCTTAAACCCGCAGAAGCATGCAATGAAATAATATCAACTCCTAATTTTGAAATCTCAAAACAAGTAGCACTCATTGTATTTGGGATATCATAAAGTTTAAGATCTAAGAAAATCTTTTTTTTCATTTTTTTCAATATTTTTATAATTTCAGGACCTTCTTTACAAAACAATTCCAAACCAACTTTAACCCATAAAATTTGAGGACAAATATTTAAAAAGTTTATTATCTCATCTTTATTTAAACCATCTAAAGCCAGTATTACTTTTTCTTCAGGACTTTGGTTATTCATGTTATTTTAATTTTTAAATCTTTTAGTAACTTTCTTACCAACTTGAATAATTTTCCCTTTAAGTTCATCGATTGAACTAAAAACTAAATCAGGATTAGTTATTTTTAAATTATCAATCCTAACCCCACCACCTTTTATTGCTCTTTTAGCCTCACTACTAGAATTAAAAAATTTTAGATAACTTAATAAATAAAAAAATTTGATCGGAAAATTTGTACCATCTAATTCAACTATTGGAATATCTCCAACTTTATCATTATCTCCTAGAAAAATTTTTTCGCAATTTGATTGTGCTTCAAGTGCCTTTTCTCTTCCATGAAAATTAGCCGTCACCTCTAAAGCCATCAATCGTTGTAGCTCTCTAGGAGAATTATTTTTAACTATTGACAAGTCAAAACTAGTAAGTAATTCGATATAAGATGGAATAATTTCATCTTTGACTTTTTCTAATTTTGAATACATTGATAAAGGTTCTTCGTTTAATGAGACCGTATTCATTTCTGATTTACTCATTTTCTTAGCTCCATCTAAACCAGTTAGAATTGGGAGTAAAATACCAAATTGAGGTTCTTTTTTAAAATGTCTTTGCAAATCTCTCCCAATTGCTATATTAAATTTCTGATCAGTACCGCCAAGTTCTATATCTGCATTCACAGCCACTGAGTCATACCCCTGTAACAAAGGATATAAGAATTCATGCAACGAAATAGGTACTTGAGAACTATATCTTTTATTAAATTCTTCTTTAGCCAACATTTGACTTACTGTACAACTACTCATAAGTTCAATAATAGAGTTTAAATTTAAATCTTCTAGCCAATCACTATTTTTTCTTATTTCAATTCTTCCTTTAGTTTCAAAATCTAGGATTGATTGATTAGCGGGCTTACCCATACCTAATTGTTGTAAATAAGTTTTTGAGTTTTCTGCTACTGCTTCCTTTGATAGTTGGATTCTTGTTTTATTCTTACCAGTCGGATCACCAATTTGTGCAGTAAAATCTCCTATAATTAAAACAGCTGTATGACCATGATCCTGAAAAGATCTAAGTTTTTTAAAAAGGATACTATGTCCAATATGTATATCAGTTCCAGTTGGATCAATTCCAAGTTTAACTCTTAGTCTTCTATATCCTTTATTAGTTTCTTCCAACTTATTTACTAAGTTTTGCTCTAGTTTCTCTGAAGGAAATATTTCTGATATTCCTCTATATAACCACTCTGGCAAATCAAAAGTATTACCCATAAGATTTTAAATACTAGGAATTTTTTTCAAGTTCATCTTTCATTCTCATTAAAGTCTTATTCATTTGATCAAACATTTGTTCAGGGGTTATACCAAACTGATTTAATTGCGTTTTTAATTGTTCTACCGTCATTTTCGCCTGAAAATCCTCAGACAATTCAAATCTTTTCATAAATACTTTATAACGATCCATAAGCGATTCCATTCTTTTAATAAACATCTTTTTGCCTTCTCTATCAAATTTGCCATATTCAGAACCTAGCTTCATTAATTGCTGATAATCGGTAAAAAGCTGTTTAGCTTCTTCTTGTACTATGTCTGATTCGAAGAACCCCACGATTATATTCCTCCCTCTAATCTCTGAGGAAAATTTTTATAACTGACTTGCTTCATTTTCATATTTTGATAAGTTTTTGCAATAGTATTTTTTCACTTATTGTTACCATTGATTCTGGAGTGAAATTCAACTACTATATTACTAAACTAGTCTATTTTACCAAGAATTGAAAGAGAGAAAATACTACCTAATTTTTAAACAAAAAGATTTGTTTTAATCTAATTTTCTTAAAAAAGATTATAATTTAGAATACTTAGTAATATAAATTTAATTATAGTTTTAGAATTACTATTTTTGCTTAATTATTCATTTATAAAATTTCTAGTTAGATTAGAACTTCTCTAAAATTCAAACCTTGTCTTTCTCCCCGAAAAAAAATAAAAATAACAAAAATCTACAATTTGAAATTTTTGAATCCGATAATTGCTTTTCTACATCATCACTAAATAAAAAAGAATTAACTCATACCTATTCCTCATTAATCGAATGGAGAAATAATATTTACGAATATCAAAAAAAAATTATTGAAAATCTATATAAACCATCATCTCAAAAGGCATTATTTACAATTGATAATGACTTAGATTTAAAAAAAATTAATCCTTTTTCACTATCAAGTTTTTCAATAAATTTTTGGCGTTCAAATAAATCTGTAGATGCAGGTCCTGCAATGTATTTTGTTATTGACACATTTGAAACTTCTAAAATAATTCTTTATATAGGAGAAACAAACTCAGCAGATAAAAGATGGAAAGGAGATCATGACTGTAAAAATTATATATCCAACTATAAAGAAACAATTTCAAATAATAACTTAGAAAGCAATTTAGATATACGTTTTTTTCTAGATGTGCCCAAAGATGTCAGATTAAGGCGTAAATTAGAAAAGCGTCTAATCTATTTGTGGTTGCCTCCATTTAATAAAGAAACTAGAGATAGGTGGACTACAACTTTCACAAATAATTAACAAATTTATTAAATTTCTTATAAAACATGCAATTTTCAATTTTCAAAAATCAATTAAATTCTTGGCAAGGCAACTCACTGATACTTGGCTTACATGCGGATGATATCAATTCCCAGTTAGAAAAAATTGAATTTATAGTTGAATCCAAACAGCTCATAAAAAAACTTAATAATAATAACTTTAAGGGAGAGATAGGAAGCATAATAAGTCTTGAAATTTTAGGACATAATCTAGACTATTTAACCATAATCGGTCTTGGTGATAAAAATAGAATAAATGCTGAGGTATTAAGAAATTCTATACCGGAATCTATTAGAAAACTTGTCGATAAGCAAGAAAAGATTGGTATTTTGATGCCTTGGGAAGTGTTAGAAAATGAAGCTATTTATGATATTTCAGAAACATTGAGATTATCAACTTTTAAAGATAATAGATTTAATAAAAAGAGAGATGAAACAGTTGTTCTTAAAGAAGTTGAATTTCTCAACCTTGAAAACATCGAAAATATTTCATTTAAAGAAGTCGAGAATATTTGTCAAGGAGTTGAGTTTGCTAGGAAGCTTGTAGCAGCCCCACCAAATGATCTAACACCACTTGATATGTCAAAAAAAGCTCTCGAAATAGCAAATGAATATAATCTTGAAATTAAAATTTTAGAAGAGAATGATTGTCTAAATCTTGGAATGGGTGCGTATCTAGCTGTAGCAAAGGGATCTAATTTAAAACCCAAATTTATCCATATAACTTATAAACCTAAAAATTCAGTAACATTTAAAGTTGCATTAGTAGGTAAAGGTCTAACTTTTGATTCTGGCGGATATAACCTTAAAGTTGGAGCTTCTCAAATAGAAATGATGAAATATGACATGGGTGGTAGTGCAGCTGTCTTAGGGGCAGCAAAAGCAATTGGATCTTTGAAGCCAAAAGGGGTTGAAATTCATTTCATTGTTGCTGCATGTGAAAACATGATAAATGGCTCAGCTATGCATCCGGGAGATGTAATAACAGCTTCTAATGGCAAAACTATCGAGGTAAATAATACAGATGCAGAAGGTCGGCTAACACTAGCAGATGCTTTAACTTATGCCTCTAATTTAAAACCTAATACAATAATTGATTTAGCGACTTTAACTGGAGCATGCCTTATCGCTTTAGGAAATGATGTTGCAGGTATGTGGAGTAATAATGATGAATTAGCAAAAGAATTATTGGAGGCCGCTTCGAACAAAGGAGAAGGTTTATGGAGAATGCCCTTACAAAAATCATATAAGGATGGATTGAAATCTCATATTGCAGATATGAAAAATACTGGTCCAAGAGCGGGAGGATCAATTACTGCTGCTTTGTTTCTAGAAGAATTTCTTGACAAAAATATTAGATGGGCTCATATCGATATTGCTGGAACATGCTGGACAGATAAGAATAAGGGCTTAAATCCTAGTGGAGCTACAGGTTATGGAGTTAGGACTCTAATAGATTGGATCAAAAGCAAAGAAACAATTTAGAACTTATTCAGACCATTCATTACCTTTTTTAGAATTCTCTCCCCATAATTGGTCTAATCTCTTATCTCTTCCGCAAGAATATCTGTAGAATTTATACCTTAGCTCATTATTATTTGCAAAATCTTGATGATAATCTTCTGCTAGCCAAAATTTACTTTTGGATTTAATCTCAACTTTAATATTTTCAATAGGTACCCTAAGCTCTCTAGATGCAGAAATTAATGCATCTTTTGATTTATTTTCCTCAAAAGAATCCTGATAAAAGATAACTGGTCTGTATGAATCACCTCTATCACAAAATTGGCCTTTACCGTCCAGTGGATCAATATTTCTTAGATAAAGTCTCAATATTTCATCCAAAGAAACTAATTTTGAATCATACTTGACTAATACCACCTCTTGATGACCATTATGATTTTCATAACTAGGATTATTTAAATCTCCTCCCGAATATCCGCTTTTAACAAAATCCACCCCATTTAAATATTCAAGATCATGTTCTAAGCACCAAAAGCAACCACCTGCAAGAATAATTTCATCAGAATAGGCTTTAAGAGGATTAATTATTATTGAAAAGATAATTAATAGTGAAAATAAATATTTCATTTAATAATTATAGATACTAAATTATTGAATTTAAAATTTCTTTTGCTGCTCTTTTAGCAACTCCTTCAACGCCTAAATTCTTTTTTAATAATTTATATCCTTGCTTAATTTTGATCTTTTCAGTATCTTTTTCTATTAATTTACATGATTTTCTAAATACTGAATTTACATTAAATTCTTTCTGTATAAATTCTGGGACTATTTGTCTATTCATCAAAAGATTAATGGGAGAAATAAACCTTAATTTAAAATTTAGAAATTTTTTAGCAATAAAAGCAGTAATTCTACTTACTTTATAACCAACAACTTGAGGGATACGATATAAAGCAAGTTCCATATTAACAGTACCTGATTTGCACAAAGCTAATTTTGATAAGGAGTAAATATAAATTTTAGTTTCCTCTATTTCTGATTCCGAAATAACTCTCCCATTAATATTATGTTTATCTAATGCTTTTTGAAAGGTTTGATCAAATACTTTTCTACATGAAGGAATAAAGACAACAAGATCAGGGTATTTTTTTTGTAATTTTTGTGCAACTTTAATAAATGTAGGCAATATATATTTTAATTCTTGTGATCTTGAAGCAGGCATTATTAGTAGAATATTTTGATTACTTGCAAGATCTAAATATTTTCTAGATTCTTTTTTAGTAGGAAGTTTTTTTGTAAGATCAACCATTGGATGACCAATCCAAGTGACCCTTCCTCCTCTATTTCTATAAAAATTTGCTTCTATTTGAAAAATTGCAAAAATCTTATCCGAAAAACTAATAAGGTCTGTTGTTGAATTATTACCTACTCTCCAAGCCCATTCTTGCGGTGCTATGTAATAATAAATTGGCATATTTATTTTTTTTTTCTTTAATTCTCTTCCAATGCTTATATTTGGACCCATATAATCAATTAAAATCAAGCAATTAGGTGATTTTGCGATAAGTGCCTTCAAAAATTGTTTTTGAATTTTCATCATTGGGAATACTAGTGGGAGAGCTTCCCAAAAACCTATTGCACTTATAGGTGTTGTATCTTTAATAATTTCTACTCCCTCTTTTTTCATCTTTTCACCACCAAGACCATAGATCTCTAGATCAACAGATTGTTTCTTACTTTCCTTAAATAATTCTTTGGCTAATAAGCTACCATGTAAATCACCTGAAACTTCTCCTGTACTAATAAATATTTTTTTCATCATACATTCCCTATTGGCATTGGACCTCTTCTATTACTTGATATTGATTCTTTTACAAACTTGCATAATCTTCTTGATGAGAAGTCAAGATCTTGACTCATAGCCACCTCAACTGCGTCTGCGATAACATAGTCAGACTTGAAAAGTAAAAGCCAAGTATTTAAGAGTAATTTTAAATCAAGGTTACTTTTTTCAATTAGTCCGCTTCTCTTGATACCAACTTTATTCAATCCTCTAAGTCTACCTGGACTACCCTCAGCGAGGCAAAATGGTGGAACATCTCTAGTAACTCTTGTCATTCCACCAATCATTGATAGATATCCAATATGTACAAACTGATGAATACCTAAACAACCTCCAACTATTGCACAATCTTCAATTAATACATGACCAGCAACTTGTACACTATTAGATAATATGACGTTATTACCTATTTCACAGTTATGACCAATATGAGAATAAGCCATCATTAAAATATTGTTCCCAATTATTGTTTTTTCTCCTTCATTAGTAGCTTTATTTATTGTTACACACTCTCTAAAAGTATTATTATCGCCGATTATCAGTTCTGTATTGGCACCTTTATATTTTAAATCCTGAGGTTCAAGACCCAAAAATACATTTGGGAAAATTTTATTATTTTTGCCTAAAGTTGTCTTTCCATCAACTACTGAATTTGGTCCGACTGAAGTGCCCGATCCAATTATAACTTCAGGACCTATAATAGCTCCTTGACCAACAATTACTCCATCATGTAATTGAGCATTTGGATGAATAGTGGCACTAGGATGAATTTTCAATTTATCTGATTTTGACTTTTCAAAATTTTTTTTATTTTCCATTTTTAATCCACCAAAGAAAACATTAATTCCCCTGAACAAACTAATTTTCCCTCTACTTGTACTTCTCCTTTAATTTTCCCAAACCTTTTCCTTTTTAAACTAACTAATTCGCAAGAAATTAATAATTGATCGCCTGGGAAAACTGGTTTGCGAAATTTAACATTATTAATGCCTGCGAATACAAATAATCCATTTGGAAGTTCAGGCATTTGTGCGACAATTAAACCACCAACTTGTGCCATTGACTCAACTATTAAAACACCTGGCATCAAGGGTCTATCTGGAAAATGTCCTTGAAACTGGGGTTCATTAATAGTTATATTTTTTATTGCGATTGCCTTCTCTCCAGGAATATAATCAATCACCCTATCAACTAATGCAAAAGGGTATCGATGAGGCAAAAGGCCTAAAATTTCTTGGGTAGTTATTTGCTCTGCATTAAGAGGATTTTGATGTTCCAAAATTTCAAAAATTAACTTTTGAGAGAGGACGCTAATAAAGCATTTAAAGAATGGGAGCCTTTATAAACCATTATTTGCGCCTTAGGTAACCCTACCAAAGCAAGGTCCCCTATTAAGTCTAATATCTTATGTCTTATTGGTTCATTAGCAAATCTTAACGGGGGATTAACCCACTTATCTCCATCACAAACAAGTGCATTGTCTAAATTACCACCCTTAATTAAACCTAATTCATTAAGTTCTTCAAATTGATCTTTGAATCCAAAAGTTCTAGCTGGTGCAATCATATCTACATAATCTCTTGGATTTAAATCGATTGTGAATGTCTGTACTCCAATAGCTTCATATTTAAAATCAATCGTAGAAATAATAGATATTTGTTTTGATGGAATAATAGAAATTACTGAATCCTTTTGATTAAAAATTTTAGAATGATTTATTTCATTCAAAAAATTTGAAGGTTTCGGAACTTTTTTTATTCCAACTTCTTCAAAAGCTTCAACCCATTGAATTGCGGACCCATCTAAAAGAGGTATTTCTCTACCATCAACCTCTATATGAATATAGCTAATGCCGCATCCTGCGAAAGAAGATAAAAGGTGCTCAATCGTATACAAATTTCTTTTCCCTAATTTAACAGCTGTACAAAGCATTGAGTTTCCAATGAGACTCTGATCTAATCTATATATTTTTTTAGAACTATCAGAAAAAGATACGTAATATCCCTCATGATCATAAGGTTTAATTATAATTTTAGTCTTTTCACCACTATGTAACCCTATCCCCTCTCTGGTTATTGAACCAGTTAAAGTATAGCAATCATTATAGTTAGAGGGCCAAGAGAACACTTAAAATTTCCAACCGACACCAAGTGTATATCTTGTATTACTACTTAAATCTTGTGAAGCAAGATCTAATCTTATTGGTCCAAGAGGCGTTTTAATACCAATACCTCCACCAAGAGAGAAACCAGATCCTGCCTTATTTAATAGTTTTCCGGGTTTCCCTGGAACATCTTTTTGAGAACCTAAATCAGTTCCTGCATCTACAAATAAAGCACCTGATATCATCCTCCAAACTGGGACGCGATATTCTACAGATACTTCTGCAAAACTTTTACTAACTGCCAATTCGCAAGAACCCCAACCTCTTACTGAGGAAGGACCTCCCATACAAAATGATTCATAAGGAGGTAATTCACCAAGAATAGTCCCTGTTTTTACTTGAAAACCAATAGTCTGAAAACAATCATTGTTAGAAGAAACTTCAGATTTACACTCTTTTGTAAAATTAACAAACCTAACTGGAATGAACCAAGAATAAGATGCATTTAATCTATTAAATGTAGGTGAATTATCACCCAGAGATAAAAATTGTTCACTCCCGAATCTTAATAAGCTTCCTGAACTAGGGTTAACGTTATTATTTAATTTATTATAAGATGCTCCAGCGCTTACACTTATTAATGTATTTTCAGAGGGGCAACTACCATCTTTGGGAGAATATCCAATACATATAATTTCATTTATATTTGCGACATCTGGTTTTTTAGTAGCATATGGTTTTTTATTACTAGAACTATCTATCATAGTTACATTTTTAAAATTCATTCCGGCAGAAATTCTCCAAGGTGTTTTTCTAAAAGGATTTCCTCCATTCAAAGGCCTTAAAAACGTAAATCCTCCGCCCAAGTTTTCTAAAACAACTGAAGAAAAGGAATCTGCACTACTACTATTTTGATCATTTACTGCATACAATCTAACATTATTATCACCTTTAAATTCCTGTGGATAATCCCTGCTTAAAAATATATTTGTTTTAACAGCAGTTCTATATTTATCTCCTTTAATCCAAGGATCATATAATGAAAAGTTATAGGTAGTCGAATAGTCGCCAAAATTCAGATTCAAATCAGTATTCCAAGCTCTACCAAAAGTATTACTTTCTTTAAGTCCTAATTGTGCAAAAACACCTGAAGAATTACTAAAACCAACTCCTCCAGTTAATGAACCTGTCCTTTGTTCACTAATATCCAAAGCTATAATAACCTTTCTACTATTTTGACTATCAGGTTTAAGTGATACTTTGATATCATTGAATAAAGATGTTGCATAAAGTCTTTTAATATCACTTTCTAGTATTTTTCTATTAAAAACAACACCTGAATTGGTTTTTAATTCACGCCTTATTACCCATTCTTTTGTCTTTCCTTTTCTAACTTTTTCATCTGTGCCGATAAATCTTATTTGAATTTCAGAGACAATTCCTTCATCGATATTTAATTGAATAGCACCATTATCAGATATCCGTTCAGGCCCAGTCACCCTTGCAAGAGAATAACCTTGATCCTCATACCATTTTTTTATTAAACTAATTCTATCTTTAAGCTCATTTAAATTTAATGTTGCTCCATAAAATTTATCAAATATATCATCTACATCTTTTTGTCTAATAATTGTGTCGTTTGGTTGAATTGCAATTTGTTTAAGAATCGGGTTAGGAACAATTTTTACAATTAACTTAACTCCGAATAAACCGTCCTCAGCTTTAAACTTAACTCCAGAAAACCATCCACTTGCGTAAATTGCTTCTAAGTCTTGTTTTAATATTTGATTATTAACAATACTTCCTGGTTTAATGCTCATTGAGTCATAAGCAGCTAATTCTAACTTTTTGCCTTCTGGATGATCTTCCCATCCTTCAATAACAATTTCTGAAATAAGTACGTTTGAATCTAACTCTGAGCTAGCATCTTCTGAATTATTGACTATATAAGTATTTACATAGTTTTCTTCATAAGGAGTGTTTGTGACAATTTCAGATGAGAAACTTTTATTATTTACCAGTAACTTATTTTTCAATAAATAATCTGAATAAACATTATCATTTACTCCTAAAAGCATTGAAAATATTCCAAAACTAGTAAATATTTTTCTTATTTTTAATTGATGATTATTCATAGTTAGTCATGTAAAAAATTAGAAATTTGATCTTAAGTGGAACTAATAAAATTTTTTATTCTATTACTAATTTCACTGTATGCCTCAATTAAGTCTCCCAAATCATGCCTAAAACGATCTTTATCTAGACTTTCAATCTTACCATTATTCGCTTTAAGATCCCATAATCTGCAATTGTCAGGGCTAAATTCATCTGCTAAAACTATTTCACCAAGGGAATTTCGTCCATACTCTACTTTGAAATCTACTAGCTTTATATTAATACTTGAAAAAAAATCCATAAGTATTAAATTAATTTTATATGTTAATTCTTTAATAAAAGTTAATTCCTTTTGATCAATAATATTCATTAACTTAATTCTTTCAATGGTTAAAAGCGGGTCATTTAAATTATCATCTTTATAATAAAAATCAACTAATGGATCTTTAAATTTTGTACCAGGCTCAATATTTGTCTGTTTGCATATTGAACCATAAGCAGTATTTCTTACAACGACTTCTAAAGGAATTATGTCCACTTTTTGAGCTATAAAGGAATATTTTGAATTTGGACTAATATAATGAGTCGGAATATTTTTATTAATAAGATATTTAAAAATAGTTTCACTGATAAAACAATTTAATTCTCCTTTACCTGCAAATGTTGATTTTTTTGCTGCATTAAATGCTGTCGCATCATCTTTAAATTGAACAATTACATTTTTAGGGTTTTCATGAGAAAGAATTTTCTTTGCTTTCCCTTCATAAATTAATTTGTTATTTGAGGACATAAGAAATCATTTTCAATAATAAAAAATACAATATAATTACTTTAGTAATTAATACTTTAAATAAGAAATTAAACAATTTCACTTTAACTGATTAATCAACAAAATAAATAACTATTTCGAACAATTTATGGACATCAATCTCAAGCCAAAAGTAGTTTATGAAAAATTAGAAAATATCGTAATAATCGGGAATGGTGGTAGAGAAAATTCTTTAGCATGGGCGATACAAAAAAACAAACAAATTAAAAATATTTTCTTAATTCCTGGGAATGGAGGGTCTGAAAAAATAAAAAAATGTCAAAGTCTTAATCTAGATTTCGAAAATAAAAGTTTATTAATTAAAACTTTAGCTCCACTAGATATTGATTTGATAATAATTGGACCAGAAATCCCTCTTGCAAAAGGTCTTGGAGATTTCCTTAGAAGTAATAATTTTTTAGTATTTGGGCCAGGTAAAGATGGAGCAAAATTAGAATCAAGCAAATCATGGGCCAAAAGCTTCATGAAAGAGGCTAATATTCCCACTGCAGAATTTTGGAAGGTCTCTTCAATAGAAGAATCTGAGAGTATAATCTATTCTGCTCCATTTCCGCTTGTTGTAAAGGCGGACGGATTAGCTTCAGGCAAAGGAGTTTTTATTCCAGAAACAAAAGAAGAAACTCTTAAAATCACAAAAGAGATAATTAAAGGAAAATTTGGTGAGTCTGGCAAAATAGTTTTGCTTGAAGAAAAAATAGAAGGTCCAGAAATATCAATATTTGCTCTTTGTGATGGGAAGAAATATCTCCTTTTACCTTCAGCGCAAGATCATAAAAGGATTGAAGAAAATGATAAAGGATTAAATACTGGAGGTATGGGAGCATATTCACCAACTCCTATTTTATCCAATTCAGAGCTTTCAATAATTTGCAAAGATATAATTGAACCAACTATTGATGAACTAATTAAAAGAAATATTGATTACAAAGGTGTTTTGTATTTCGGACTAATGATCACGAAATCTGGACCGAAAGTAATAGAATATAATAGCAGATTTGGTGATCCTGAATGTCAAACTATTATGCCTTTAATGGACATTAATTTTGTCAATATTCTCCATAAATGTGCGAAGGGTAATCTTAAAGGTGATGAAAGTATTTTATCCACCTCAAAAGTTAGTGGATGTGTAATAGCAGCATCAAAAGGTTACCCCGAGAATTATGAAGTTGGTTATCCCATAACTTTTAATAATGAAGAATTTAAAGATCTTCAAATTTTTCATTCAGGTACCTCAATCAATGAAAAAGGAGAAATAATCACCAATGGGGGTAGGGTCCTTAGTATTGTTTGTCAAGCTGATGACTTTGATAGTGCATTTAATATGGCTTACAAAGTACTAAAAACAATTGATTTTTCTGGAATTTATTATAGGAAAGATATTGGACATCAAGTAAGAAAAAATTATTCCTTTGGTGAAAATAATGGATAATCAAAATAATATTAATAAAAATAAATTTTTCTTAACCGATAAATTAGAAAATAGTCCTGAAAATAAATATTGGTGGGAAAGCCTGCTTAAATGGTGGAGTGGCTTTAGTCTAAGAACAAAGCTTCTTGCTATTGCAACATTAGTAGTCAGTCTGTTGATGACAGGCATAACTTTCTTTGCTCTCAACAGTATTCAAAGGGATGCAGGTATGAATGATACTAGGTATGCAAGAGATTTGGGTCTATTGCTTTCAGGAAACGTAACTGAACTTGTTGCTAATAATCAAAAAAAAGAGATTTCAAATGTAGCAGAAAAATTTTGGAGATCAAGTAGAAATTTAAGATATATATTTTTTACTAATGAAGAAGATATAGTTCAACTTGGAATCCCAATAAGTGTAAGTCCTTCAAGCTCTGATAGTCAATTTCAACTTACAAGAAAACTTAAATTACCTTCCGAATTAAAAAAAAGGCCACAATTTCCAGTCGTAAAGCAACATTCCACTCCTCAAGGTCAAGTTACAGATGTCTTTGTTCCCATGCTTTGGAAAGGTAAATATCTTGGGACCTTAGCATTAGGAGTTACCCCAAATAAAAAAGCATTAGCTAGCGCAGCTTTAACAAAGGAAGTAACCGTAGCAGTTTTTATTTCAATTTGGGTCTTAGTAATACTTGGAGCGGTATTTAACGCACTCACAATCACTAGACCAGTTAGAGAATTAGTTAGAGGCGTTAGGGAAATTTCTCAAGGAAATTTTAAGTCAAGAATATCTTTCCCAATGACTGGTGAATTAGGAGAATTATTAACTTCATTTAACAGAATGGCGTCTCAATTAGAAAACTATGATGAAGCGAATATTGAAGAATTAAAGGCCGCTCAAATAAAACAGCAATCTTTGATATCTACTATGGCTGATGGAGCAATATTATTAGATTCTAAGGGAAAAATTGTGTTAGCTAATCCTACAGCAAAGAGACTTTTTAGATGGGAGGGTAGATATTTAGAAGGCAAAGATTTATTAAATGAAATCCCTGAAATACTTTCAAACGATTTACATGCCTCTATTGAATCTATACTCGAAAAGGATAAAGAAAGTGATGATATAAGGTGCAGCGTTGGAGAGCCGCCACGAACTTTAAGAATAGTTTTACAGTCAGTGCTCGATACAAATAAAATTGAATTAAAAGGCATCGCTGTAACAGTACAAGATCTTACTAGAGAGGTAGAACTTAATGCTGCACAAAATAGATTTATAAGTAATGTTTCACATGAATTACGTACCCCTCTATTTAATATAAAAAGTTATGTTGAAACTTTATATGATCTAAAAGATCAATTAAGTAATGAAGAGCAATTAGATTTTCTTAGTATTGCAAATTCAGAAACTGATAGACTTACCCGGTTAGTTAATGATGTTCTAGATTTGTCAAGATTAGAGTCAGGCAAATTAATTCAACTTGAGCCAATGGATGTTAAACCTGCTATTGAACAAACTCTTAGAAATTATAAACTTAATGCTACAGAAAAAAATGTTTCTCTTGCAAGTGATATAGAAGAAAACATACCTTCCATATTAGGTAATTGGGATTTATTGTTACAAGTGTTTGATAATTTATTGGGAAATGGTTTGAAATTTAGCTCTAAAAATAGCACATTAATGATCAGAGCTTATACATGGCCAGATTCCTGCCCCGCTTTTCCACCTAACGAATCTGAAGTAGCTCCTCAATGTGAACTTGTGTCCCCCTTACCAAAAATCAGGATTGAGATTGCAGATACTGGATGCGGTATTTCTCAATCAGATCAAGACAAAATATTTGACCGTTTTTTCAGAGTTGAGAATGCCGTTCATACTGAACAAGGAACTGGCTTAGGATTATCTATTGTTAGGGGAATTATTGAAAAGCATGGCGGAGAGGTAAGAATGGCAAGTGAACTTGAAACTGGTACAACTTTCTGGTTTGATCTCCCATTAGAACAATCCGACAAAGATGAAATTCTCTTAAATACAATTAATAACGAAAAAAATCTCTCTGAAAGCCAAATTGGAGAATTTATTTAATTTTTATCTATTCCTTTAAATACATTTGGTAAATTCTCATCAGGAATTATTCTGTGAGGCGCTCCACTAAAAATTTGTTCAAAATTAGAAAATGAATCTTTAATTTCAGGGCCGCTACTCGTGATAATAAACTCCCTTATCCTTTTATCATGCCATGAACCTCTCATTTTAAATACATTTAACGCCCTAGCCATTTCACCTTTAATTTCAACATATTGAAGTAAGAGAATAGTATCAGTAATAGTAGATATATGCGAATCTGTGATTGAATGGCTTCCCATGAATTCTTCTGCTGTATTCGTGAAGAAACCAGCTATTTCCTCTTGTTTAGCATACCCTGTAACTCCAATAACAAATTGCCTAAAAGCATTTAAACTAACTCCTCTCGCTAAAGCAGATAAAGAATCTATAGCCATTCTGGTAGGTTTAAATTGGCTTATTTGAGTCTTAATAATTTGTAAATGATCTTCAAGCCCAGTTGATTCTGGATAAGCACATATAATTTTAAGTAATCCATCACTTTCCATTTTTTCAAAATCAATCCCCCAGCTGGTTGCGTTTCTAAGAAGTTGAGCTCTTGATTCTTCATAAGCGAAAAGAATTGCTCTTTCCCTATTTCTATACGCATCTTCAATAAACTTTGAAACTAGCATAGTTTTACCAGTCCCTGTTGCGCCAGTTGCAAGAATAATCGAATCTTGAAAATAACCTCCACCGCACATTTCATCAAGATCTTTTACACCAGAACTTATACGTATATTCGATGATCTTTGAGTCAATCTCATAGCTCCCAAAGGGAAAACGCTTATCCCATTTTCTCCCATGGTGAATGGGAATTCACCTTTCATATGAGTAGTACCTCTCAACTTTAAAACTTCTAATGTCCTTCTTCTTTTCTCAGACTCAAGAACATTTCTAAGAAGTACAACATTATCTGAAACAAATTCTTCGACTCCATAACGTGCAATAGGTCCATAATCATCTACCCTTTCTGTAGTCATTACTGTAGTAACTCCTATTTCTTTTAATCTTGCAATTAATCTAAAAATTTCTCTTCTAACAACATATATAGCATCATATTGCTGAAATACTGCAGTTATTGAATCTATTGCTACTCTCTTTGCTTTATATTTCCTAATTGCATAACTTATCCTTTCAATTAACCCAGACAAATCAAAATTTCCAGCCACATCTTGGCCATCAGGATCAGGAGAAGCATCGAGAATAAATAATTTATTTTGATCAATAAGATCTTGAAGATCCCAACTAAAACTTGCAGCATTTCTAATAATATCTAATGGTGATTCTTCGAAAGTTACAAAAATACCTGGTTCGTCAAAATTATCTATTCCATGATGTAAATATTGCAGTGAAAAAACTGTTTTGCCTGTTCCAGAAGTTCCACTTACAAGTGTACTTCTTGATGTTGGTAAACCACCTCTGCAAACATCATCAAAACCTTCTATACCAGTAGGTAATTTTTGAACTTGCATCTTACTAGATTTATTTTGATCTGTATCTTTCATCTTGTTTTAAATATTTTTTTTGGTGAACTGTAGTAAGTATAACTATAAAAATTTTTTCTATTTTATCTTATTTAACTTTTACTTCAGATTCATGGAGCTCATCAAAAAGGAGGTCTAATCCAATTAAGACTTTTTCTCTATCAGATAAATCACCAATAATTTTTCTTACTGGAGGAGGAAGTATCTTAGCTAGTGTTGGAGTCGCCAAAATCTTATCCTCCTCAGCTAGTTGAGGACTTTTTAAAACATCTATTACTTTCAAGGCATATACCCCTTTAAATTCTGTCTCTAATATTCCTCTCAAGGTATTTAAAGCCCTCATAGAATTAGGCGTATTACCCGCAACATATAATTTTAAAATATAAGTTTTTCTTGCTGCCATTTAATACCTCAAAATCATATACATAAATTTATTTTAGATATATCTTGACTAATTACACTAAATAATATGAGAATAGTTAAATCTATATGATTGTGAGCAAGGCATAATCCAACTTTAATTGTTGAGCCTTATCGCGTCCCTTTAAACATGACAAAAACAAATTCCAAAGCTGCAGGAAAAGAAGACAACCTTTTTGCTATAGCAGAAACTTCCGGCAGACAATTTCTATTTAAGGTTGACAAGTATTATGATTTAGACAGAATAAATGCAAAAGAAAAGGAAAAAATCACCTTAAATAAAATTCTTCTTATTAACGATAATAAAAACATCTCAATTGGAAAACCTTACATCAAAAACGCAAAGATTGAATTAGAGGTTATGTCTCATTTAAGAGATAAGAAGATAATTGTTTATAAAATGAGGCCAAAAAAGAAAACTAGAAGAAAAATGGGACATAGGCAAGAATTAACCAGAGTTATGGTAAAATCTATTACAATCGAAAAAAACGTTTCTAAGAGCACAACTAAAGCAGAGAGTTCAAAGAAAACAACAAATTCCAAAAAAGAGGAATCTTAAAAAGAGGTAATTTATGGCACACAAAAAAGGAACTGGCTCCACAAGAAATGGTAGAGACTCGAATTCTAAGCGTTTAGGAGTTAAAGCTTATGGAGGAGAGAAAGTTTCAGCCGGATCAATACTTATAAGACAAAGAGGTACTTCATTTTTACCAGGATTAAATGTTGGGAAAGGAAAAGATGATACCTTATTTGCACTAAAAGATGGCATAGTCAATTACGAAAGCATAAAAAGAAATTTAAGAAATAGAAAAAGAGTAAATATAGTTATTTAACTCAAATTTTCTTTTTATAAGCTCTTGTTGTAATTAACATAGGATGAAATAACTCTAAAAATTTCTTTTGCAAGGTTTCAAAGAATTTGTTCACTAATTGTTCATCATCAATATGAAATGGGTATTCATTATTTTCACCCTTATAAAAATACCAGTTAAAAATAGAAACTGAATCTTCAAACATGATTTCATGAAAATTTTCGAGTTGCAAAGCTGGATCTTCTAAATGTTCTAATACATCCAAGCACACAATTGAATCAAAATTTTTAACGTTTGTATCTTGAATAGATTTATGAAAAGATATTTTTTGCTCCAATCCTAATTTTTTAGCTCTGAATTTTACAAATTCTCTATTTGTTTCATTTATATCTACAAAAAAAACATGTTCTACATTTTCTGACATAGAGTTAGCCAATGCATGTGTACCAATTCCACCTCCAAAATCTAGTACCAAATTTTTAGAAAAATTTTGCTGTAATTTTAGAGTACTTCCAATATATGCTTTACTTGTCAAATGCCAAGCAGATAAATCTGCTATGTGCTTATCTCCAACAATATCTTCATAAAATGCCGAATTATCAAATGAACTATCTCCAGGATGTATATTTGCTAATTCTGTTTTTGCATTATTTAAAAAATTATTAAAATTATCCTCATTAATTGATAGAAATTCTATTAGGTGTGACTTTAATTCAAATGCATCTTTAAAAAATTCATTTAATATAATTTCGTTCTTTTTCAATTTTTATAAGTTATTAGTTATTTAGAATAATAAAATAAATAATAATCTTTACACAAAATCTTAATATCTAAATGGCATTAAATAATGGTTTTTTAATTCTAAATAAAAGTAAGAATTGCACATCTCATGATTGTGTAAAAAGAATAAAAAAGATATTTAATATCAAAAAAGTTGGACATACAGGGACTTTAGATCCTCAGGTGACAGGCGTTTTACCATTAGCTCTAGGATCAGCCACTAGATTTATTCAGTATTTACCTCAAGAAAAAACTTACATAGGAATAATTAAACTTGGAATGAAAACGACAACTGATGATATACATGGAGAAATTATTGAACAAAAAGAAGTACATAAACTGTCCTTCGAGGAGCTGGATAATAGCCTAAATTCATTTAGAGGAACATTTAAACAAATCCCACCCAAAGTTTCAAGCGTGCACATAAATGGTGAAAGGGCTTACAAAAAATCCTGGAGAAAAGAAGATTTTATTTTGCCTGCAAAAGAAGTCAAAGTATATTCTTTAATACTAAAAGATTGGGATCTAACAAATGGGCAATTAAAAATTAAAATAAATTGTTCTTCAGGAACTTATATTAGATCAATAGCTAGAGATTTAGGAACTTTACTTAAAACCGAAGGTTGCTTATATGATCTCAGACGAATTAAAGCATCAGGTTTTTCCGAAGATAAATCAATCGATTTAGAAAACCTTGTTAACAAACTAAATTGCACAGATAAATTTATTATTCCAATAGCTGATGCACTGGATCATCTTCCTAAAATCCATTTAACGAAGGAATTAGATATTCTCTATTGGAAAACAGGTAGACAAATTGAATTAAAATCTAAAAATCTTATTGAAAACTATAGTAAATTTGAACAACAAAAATTCCTCGTATTCGATAATGAATATAAACTTTTAGGAATCGGAAATTATGCTCGTAAAGATTCTGATCTTTTACAACCAAAACTAGTCCTTAATGCTAAATAATTTACTACTTATAAATTTTTTCATAAGGCTTAATTTTAATCCCCTTATAAAAGTATTTCAGAATATCGTTAGCTTTATACCCAGTAATAGCTAATTGCTTTGCTCCCCATTGGCTCATGCCCACTCCATGGCCAGAACCCATTCCATATATCATTAATGAAGAATTTACATTGGTATTTTTATTATATTGCTGAGTTTTATCTTTAATAAATTTATAACTAAATAAAGTACTTTTTAATCCCATTTTTTTTCTAAAATTTGTACCTGACAAGTTTATTGAGCCATAATTGCCAACTAATTTAATATTTTTAACGCGGCCAGTTTTTGTAATATCAAATAATTCAATATTATTAATTCCTCCTATAATTGGAAATAGTATTTGCAATTCTTTATTAGAAAATATTTTTTTCCAATACAGTTTAGGATTCTTTTGATCAAAATCTTTAACACTAATAAGATATGGATATTTATTACTCCACACATTCTCACTATTTTCTGTCATTCCCCCCGAACTACTATGAAATAAAGCATTAATAAGTTTACCTTTGTGAGTAATAACTAATGATCTAGTATATTTTACGGCCTTATTTGTTTTATACGTTTTAGATTCTAAACCGTTATAAACCTGATCTCTTTGCGTGGAATCAATATCATATAAATTATTTCCAATTTTTTTAAGAGCATAAGTCCTAGAAGCTATAGCTTGTGCCTTTAAGGCCTCCATAGGCCATTTGTGAGGCATCTCTGAACCAACTACACTTGTAAGATATTTTTCAATTCCAATTATATTTACCACAAAAATTTCATTCTTAAAATTTTTGATATTAATCAATCCAGAATATCTTTTATCTCCAACCCAGATTCCTCTCCTATCATATGACTTTATAACTAGACCTCTATCATCTTCAATTTCATAAACTTTTGATTTATTTTTATCAAAAAATAATTTTGTTGAATTTCTCTGTTTTTTTAGGGTTATTCCTTTTACATCTTTTTTTATAAGATTTTTAGATTTAATAAGCAAAGGTATAGTACCATCAGCCCTAATTCTCAAATTTTTGTCTTTAGCTATTAGGACTCGAATTATTGGCTCTTTAGAAGCATATAAATTTTGACCAAATAAAAATGTAAGAGATATAAAGCAAATAACAAAATATTTATATGAAAATTTTAAATTTGTTTTGAGCACTTTGTTTTTGAAACAAATTTTGTATTTGCCTTAGTTTGACTAAAAGTTTAGATTTAATCTAGACATCTAACACAAAAATATTTTCATAAGTGAACATTACCTTCCTTGGAACTAGTTCAGGAGTCCCAACACTTACTAGAAATGTCTCTTCTCTAGCTCTTAAGCTTTCGCAAAAAGCTGAGGTTTGGCTTTTTGACTGCGGGGAAGGAACTCAACATCAGTTAATTAAAAGTACTATAAAGTCTTCTCAAATCAGAAAGATTTTCATTACACATATGCATGGTGACCATATTTATGGTTTACCAGGTTTATTAGCAACTTTAGGACTCGCAGGAAATAGCAAAGGTATTGATATTTATGGCCCTTCAAATCTGAGGAATTTTATATCTTCTGCTTTAAAAAACAGCTATTGCAAAATATCTTTCCCTTTAAAATTTTTTGAAGTAGAAAATTCCGCACAAACTAATACAAATTTATTTGAAGATGAGCTTATGGAAGTTAAATGCGCATCTCTAGAGCATAGATTACCTGCTTACGGATATCGAGTTAATGAAAAAGATAAACCAGGAAAATTTAATCTTGAAAAAGCGAAAAAATTAAATATACCTGAAGGACCCATTTATGCAAAATTACATTCCGGACAGAGAGTTGAATTAGAGGATGGAAGAATTTTTAATGGGAGTGATTTCTGTGGCAAACCAAGAAAAGGGGAAAGTTTTGTTTATTGCACAGATACAATTTTTAGCAACTCAGCGGTAGAACTATCAAAAAATGTTGATTTACTAGTTCATGAGTCAACTTTTTCTAAGAAAGATGAACAAATGGCATTTGAGAAATTACATTCGACAACTATTATGGCTGCAAAAACCGCTTTATTATCAAATGCAAAAAAATTAGTTTTAACTCATCTAAGTCCAAGATATACTCCTAAAAGTTCAGTAAAGCCAATCGATCTACTTAATGAAGCCAAGCAAATATTTCCAAATACATTCCTTGCAAAAGACTTTTTAACTACAAAAATTAAATGAACTGCAACAGTTCGTTAGAAGAAGTCTCTTATATGACCAACCCATGAAATAATAGTCTTATGGTTTTATTAAATTGATTTAGTTCGAAATGTTTTCATTTATTGTTTTCCTTAAAAAGTCTTACACTAGACTATTAATTTTCCTCCCCTTAGTAGTTGGATTACTTATAAGTCCTATCACTGCTAATGCTCTTTACCCAAGTGATCCTTCATCTGTTGATGTTTTAAAAGAGGATTATCGTGGAAAAGATCTTCAAAATACTGAATATGTTAAATATGATTTATCTAGCCAAGATCTCTCAGAAGTAAATTTGCAGGGTGCTTACATGAGTGTAACAACTGCAAAAAACTCTAGCTTTAAGGGTGCCAATATGAAGGATTTAATTGCTTATGCAACAAGATTTGATAATGCTGATCTTTCGGATGCTGACTTAACAAATGGTGAGCTTATGAAAAGTGTTTTTGACGGAGCTGCAATTGAAGGTACAGATTTTACAAACGCTAATTTAGATCTATCTCAAAGAAAATCACTGTGTTCAAGAGCTTCTGGAACAAACTCAAAAACAGG
>Ga0160422_10000493_pt1 | contig 23785 bp, 19 predicted proteins | sample Fk160mmetaG_FD_108192 | JGI IMG/M metagenome (GOLD analysis project Ga0160422, IMG submission 108192) | Marine microbial communities from the Central Pacific Ocean - Fk160115 60m metaG | ecosystem: Environmental > Aquatic > Marine > Oceanic > Photic zone | place: The Central Pacific Ocean...
AGCGGTACAACTTATTCCTACGATTTATCCGGTGATTTTGAATACATCAGAGACACATTAGAGGTGTTTTCTAACACGACAAACGGACTCGTTGTCCCTCAGTCATACTCAATTGGGCTCGCCCTAGAAGAACAAGGCCGGTGGTTTGTGTCAGGAGAGCTAGACTTTAAAGAATGGTCACAAATGACCCTTTTCAGCGAACTAGATCCAAACCTAAAAGACGCAATTCAATTTAAGTTTGGCGCATGGTGGGTTCCAAACGCTAAAGATGTACACAACTATTTTAATATAATTCAGTACAGGGCGGGTTTTAACTACAATACCGGCCAGCTCTCTGTTTCAGCACAAGGGACAAACGACCCACAAACTGATATTACTGATATAAGTTTAAGTTTTGGTTTAGGCCTCCCAATGAGGCGGTCAAACACAGTGGCAAACCTAGGGGTACAGGTTGGAAAGACGGGCACAACAAGCGGTGGATTGATAGAAGAGAGTTATATAAAGCTTCATCTGGCGTTTACATTTAACGATAAGTGGTTTAAAAAACGTAAAATTGATTAATAAATAAAGGTATGAGAACTAAAAACATATTACTACTACTGATAATATTTTTCACAACCCAACTAAAGGCTCAAGACGATGCCAGCTCCTTAAAATATGGCATAGACAAAGAACTTTGCGAACAAAACCTATCTATTTATATTGAGTTTTATAAGCAAAAAAACTATAAAGACGCCTATAAGCCATGGGCTTATTTGTTTAATAACGCACCAAAGCGAACAAAGAACATTTATTTACATGGACCTAAAATTATAAAGGGATTAATTAAAGAGACAAATGACCAAACAAGAATAACAGCCTTGGTTGACTCCTTAATAATGGTTTATGACCAAAGAAACCTTTATTATCCGGGAAAAGAGGCCTACGTGATAGGCATGAAGGGGGCGGATATGTATAAATACATGAAAACAACTACAAAGGGCCTTCAAGCCTCTTATGAAATTCTCCGTAGTGCATTTGAAATGGCAACAAATACTAGTACTGCTAGCGTGCTGAACTACTATTTTATGGCCACAACAAAACTAGTTCAGGCAAAAGTATTGAAGGTCGAAGATCTTATTGCCTTATTTTCAGACCTTTCAGGCGTTATATCATATAAAGAAGCTAAGCTTACAGAAGACATTTACATCGCAGAGCAAAAAAGCGAACTAAGCTCAAAAGAACAGAAACTATTAAAAAAGAATAAAAAAGAGCTTAAAACACTAGGTGACGTAAAAACCAATTTAGAAAAGACTCTTGAACCTCACGCCACATGTGAAAAGTTGATTGAATTATATGCAAAACAATTTGAACAAAAGAAAGAAGACGTAGCCTGGATGAAGAGGGCCGCAAAGCTTTTAAATAAAAAGGAATGTACAGAGTCAGACATTTTCTTTTCTATATCAGAAGCGCTATACAACATAGACCCATCTTCTACCTCCGCAGCTAACATGGGTATTAGATCTTTGAAAAGAAAAGACTACGAAAAAGCTGAGGGTTTCTATACATATGCTTTAGATAATGAACCCGACGAAATAAATAAGGCGCAGTATGCTTACCGTTTGGCACAAATATATGGTGCAACAAACAAGAATAATTCTGCAAAAACATTCGCGCTAAAAGCTGCGGCATTTCGTTCAGGTTGGGGAGACCCATATTTATTAATTGGAGACTTATACGCCAAAACTTCGCGCCAATGTGGAGAGTTGAAAACGGAGTTCTTGAAAAGAGTTGGTTATTGGGCCGCTATAGACAAGTATGAATACGCAAAAAGGCTAGACCCACAATTAACTGTAAAGGCAAACGAAAGAATTGAAAAATATACAGAACAAATGCCAAGCAAAACAGACATTTTTACCGAGGGACTCATAGATGAACCCACCTATAAAATAGACTGTTGGTATAGTGAAACAGTAAAAATAAGGGTCCCGTAAAACGATATGCCCACCACAACTGGTTTTTTGAAAAGAATTTGCAGCTGCTTAAAAAAAGGCAACATAAACGCGGTTATTTTGCTGTTTTCATTAACGATTATTTTTTCTTGTAACACCAGCACAAAAAAAATAGAGGATCTAGTAAAAAATTTTGAAGAACCGATAGTTGTATCCGAGGATGTAGAGTGGTTTTACACAAAAAACGGCATTACTTCTCACAGACTTACAAGCCCTAAGGTCCTTAGGTACGAAGGACAAAAACCATACATTGAGCACCCCTTAGGTCTAAAGGTTTTTTCTTTTAACCCGCACGGAGAGCAAGAGTCTTTTATGAGAGCAGATTACGCGGTTCAACACCTTAGAGACAAAATAATAGAGGCAAAAGGAGGGGTGATTTTAGAGAACCATAAAGGAGAAAAACTAGAAACAGAGACGCTGATTTGGAATGAAAAAAAAGATCAAATTTTCACAGAGGCACAGGTTAAAATAACCAGGCAAGGGCAATTAATTATTGGTGAAGGTTTTGAGTCAAACACATCTTTTAGCAACTATACACTAAAAAATAGCAGAGGAATTATTAATTTAGATCAATCACACCAAGCTAACGACTAATCTTTTTGTTTATAGAAAAAGAATAACATAGTTAAAACACAGTATCCCAATGGACCCCGACAGTAGTCTTTTGACTATCATTTTATCTCTTTTGTTTTCGGCCTTTTTTTCAGGCATGGAAATAGCTTTTGTTTCATCTAACAAGCTTCACATTGAGCTTATGAAAAAGCGGGGAGAGTTTAATGCACGAGTTTTATCATACTTTTTAGAAAACCCATCTCGATTTATTGCCACAATGCTTGTCGGAAATAATATTGCCTTGGTGGTTTACGGAATAGAAATGGCAAAAATATTAGAGCCACACATTGAAAACAACATTACTACAAACGATAGCTTAATGTTTTTAATTCAAACCGCTATATCTACACTGATTGTCTTAGTTACAGCAGAGTTTATTCCGAAGGTTTTTTTTAGTATAAACGCTAATCGCTTTGTGCGCTTGTTTGCTGTTCCTGCAGGTCTAACCTATTTTAGTCTGTATTTTTTTGTCTCTTTAGTTGTTTTCTTTTCGAACTTTGTGCTAAAAAAAATAATGCGCGTCAAATTGCTTGATCAAAAAAGGGTTTTTGGAAGGGTTGACTTACGACAATATATAGAAGAGCATGCAACTAAAGTAAAAGATAAAAACACGCTCGAACCCGAAATTCAAATATTTCAAAACGCACTTGATTTTTCAAAAGTTAAAGCAAGGGGCTGTATGGTCCCGAGAAATGAAATTGTTGCCATGAACATTAGTGAAGACATAAATAAGTTAACCAATAAATTTGTAGAAACGGGGTTGTCTAAAATTTTGATTTATAGAGATAATATTGATCAAATTATTGGCTACACTCATTCATATGAGCTTTTTAAGAAGCCAACAGATATAAAATCTATTCTACTACCCGTAGCTCTCGTTCCTGAAACAATGACAGCAAACGACATCCTAAACTTGTTTATCAAAGAAAGAAAAAGCATAGCTGTGGTTATAGATGAATTTGGTGGGACCTCTGGGCTTCTTACCATCGAAGACATTATAGAAGAGATATTTGGAGAAATTGAAGACGAACACGACCTAATTGATTACCAAGAGGTTCAAATTTCAGAGAGAGAATTTATTTTTTCTGGCCGCCATGAAATAGACTACTTAAATGAAAAGTATAACTTCAATATTCCGGAATCAAATGATTATGAGACCTTAAGCGGCTTTATAGTTAATCGTTGCGAAAGCATACCCAAACAAAATGAACGAATAAAAGCAGGCTCGTTTGTTTTAGAAATATTAAAGGTCGACCAGACTAAGGTTGAGACGGTAAAACTATTCTGGCGCTCTTAACACAACCATTTTTAAAGAACTTTTGTATATTCGCAGACTTGAGCAACGAAAAAACAAAACAATAATGATATCACTAGATAAACTTAGAAAACGCTCCGGCCTTGTTATAGCAGCCATAGGTTTTGCTCTTTTAGCATTTCTTTTAGGAGACTTAATGAATTCTGGAACCTCATTATTAAGCGGGTCACAGGGAATATTAGGGGAAATAAACGATGAAGTTATTGACTATAGAGAGTTTGAAACAGAAGCACAGAACATAGATCGAATTTTTAATGGCCAACAAGATCGAAATGGTTTGCGCGACAATCTTTGGTTAGATAAGGTAAACGAAGTTGTTATGGGCGAACAGTACGAAGACATAGGCCTAATGGTTAGCCCCGAAGAATTGGCGGGCTTAACTTTTGGATATAAATCAGCAGAAATGTCCTCAACAGCAAAGCAATTCTTTGGTGCAACAAACCAAGACATTTCCCCTGAGCAGCTAGCTGCGGTTATTCAACAAATTCACGACACCGATCCTTTAAGGTGGATGTATTTCGAAAAAATAATCTTAAAAGAGCGCCTAAGTCAGAAATACTCAAATTTAGTTCGTCAAGGATTGATTGCTTCAAATTTAGATGCGCAGGCATATTATAATAACCAAGGCGCACAAACAAGTGGTCGCTATGTTTTTAAGCCATTTGATACAGAGATTGAGTTAACAGAATCAGAAGTAGAGGCATATTACAGAGAAAACAAAGATCTGTATCCACAAAATGAATCTCGAGAGGTTACATTGGCAATTTTTGACATCCTCCCGACAAAATCTGACAAAGAGGAAATTAAAAACAACTTACAATCTTTGGTCCAAGATAAAGAGGTTTATAATAAAACAACTAAAAACAAAGAAACAATAAAGGGCTTTAAAAACACGACAGACGTAGAGGCTTTTGTTGACACTCATTCAGACGCTGCTTTCGACCCCACGTTTTATGCTGACGGTCAGCTTTCCCCAGCAATTGAATCTGTAATGAGAAATGCAGAGGAAGGTTTTGTATATGGCCCTTATGAAGAGGACAACAAATATAAGCTAGCAAGATTAAACGCTCGCATTAGCGATTCTGTTCAGGTTGCTATAATTGAAATAGCAATAGAAGCAAGTGAGGAAACGGCAAACGAAATATATGCACAGGCAAGTGAAATCGCGTTAGCCAGAGATTTAGGTAGTTTTGAAACAATTGCAGACGAAAAAAATATTGCTCTTACAGCAGCAACTATTCAAGAGTCAGATCGCACAGTTTCTGGCGTTGGAGAAGCGCGAAATCTTGTGTTTTGGGCTTACAACAATAACACCACAATAAGCACTGTAAAGTTAGACGATCAAAACAGTCGAATTATTGTTGCAATGTTAACTAACATCACGGAAGAGGGAACACAAAGTCTTGATGACGTTCGTTTTCAGGTAGAGGCTGCGGTAAAAAGAGAAAAAAGCGCCGAAACTCTAAAAGAGGAGTTTAACAAGTCATTATCTAGTACAAGCAACATAGATGAATTGGCAAAAGCGATGAACCTTGTTCCAGAAACCGCGTCGCTTTTATCTTTTTCTTCCAATTCAATACCAGGGGGCTTTGAACCAAATGTTGTTGGTGCTTTTTATGGAACCGAGCAAGGGCAAGTGTCAAAACCAGTGGTTGGTAATAGCGGCGTTTATGTTGTTTCGACAGAAGCAATTAAAGAGTCAGCAGCCCCAAAAGACTATACTGCATTAAAAAAGCAACTAGAAAGCCAGCTTCAGCCAAGAGCGAATACGGAGGTGTATAGTGCATTAAAAGAGTTAGCAGAAATAGAAGACAATAGGTCCAAGTTTTATTAGAAATGACCTACAAAATATACAAACCCTTCTAGAGAAGGGTTTGTTGTTTTAAAAACAAGCATAAGACTAATGTAAAAGCTATTTCAATAAAGATTTGATGCCATAGAAAAAAGCTTTTTCGCAAGGAACACAACCCGATTCAATCATGGAAAATAAGTCCATGTTTCTAGAAATGGTGTAATTTTTTTCGGAAGAAGAAAACTCAGCACTAAGCTCAGAAAATTTAAGCTCCCCAGAGCCAAGCAATTTGAAGGTGCTTTCGTCAAGAAGAGAGGGGGCGTTTTTGGCGCTTACTTTAAACCCAACCATTTCAATTTTATTTTCACCACAATAAAACACTTTTAAATAGTTGTCGTCTCGATGTTCTAGGTATTTGATTTTATCTAATGCTTTCTCCCAAACAACGTCACTAAAAATTTCAACAAGTTTTAACGCTTCGTTTGGTTTATTGGATTTTATTTTAGCCCAGTCTTCCCCAGTAACGGTATTAGCAGAAAGAAACTTGATGAAATCATCTTTTAAGGGCTCTAATTCTGTATTGTTTAAAATGCGATATTTCATATATAGAATAAAAAGAGTCGGCTTTTAAATTTAAGCTGAGACTTATTATTACTCAGAAAATTCTTTATGACGTTTTTTGTATTTATTATACAAATCTATTTGGTGGTTGTTAAGGTCTAATTTTTTACCACGAATAAATGCCAAACTAATTTTGTTGCTAATCACATCTAAAGCGTCTCCCTCAGATACAATGAGCGTAGCATCTTTTCCTTCTTCGAGGCTACCAACTGTTTTGTCTACCTTTAAAATTTTTGCGGCATTAAGCGTAATACTCATCAAGGCCTCCTCTTTACTTAAGCCATAGGCAACAGAGGTTCCTGCAGTAAACGGAAGGTTTCTAGCCCCCATTCGCTCCATGTCGCCTTCGTAATCTAGACAGAATAAAACACCAGCATCTTGTAAAATTTTCGGGGTTTTATAAGCAATGTCTATGTCTTCGCTTTCTCTTAGAGGAAGGCTGTGTATCCGATTTAAAACGACAGGAACCTCGTTTTCAGCAAGAAAGTCAGCAACTCTCCAGGCGTCATCAGCGCCAACTAAAACGAAGTTGTCGAGTTTTAATTTTTTAGCAAACAAAACAGCGCTTTTGATTCCTTTTACGCTTCGAACATGGAAGAAAAGCTGTTTTGAACCAGTGAAAACACCCTTCATCGCCTCTAAAGCCAAGTCAGTTTTTTCGCCAGAAGAGTTTACATAACTTTTAGCCCGATTAAAGAAGTTTTTAATTTCTGATAAGTCTTTTTCATATTTATAATCATGATTTTTTTTATGATCGTGCTCTACTAATGAGAGACGCTTTTCTGGCCAATTAATATGAATACCATCATCTTCTTTGTATAAAGCGTCTTCATAATTCCAAGCGTCAAACTCTACAAGGCTAGAGGTTCCAGAAATCACCCCACCCCGGGGAGTAATTTGCCCAATTAAAACACCATTTGTTCTAATGGTTGGTATAACAGGAGAGTCTGTATTGTAGGCAATAATGCTTCTAATATGAGGGTTAAAATCTCCCACTTCATCAAAATCTCTGGTGGCTCGAACAGCATCAATGTCAGCCAAACCTAAGGTGGTGTTTGGAAGAATAAAGCCCGGATAAACGTGCTTACCTATGACATCATGGTATTCCGCACCCGAAATGTCTATTCGGACGTTGCTTGCATCTTCGATCGTTAAAATCTTTCCTCCTTCTAAAATTATTAAAGAGTTTTCTATAATTTCGCCATTTCCTATGTGGGCTATTCCGCCATATAGTAGAATTCTTTTGTTTTGATCTGGGGCAGGTGTTTGCGCATTAGCTAAAACAAAGAAGCACAAGCAAATACTAATTAAGGTTAGGTTTTTCATCTTTAATTATAGTTAATATTTAGAACGAATAAGATTCGTCATCACAGTGGAAAATAAAAGAGGTGTCTTTTTTAATTTTTTGTGTTTTCTTTCCAGCCTTTTTTTCTGAAAGCATTTTTTGTGTTAATCTGCTTCTTTCTTTTGCGTTTCGCAAGCTGTTTTCGCGATCAATACTTAAAGAGTAATATAGACGCCCATCAACGTATGTTTGTTCCACAATACTATAAACGGACATTGGGTGCCCAGACCAAAGAACAAGATCTGCATCCTTATCCTTTTTTAGGCTACCAACTTTGTCTTCAATATGAAGTAGCTTTGCGGGGTTAAGTGTTATGAATTTCCAAGCATCTTCTTCTGTTGCCCCACCGTATTTTACTGCTTTTGCCGCCTCTTGGTTTAAACGTCTTGCCATTTCTGCGTCATCAGAGTTAAACGCCGTAACAATTCCCATATCATTTAACAAAGCCCCATTGTGTGGGATTGCGTCATTCACCTCATATTTATATGCCCACCAGTCAGAAAATGTAGAAGCACCAACACCATGAGCTTTCATTTTTTCAGCGACCTTATACCCCTCTAAAATATGAGTAAAAGTGTTTAGGGTAAAACCCATAGAGTCGGCTACCTGCATTAGCATATTAATTTCAGATTGACGATAAGAGTGACAAGTAATTTCTCTATCATCTTTTAGTATCTCTAACAAACAATCTAAATCTAAATCTTTTCGAGGCATTTTAGCTTCTTTTTTCTGGTTTGCAGAAAGCTTTTGCCACGCCCCCCACTCCTTATCATATTCCTTAGCCCTAATAAAAGCATCGTAATAAACTTGTTCCACACCCATTCGGGTTTGAGGAAAACGAACACGGGAATAGTCACCCCAATTGCTTTGTTTTACATTTTCTCCAAGGGCAAACTTCACAAAAGGCTTAGCGTTAACATAAAGAAGGCCTTCTGCATTTGAGCCCCAGCGCATTTTTATTAGAGCGGATTGACCACCAATTGGGTTGGCGGAACCATGAAGCAGCTGAGCGATAGTAACACCTCCGGCTAGTTGGCGATAGATGTTGATGTCGTTAGGCCTAATTGCGTCTGACATCCTTACCTCCGCAGAGCTGGCTTGCGACCCCTCATTTACACTTCTTAAAGCTATATGAGCATGTTCGTCTATTATTCCAGAGGTTAAGTGTTTTCCACCACCGTCAATAATTTCAAAAGCGTATTTGTCTTTAATTTCTTCCACAGCGTCATTTCCGACAGCTATAATTCTACCATCAAGAATTGCCAAAGAAGAGTTTTTAACGACACCCTCCTTTTCATTCGTCCACAGGGTTACATTCTTAAAAAGCACTGCTTTTTGTTCGGGCTTTTCCAGCCAACCATATGCAGTGTTAGGAAACCACCGCTCACCCATATTGTTTAATACCTGAACAGGGTCTGCATTTATAAACGCATTGTTTTGCTCAACGCTTTTTTGTTCGCCTTCAAACCCTTTTTTTCTTTTAATTAAAAAAGACACCCAGTTGCCGTTAGAAAGCTGTCCCTGACCCTCAATAGGGTCTTTGCCATGACCACTGAGGCGAACGATTCCCTCCTTATCTTTATACGAGATTTTAATGAGCTCGTTTTCAGCAGCAAAAGACACCCTTATTGTATCTTTAGAAATAAGCATAGCATCTAAATTTTCTTTCTCACCAACGATCTCTAAAGGAAAAATATCACCATTTATTTTCAGTATATAGCTGCCCCTATAATCGTGTTCTTGTTTTGGATTTATTACAAAAGCGCGTCCCTGAACCCAGTTTTCGAGTATTTTGTTTTTAGAATGAAAAAGATTTGTTTCACAAACAATGAAGTTCGCCTTCATTCCTTTTTTAAGAGACCCATATGAATCAGAAATTCCGAGCATTTTTGCGGGAACAGCTGTTATAGCTTTCAACGCATCCTCCTCGCTTAACCCATGCTTTATACAGTTTTTCACCCTGTCAAGGAAGTCTTCAGTGCTACTTAACCCAAATGCAGTAAACGAAAAATCAACACCCTTAGAAGCCAGCAAAGCAGCGTTTGCTGGAGCCAGCTCCCAGTGTTTCATTTTTTCCAGGCTTAAACCTAAACTCTCATATGGGTCGCTTACATCATAAGCATCAGGAAAGTTTACCGGAAGAATAAATTGTGCATCCCCCAAAACATCTAAGCTTAAATATTCATCACCAGAACCCTTAATGATAAAGTTCATTTTAAACTCTTTACCCAGGTCTAAGGCGTTACGAATAGCATTGTGATTGTCAACTTCAACTATAGGCTTAAGCTTTAAATTCTTGTGCAATGCGGTTAAACTTAAGTTTCTTTGGTCACGATTGTGGTGAGCCCATATTGCATCATAAATGGATTGTCGCAATAAGGAGACAGCCCCCATAAATGAGTTAGGATAACTTTGCCTAGAACTGCCTTTAGAAAAAGCGTAATGTGACATAGCCCTTGGCTTAATCAATTCTTTTTGTGCACTTCCATCTCCCAGACTAACAACGCTAGAGTTTCCACGAACAATTCCGTCATTTTGAAATGTCAATACGGTTCCGAACCCAGCACTACGAAAAGACTTGGCAGAATCCCGGTTTGGAGAAAAATAAGCGGCGGCATCAAACTCTGGTTTAAGAGCTTCATTCCAAGAAAATGGACCGACAGTTTTGCTGTTTATTTGAGGTTGAGGCTTCCATTCCTGTTTTTTCACCTTTGGAAGACCATAGTTTGTGTACGGATCAATAAAAGAAGGATAAACATGCGCCCCCTCAAGGTTGTGAATGATTGCATTTTCTGGAATATCTACAGTATTGCCCACCTCGACAATTTTATCTTCTTTGATAAGCAAGACCCCTCTTTTTATGCTTGTTTCAGCATCAATATGAATTTCAGCATTTATTAAAGCATGTACGGGATTGTATTTTGACACAACTCCGTTTACGGGAAAGTTTTCTTGAGCATCCACGTTAATTATAACAATTAAGAAGCCAAAAAAGAGCAATATATTTTTCATAAAATAAGTTTTACAAACGTGAAATTAATATATTTCCTGGAATGCGCACCCAATTTTGTGTATGCATTGCTTCTAAAATTAGTAAGTTTGTAAAAACAAAGCCGTAAACCATGTATATCGGACTAAAACACCTCCATAGTTTTTTGCCATATTTATTGCTAACTGTATTACTTTTTGCATTTGTAAGATCAGTAATTGCATATCGAGGACAACACCCACATACAGAGGGTCATAGAAAAAATGGATTAATTCTATTGATACTTGCACACACGCAGTTTTTAATAGGAGGAGTTCTTTATTTTGTTAGCCCAATGAGCACAACGGGATTAAATGATATTGGCGCAGCAATGAAAGACACAACCTTACGTTTGTACACTCTAGAACATCCACTTATGATGATTTTAGCCATTGTTCTTATTACAATAGTCTATTCAAGATCTAAAAAAGATATTTCTAGCCATCTAAAACATAAAATAAAGAGTATTTATTTTGGTCTTGCCCTGTTTTTGATTTTAAGCAGAATACCATGGTCCGCGTGGCTATAAAAGCCTATTTATGTCTCAAAAAGTAATTATTAAACCCACAGGAGAAACGGCGGTGTTGGTGGGCGTTATTACACAGCAACAAAATGAAAAAAGGTCTAAAGAGTATTTAGACGAACTTGCTTTTTTAGTTGAAACAGCAGGAGCAAGTCCGGTAAAAAGATTTACCCAGAAGATGCCTAACCCCAACCCAAAAACCTTTATTGGTTCAGGGAAAATTAATGAAATCGCTGTCTATGTTGACGCGAACGATGTTGACCTTGTCATTTTTGATGATGAATTAAGCCCGTCTCAACTGCGAAACATAGAAGCCGTTTTTGGAGAGCGCAAAATATTAGATAGAACGAATCTAATATTAGATATTTTTGCAGGAAGAGCACAAACAGCACACGCTTGTACACAGGTGGAGCTTGCACAATACGAGTACTTATTGCCCCGCCTAACAAGGATGTGGACCCACCTGCAAAAGCAAAAGGGTGGAATAGGAATGAAGGGACCTGGTGAAACCGAAATAGAGACGGACAGGAGAATTATTCGAGAACGAATTTCGCTTTTGAAAAAAAAGCTTAAAACCATTGACAAACAAATGGCCACCCAGCGCAAGAACAGAGGGCAAATGATACGTGCTTCACTGGTGGGCTATACCAACGTTGGCAAATCGACAATTATGAATGCGCTAAGTAAATCCCAGGTGTTTGCAGAAAACAAGTTGTTTGCAACCTTAGATACCACTGTAAGAAAGGTTGTTATTGAAAATGTTCCATTTTTATTGTCAGATACAGTAGGGTTTATTCGCAAACTACCGACAGAACTTGTAGAGTCCTTTAAGTCTACCCTCGACGAAGTACGAGAGTCAGACTTTTTAATTCACGTCGTAGATATTTCTCACGAAAATTTTGAAGAACAGATAGATTCTGTAAACGGTATTTTAGATGAAATTAACGCTATAGACAAACCAACTTTAATGGTTTTTAATAAAACAGATCTGTTTGCCTATGAGTTAAAAGACGCAGATGATTTAACTCCAAGAACGCGGAAAAACAACTCCCTTGAAGACTGGAAGAAGACATGGATTTCGAAAAACAACAATAATTGTGTTTTTATTTCTGCATCAAAGAAACATAATTGGGAAAGTTTTAAGACCGACCTATACGATCGCGTCAAAGAGATTCACGCAAACAGGTATCCATATAATTCTTTTTTATATTAAAATGTTGCCATACTTATATGGAGAGATTTACAACTACAGGTTAGATAACGGATATATCGACTGACATTTGTATATTTGTACTGTATGAGTAAAACGATATCTTATATAATCCGAACCCAAGCTTTTGTGCTGGCGTTGCTTGTTTTTATGCTTAGCTCAGGATTCACTTACCATTGGCAGGGTTGTTTGTACGCTGATACTGAACCCATATGCACATTTGTCGATCAAATGTGTTGTTGTTCAGAGGCACCTCAAGCATCACCATGCCTTTGTGCAGGCGCAGGAGACAAATCTTGCGAGCTGCCTTTCAGTAAGTACATACAGTTTAATTTTGAGACCCAATTATGTGATCCGCTGGAGTTACAACCCAAACTAGCAGAGGAACCTCAATCACCGCTTTATTTTTGTGCTAGAGAGAGTTTATTGCAAAAAATAAATTTTTTCCATAGCTCACCCCCGCCCAAATCTGGCAGAGAAACTCTCCATCTTTACTCTGTACTTGTTGTTTGATTTTGTTTTTATCAACCTTTAAAAACAAAATCAGTTAAACACAAGTTACTATGAGAAAGAATCTCGTACTATTTACCCTGTTATTTGCGGGGCTAAACACTTTATTTGCCCAGAACACACAAAATCATGAGATTAGTGGTTATGTTTTTGAGCGCAACACAAAAGGAAACTTAAAGCCTTTGCCAGGCGCACACGTTTTTTGTGTAACAAATCAAAATGGGTCTGTTGCAGATCAAAATGGCTTTTTTTTAATTAACACGACCCTGCCCCTTCCCCAACTTATATCAGCTAGTTTTGTTGGCTACGAAAGCGACACGACTGAGGTAATAAACGCAAAACCCATAGAGTTTGTATTGCGATCTAGTACTTTGAATGAAGTTAAACTTACAGACCGACTAAAAACAAATGCAAAATCAATTTTAAAAGTAAGTAATGTTGAATGGATTTCAGGACAGGAGCTTCAAAAGGCAGCTTGCTGCAATCTCTCGGAGTGTTTCGAAACAAATGCATCAGTTGATATTATCTCTTCAGACCCTATAACTGGAGCAAAAAAAATACAAATGCTCGGATTGGATGGGGTATATTGTGATCTTATGGTTGAAAACAAACCGTTTTTAAGAGGTCTTGCTGCATCTTATGGACTAAATTTCATTCCTGGTTCGTGGGTTGAATCTATACAGATTACAAAGGCTCCGGGCTCTGTAACAAACGGGTTTCAGTCATTAACTGGTCAGATCAACGCAGAGTTATTCAAGCCAGAAACCATTGATGGTTTTTTTTGGAATAGTTATTTAAATAGTATAGGAATGGTTGAAAACAACCTTATTACCTCATCACTTGTTGGTAAGGACTGGAAAACAGCTCTTTTAGGGCATTACTCTTACTTAGGCAGAAGTGTTGATCGAAACCAAGACTCCTTTATGGATGCAATAGTAATTAATAGGCTAACTCTATTAAATAGGTGGCGCTATATGTCTAGATCTGATAGGCACATTGAATTTAGTTTTCGTTATTTAACAGAGGATAAGCTTTCAGGCCAAATATCTGGAGATGACTTAAGTACTGAGGAGTTTGAGTTTAACACGCCATATGAAGTTAACATTAAAACAGATCAGGCTGAGCTTAACTCGAAAATTGGATTTATCTTTGATAAGCCCTTCACAAGTGCGGGCATAATTAGCCAGGCGAGGTATCATAATCAAGAAGCTTTGTTTGGTGGTTCTACATACTCTGGGTCGCAATATAGCTTGTACTTCAAAGTAGCCTTCCAGACCACGATTATAGACACCACAAAGATGATAAAAATAGGTTTAACCTACTCCAGTGACCGCTATGATGAGGCGCTTTTATTATTAAGGCCAGCCGCACCTATGATAGACAATAAACATTTTGCGAGAACAGACAAATTCATAGGCGCATATAGCGAACTAATTGTTGAGCATAACTCTCGCCTATCTAGCATTTTTGGCTATAGAACAGATTATTCTAGAGCTTTTGGGTTTTGGCACACCCCCCGTTTTAACATAAGATATAAACCGTCAGATAACTCTGCGCTAAGAGTTTCTGCAGGAAAGGCTTACAGACAGGCCAACCCAATTTCAGAGAACATGTCATATTTATTTAGCTCAAGAAATTTAACTCTTGAAGACTATAATTCACTTAAACCAGAAGAGGCAATCAATTATGGCGCAAACATTAACCATAACTTTTATATAGCCGGGAAAGCGTCATCCTTTAACGTAGATATTTACCAGACAGATTTTCAAAACCAAGTGGTTGTAGACATTGAGCAACCCCAAAAACTATCTGTTTACAACTTAGGGGGGCCATCATACTCTAAAAGCTTACAAGTAGATTTTGCTTTTGAACCCGCCGATGGTTGGGAGTTAAAGTATGCCCATAAGTGGAATAAAACAGAAACTACATATAGCGCAGAAACCAGCACGGGGGAGGATTATTTAACAAAGCAATCCCCCTTTATTCCCAAGTACCGCTCTTTAATACAATTATATTATACGACGTGGCAAAATAAGTGGGACATAAACATCACCCTTCAAAATGTGGGGCCAAGTCGAGTTCCAGCCCAAGGAAGTGCCAATGAATATGTTGAGGAGTATTGGTCTGAGAGTTTTAAGCACCTTGACGGACAAATAACACGCCGATTTAAAAAGTTTGATTGGTATATAGGTATAGAGAACGCGCTAAACTATATGCAACCACAACCAATACGTGGGGTAGAAAACCCGTTTAGTGACAACTTTGATGCAGGAATGATTTGGGGTCCGACAATGGGAAGAGTTGTTTTCTCGGGAATTAGACTAAACATAAATGACTAAACGTAAGACATGAAAAGATTAATATTGATCATGTTAATTTGTATTACCAATCAAGCTTTTGGCCAAATTAACAGTAAAAAAATAGAGAAAGTAAAAATTCAAACCAGCGCCATTTGTAATATGTGCGAAGAGTTAATCATACACCAAAACCTTGCTTTTGAAAAGGGGGTAAAGCATGCAAAAATGGATTTTGAAACAGGAACGATAACAATTAAATATAGAACAGACAAAACTAACGCGTCAAACCTAAGAAAAGTCATAAGTAAATTAGGTTATTCTGCTGATTCAATAAAAGCAGACCCTATTGCATACGAAAACTTACATTTTTGTTGTAAAAAGACTTGTTGCGAAGGAGAAAAATAAATCAAAGGCATTAATTAAAAAGAGTTTGGAAAAGTTCTTCCACTTTTCCAAAACACAATATTTTTATAGCGAATTTTCCTACCTCAATTTTATTGTGCTTTGAGATGCATATTTGCTCGAAGCCTAATTTTTCAGCTTCGAGAATGCGCTGTTCAATTCTTGTTGCGGGTCTAATTTCTCCAGACAAACCAACCTCACCAGCAAAACAGGTTTTATCAGAAATGGCAATGTTTTCGTTAGACGACAAGATCGCGCCAATGACACACAAATCAATAGAAGGATCGTCTACTTTTATTCCCCCAGTAATATTTAAGAAAACATCTTTTGCGCCCAACCTAAATCCACAGCGTTTCTCTAGAACAGCAAGCAACATGCTTAACCTGCGAAGGTCAAAACCAGTAGCGCTCCGTTGTGGTGTTCCGTAAACAGCAGAGCTTACGAGCGCCTGAATTTCAATTAGCATAGGTCGCATTCCTTCTACTGTGGCAGCAATAGCTGTACCACTCAGCGATTCATCTTTTTGCGAAATAAGAATTTCCGACGGATTATGGACCTCTCGAAGCCCATGACTTACCATTTCGTAAATACCCAACTCCGAGGTAGATCCAAAGCGGTTCTTTTGAGCTCTAAGAATTCTATAAATATGATTTCGATCACCCTCAAATTGGAGCACAACATCTACCATGTGCTCTAAAATTTTTGGCCCAGCAATGCCCCCATCTTTTGTAATATGTCCAATTAAAATAACAGGGGTAGCGGTTTCTTTTGCAAAACGCAAAAGCTCTGAGGCGGTTTCTTTAATTTGAGAAACAGAACCCGGCGAAGCGTCGATGGCTTGAGAATGGAGTGTTTGTATTGAATCAACAACAAGTAAATTTGGCTTTACAGCATCGATGTGTGTAAAAATATTTTGAGTAGATGTTTCGGTTAATATGAGGCAGTCTGAAGAACCCTCACCAAGTCGCTCTGCCCTCATTTTAATTTGCTTTGCACTTTCTTCTCCAGAAACATAAAGTGTTTTGAAATTCTTTAACCCCAGGGCCAATTGAAGCATTAAGGTTGATTTCCCAATGCCAGGCTCTCCGCCAAGTAAAATTACTGCACCAGGAACTATTCCGCCACCTAAAACGCGATCTAACTCTGTGTTACCTGTTTTTATTCTAGATTCATTCGTCAATGAAATATCGGCAACCTTTAACGCTTTTACTTTGGAGTCAGCACCTTTTTTTGACCAGAGCTTAACCTCTTCTTTTTGCACCACCTCTTCAACGATTGTGTTCCACTCTTTACAGGCGGAACACTGACCCTGCCATTTTGGGTATTGAGTGCCACAATTTTGGCAAAAATAAGCTGTTTTTACTTTTGTTTTTGCCATCTAGCTCGCCTTAACTTTTTCTATTAATGCAGAACTGGAATAGCCATCAACGAAATCTATGGTACAGACTTTACCCTTGTTATTTAGAACTATTTCGTGACCAACAATATCTTTAAGCTCATAGTCTCCACCTTTTACCAGAACATCAGGACTTATCATTGATATGAGATTTATAGGTGTTTCTTCATCAAAAAGCACAACGGCATCTACGAAAGCCATTCCCGCTAACAGCGCAAGCCTACTTTGTTCATCTTTGACAGGCTTTGAAGAACCTTTTAGGCGCCTAATAGAGGCGTCGGTGTTTAAGCCAACAACTAAGCGGTTTCCCAAATCACGTGCCTTTGCTAAATAATTAACGTGGCCAAGGTGAAGAAGATCAAAACAACCATTTGTGAATACGATTTTTTCATTTGCATTTCGCCACTTTTTTAGCTGATTTTCTAATGCAGAAAAAGATAAAATCTTAGATTGAAGACGACTTATTTGGTTCATTGAGCATAGCTTTTCTTTTAGCGAAAGATAAAACAATTGCGGCAATAATTCCTGTGATGAGAATCATTATTGATTGCGCGGTATGTATTAACACCGCAAGTGTTATACCGGTGGTTTCTGATAGCCCCAAACTTACAATTCCTAGGGTCACAGCTGCGTGGTATGGGCCGAGCCCACCCTGAACAGGAACAATCATTCCGAGCCCGCCAACAACCATAATGTATAAGCCGTCAATAAATCTTAAGTCGGAAGTTTCGGGAATACTAAAGAAACAGACGTAGGTCATTAGAAGATACATCAACCAAATAAGAAGTGTGTACAAAACGAATAACTCTTTTTGTTTCATAAAGAAGGCTGTCTGAAACCCTTCTTTAACACCTACACCAAGTGATACGACTTTTTGGTAGAGCTTACTTTTTTTTAATTGATTCCTAAAAAAATATAGACCACCCAAAATGATAAAAAAACAAAGAGCTACAAGTAATTTTGTGCTGCTAAGACCCGCCGGGTCACTTTCGCCACCAACTGCACCGACAAAAGAGCTAAGCTCATTATATTTCAAGACAAAACCCATGGCAATACAAGTAAACAGCATCACCAAATCAATCGCTCGCTCCAAAAGCACTGTTCCAAAAAGCTTGTTCACTGGAATGCCCGTCACCTTATAAAGACTTGTGCACCTGACAATTTCTCCTGCTCTAGGAAAAATGACATTTGCAAAATAACCGGCGGCAACGGCATGAGTTGCATGGCTTACACTTGCGTTGTAGTTCATTGTTTTAAGCAGTAACAACCATCTTAACGCCCTAAAAAGATAAGCAGCGTAACCAAAGACCATGGAAGCAACGAGGTACTTGTACTCCGCACTTTTCAAATCTTCAAGCATTTTATTGAGATCTTTACCCTTTAAGACAAGGTACAAAATACCACCTCCTAGAATTAAAAAGAAAAGATATTTAATGACAGAAAGAAGCTTCTCTTTCATATCAGTCTAGAGTGTTAGTTTCTTCGTTCGGAAAAATTAAGGTCGGCTTAAAAGCCTTAGCTTCTTTAACACTCATACTAGCATATGTGATAATGATTACCAGATCGCCTGGCTGAACTTTTCTAGCAGCAGGACCATTCATGCAAACCTCTCCAGAACCAGGGGTTCCTTTAATAGCATAAGTTTCGAGCCGCTCACCATTATTTATATTCACAATCTGCACCTTTTCACCCTCAATAATGTTTGATGCCTCCATGAGTTTCTCATCAATGGTTATGCTTCCAATGTAGTTTAAATCGGCCTGGGTAATTTTAACGCGATGAATCTTTGACTTTACAACCTCTATTTGCATGGATCAAAATTAGACATTTTAATTAATTTCTAATAGAATGTTATCAATTAAACGTGTCGTGCCAGCAAAAACGGCAAGACAAGCAACATGTACCGGAAAATCTGACCAACAAGCGCTTTTTTTAAGGCTTCTAGCATCTGCTATTTCAAAATATTCAAGAATCAAGTCCTCATCTCTTTTAAATGAATTTATCACCCATAATCTAAGCTCAGAAACAGGTGTGTTTTTTGCACGATTTTGAACAGCCAGCAAGCGCTCATAGATTCTTGGTGCCGCCGCCCTATATCGTTTATTAAGAAGTAAATTTCGAGAGCTCATTGCCAACCCATCTTTTTCACGCAAAGTACTACAAGGTATAATTTCAATGTCTTTGAATTTTTGAGCTGCAATAGATTTAATAATGGCCAGTTGTTGAAAGTCTTTTTCGCCAAAATAAGCCCTTTGTGGCTTAATCATTTCGAACAAACGAGAAACTACTAGAGCAACGCCATTAAAGTGACCAGGGCGGTTTGCCCCCTCCATCACTTTATCAAGAGCCCCAAAATCGAACACGCAAGAAGGCACTCCATTTGGGTAAATAGTCTCTTTTGATGGCGTAAATACAGCATCACAACCGATTTTCTTAAGCAACGACATGTCTTCATCCAGCCTATTTGGATAGTTTTTAAAATCTGTTTTATTGTTGAATTGGGCTGGGTTTACAAAAATAGAGCAGATGCTATGCGTGTTTTGACTTAAAGACTTTTTTATCAAGCTCGCATGACCTTTATGAAGCGCACCCATAGTTGGAATAAATCCAAGAGAGTCTTTTTTTGAGAGGCTGGCTAGAAAAACAGTTAATTGATATACGTTTGAAATAACTTCCATGCACCGCTTAAATATTGTAAAACGGAGCTAAAGCTACTGAAAAACTTAGTAAAGTGGATAAAATTTTGTACTTTTGTGTGTTCTATTTAAGATTAAAAGAAAGATGGGTTATGGTTAAGAAAAGAATATTATACGTTTCACAAGAAATTACGCCGTATTTGCCGGAAAACGATTTATCAAAAACCTCACGGTTTTTGCCTCAAGCGATGAACGAATCCGGCATAGATGTGAGGCTGTTTATGCCGCGCTTTGGTTGCATTAACGAAAGAAGACATCAATTACACGAGGTCATTCGACTTTCTGGCATGAACCTCATTGTCAATGATATTGATCAGCCCCTAATCATTAAGGTGGCTTCAATACCGCAGGCAAGAATGCAGGTTTATTTTATAGACAATGAAGAGTATTTCAAACGCAAATTTACTACGGAAGATAAAAAAGGGGACTTTTATTCTGATAACGATGAGCGCGCGCTTTTCTTTTGCCGCGGCGTTATAGAGTCAGTTAAGAAGTTAGGTTGGTCTCCTGACGTCATACACTGTAATGGCTGGATGGCAAGCTTTTTGCCAATGTATTTGAAAAAGTTTTATCACGACGATCCTATTTTTGAGAAAACAAAAATTGTTGTTTCTCTTTACAACCAATCTTTCGAGGGCACTCTGAGTGACGGACTAACAGACAAGTTAAAGTTTGATGGATATAGTGAAGAGGAGCTTGCAGGATTTGAAAAAGTGGATTATAAAAAGTTAGCGGAAACAGCAATAAATTATTCAGATGCCGTTATTAAGGGAAGCACAGAGCTTGATGCAGATCTGTTAAAGCTTATCGAAGACTCTAAGCTACCAACCTTAGAGTATTCAGATGGAGAATATAAAGAGCAGTATAAGCCTTTTTATGAAACCTTGTTTGAGGAATAAATTTATATGAAATATTTACTTCTACCTATAGCCACATTGGTTGTAGCCATTCTTTTTACTGCATGTAAAAAAGAGTGGAATGAATTAGGTTCTCAACTCGTTGTGTCTGACGACTTAGAGCTTTTCTCTTTTGACGGCCAAGAAATTAAAATATCTGTTGTAAAGGAGGACTCCTTAAGGTCGCTAAATACTAGCACATCGTATATTGGGTCTATACAAGATCCTTATTTTGGAAACACAACAGCATCTTTATACACAGAATTTCGTATTCCCTCAACAGATGTTGATTTTGGAACCACTGCTCAGGCTGACTCCATTGTACTCTCTTTAGATATAGCGGGTTATTATGGCGACACACTTTCTCCTTTGATTATAAATGTAAAGGAAATGCTAGAGACCATAGAGACCTCAATAATAGATAGTTTGGATATTGAGACCTCGGTAAACATTTATTCTTCAGACGATTTTGATGTTGACCCACAACTCCTTAATGAGCCTGAACAAATCCTACAGCCCATAGTTAATTCACAACTCAATATAACACTTTCAAACTCCTTTGCTCAACACTTTTTAGATGCAGATTCTGCAAATTATGCTGATAATGATGCTTTTCAGAACTTTTTTAACGGCCTATATATTTCTGCTGAGCAAGTTTTAGACAATGGCGTGCTTTTGGAGCTTGACTTATTGAATGAGAACAGCAAACTAACGTTATATTATAATAACGAAACATCAGCTTCCTTGTCTTATGATTTTCAAATAAACAGCAGTGCAGACAGAATGACCCGTTGGTCACACGACTATTCTGCCACCGAAATAGAGCCTGCCTTAGGCATGGAGTATGTTTCTCAAGGTTATGTGCAAGGGAGTGTCGGCTTAAGAACATATATTGAGTTACCAGGCCTTAACAATTTAAAAGACTCCAATTACGTTTTTCATAGTGCTGAACTAATTATTCCATACATCTCAACGGAAGTTGATAGTATTTTTTATAGCCCGAGCAAACTAGGGCTGGCCGCAGTAAATAGCGAAGGAAACTTAGAGGTTTTAACAGAAGACCAAAACATTCAGGGTAGCGCATATTTTGATGGAAACAGAAATGAAACCACCCAAACATACACATTCAATATAGCGAGATATATTCATAAAGTTGTACAAGAAGGCTACACAAATAGATTAGCGCTATACGTGCCGACCTCTGTTTCACAACCAGAGCGAGTTATTATTAATAATCAGTCGTTAGACAGCATGGGTCTTCGATTAAATTTGCTTGTTTCTCATTAATAATTAAAAGAAAGCTGTAAATGTGCGGGATAGTCGGTTATATTGGTAATAAACAAGCATACCCAATTCTAATTAAAGGCTTAAAGCGGCTTGAATATAGGGGCTATGACAGTTCAGGTGTCGCGCTAATAACAAACAACTCTCAAATAGAGGTTTTTAAAAAGCAAGGTAAAGTTGTTGAGATGGAAAACCTTGTCTCTGCCGCGGAGCCAAATTCTACTTTAGGTGTTGGGCATACGCGTTGGGCAACACATGGCCCCCCAAATGACATTAATTCTCACCCACATTATTCAAATTCAAAGCGTATTGCAATTATTCATAATGGCATTATAGAGAATTATGCCGCTATAAAAGAAGGTCTTTTAAAGCGGGGTTATACTTTCGAAAGTGAAACAGATACAGAAGTTCTGGCGAACCTGATAGAAGATGTTTTAGTACACACAAAAGTCTCTTTGGCAGAATCGGTTCGTATTGCCTTAAACCAGGTAGTTGGTGCCTATGCAATTGCAGTTATTGAAGAGGGTAATAATGATCAAATTGTCGTTGCGAAAAAAGGGAGCCCCATAGTTATTGGTATTGGGGACGGTGAGTACTATATAGCTTCCGACGCAACCCCTTTTATTGAATACACCAGCCAAGCCGTTTATCTTGAAGAAGAAGAGGTAGCGTTAATTTCATTAGAAAAAGGCCTAGAAATACGAACGATTGCCAACAAATTGATTCGCCCTTACATACAAGAATTGGCCTTAGAAATTGAATCGATTGAAAAAGCGGGTTACGACCACTTTATGTTAAAAGAGGTTAATGAGCAGCCCAAATCTATTTTTGACACCCTTAGAGGCCGATTGCTTGTAAATAAAAACACCATTAGTATAGATGGGCTGAATCAGCACGAAAAAAAATTCTTGAATGCAGACCGGATAATTATAGTTGCCTGTGGGACATCTTGGCACGCCGGCTTGGTTGCTGAATATTTAATAGAAGATCTAGCGCGCATTCCTGTAGAGGTTGAATATGCTTCAGAATTTAGATACAGAAATCCCATTATTTCGGAGCGCGACATTGTTATTGCCGTATCACAGTCGGGTGAGACAGCAGACACACTTTCTGCGATACAATTAGCTAAAGCTAAAGGCGCAATTATTTTTGGTGTTTGTAATGTTGTTGGATCAAGTATCGCAAGAGAGGCCCACGTAGGAGCTTACACGCATGCAGGGCCAGAAATTGGCGTGGCCTCAACAAAGGCGTTTACAGCACAAGTAACACTATTAGCTTTGATTGCGATGAGCCTGGCTGAAAAAAAGGGGACGATTTCTAAAAAACTATTTAGAAAGCTTATTCGAGAGCTGGATGCAATACCTAAAAAAGTTAAGCTTACACTGAATCTAGATGAGCAATCTAAGCAAATAGCCTCAGTTTATAAAGACGTTCCAAATTGTTTGTTTATGGGTCGTGGGATTAATTTCCCAGTAGCACTAGAAGGCGCGCTAAAGCTAAAAGAAATTTCTTACATACACGCAGAGGGCTATCCAGCAGCAGAGATGAAACATGGCCCGATTGCATTAATAGATGCAGATATGCCTACCGTTGTTGTTGCAATAAAAACGGACCAATACGAAAAGGTGGTCAGCAATATTCAGGAGATAAAGGCAAGAGAGGGAAAGATTATAGCTATTGTAAATGAGGGAGACAAAGTTGTGAGAAAAATAGCAGACCACGTGATTGAAATACCAGAGGTTGATGAACGATTAAGCCCGCTTCTTACTACCATTCCGTTACAACTAATTTCGTATTATATTGCAGTAATGAGAGGTTGCCATGTTGATCAACCAAGAAATTTAGCAAAGTCGGTTACAGTTGAGTA
>Ga0160422_10000494_pt1 | contig 23770 bp, 15 predicted proteins | sample Fk160mmetaG_FD_108192 | JGI IMG/M metagenome (GOLD analysis project Ga0160422, IMG submission 108192) | Marine microbial communities from the Central Pacific Ocean - Fk160115 60m metaG | ecosystem: Environmental > Aquatic > Marine > Oceanic > Photic zone | place: The Central Pacific Ocean...
TAGTTGGCGTTATTCGGATCCAGCAAGACCCATCCGGTTCCTCCTGCCTGAACTTGGGCTTGTGTAAGTACTTGGTGCGTCGAGGTGTTGTAGAGAACTTTCGTTCCGCCGCCCCCCGACTGGTTTCCACCACCACCTGACTGGTAGTCGACCGGTTGGGATTGGTAGTTGAAGCTTAGGTGGGCCCCGAGGGGTGGATTTCTGAGGTTCCCATTCTGCTCAAGAAGAGTTACGTAAACGGTGCGCTGGCCAAAGTTCTGGCCATCGTTCATGAAGTTGGCTTTGTAATGGCCATCCACGACGGTGCCTCCATGGGAAGTTTGGTAAGAAGAGGGAAAGGGGGCATCGATCTTATAGGCCCACTTGGGAGTCTGGTATGAACCCCCGGGGGAGGCATAGTTCACGTTCACGAGAAGCCCGTCGTTGTTCTGGTCGACGGCAGTCCCGTTGCCCGGTGAGACGATGAAAATCTGATCTCCTCCACCCTGCGACTGGTTTCCGCCGCCCCCGGATTGATAGTTGCCGCCACTTGACTGGTAATTGAAGCTGACCTGCATGCCCAGGGGAGGGTTCTTGAGGCTTCCGTTTTGTTCAAGCATGGTGACGTAGAGAGTACGCTGACCATAGGATTGGCCATGCATGAAGTCATTTTTGTAGTGGCCGTCCACTACGGTGCCTCCATGGGAGGACTGGTAGTTGCCGGGGAAGGGGGAGTCGATCTTATAGGCCCACTTGGGAGTCTGGTATGCCCCGCCCGAAGATGCGTAGTTTACGCCCACTAGAATGTTGTCGTGGTGATCGTCGACGACGGTTCCATTTGATGGAGCCAGAATCTGGATTTGATCCCCGCCGGCTTGGGACTGATAATTGTTGTTGTTGCCACTTTGCTGGAAGGTAAGTATCCAACCGGCTTCCATGTCGTTGGGAGAACTATCGAGAACCCCGTGGGTACTGGTGTTGTAATAAGCGGGGTGCTGATAACTAGAGTAGTTGGCGTTATTCGGATCCAGCAAGACCCATCCGGTTCCTCCTGCCTGAACTTGGGCTTGTGTAAGGACTTGGTGGGTCGAGGTGTTGTAGAGAACTTTCGATCCGCTGCCCTGAGACTGATTCCCGCCGTGACCGGATTGGTAGTTGCCGCCCCCGGACTGATAGTTGACCTGGACGGATGCCGTAACGATCGGGTTGAGCAGGTTTCCGGCTTGATCGAGAAGAGCGACGTGAACGTTCCTCATTCCGTTGGGTTGACCGACCAGAAAGTCGTTCACCGTAGTGTGGTTGGTGACCTGAATGCCTCCGTGGGAACTTTGATAAGAAGTGGGGAAGGACGAATCGATTTTGTAGGCCCATGTCGGAGTCTGGTATCCACCGCCATTGGTCTGATAGGAGACGTTTACGCTGAGATCAGTATTGTGGTCCGCATTGGATGCGTCCGTTGGGGAGGTGATGACGATGGTGTTTCCCCCAAAGGAAAAGGCGCTAAAGCAAAAGGATGCAAATGCCAGAAATACAGCTCGCACGGACTTGGGTATCGCAGAGGCTTTAGTAGATAAGGTAGTGTTAGAAGTTACGCTCATAACAAATTTACAGTTGAATTAGATGTCATTCTAACAGATCAAAAGCTTGCAGGGCAAGGAAATCCTAAGGGATTAGCTATTTCCGTTGAGAGAACTTTTCGCTTTCGAGACGGGTGTAGGGATGATAGGGAGCTGCTTTTTTCATCTGAAGGTATGCTTTCCATGCCTCTTCTTGCCTACCTGTGTTCAAAAAGACGGCAACCTTGTTCTGGTGGGCTGCCAGACATCCGGGATGGACCTCCAGAGTCCGCTCGATTGCCTCGATGGCGACGGGAATTTGCTTGGTGTGGGTTAAAAGGTAATAGCATTCGAATTTCCTAGAATGGTGTTCCCAAGGGGCATAAGAGATTGCTTTGCGGTGAAACTTGAGGCTTTTATCCTTCTCCCCGTAATCTCCGGCTACTCTTCCCTGGACGTGATATACGTTCGCCCAAAAGAGATCCCTGGCCAACAGGCATCCGTAGGGGGCTATAAAAAGGCCGAGAGCGCCGAGGGCTAGATTCAGGGGGGGGGTGAGCCTAACGGAAGTCAAAGGCTTTCCAGAAAACGTCTCCTCTTTAAGAAGCAATCCCAACGTCAGACCGATAAGCGTCCATCCGACCATAAGGGCGCAGGGGGATCGGGTGGGAAACTCGAAAAAAGCCTCCAGAAGAAAGACCAAAGCCGATGCGAGGAGGCCCATCATCAACCCGAGACCCCTTCGCTCGTCTTTCCTTGCCTTGGCGACGCAGTAAAGAAAGCCTCGCCGGAGCGTCCACCCCCAAATTCCAAGAAAGCCTACCAGTCCAATGAATCCGTTCTCATACAGAACCTGAACGTAATCGTTGTGAGCGAATCTAACCAGGGTGGCTCCCGTCGTTTGATCAGAAACCTTGGCGCTTTCATGGAAATGAAGCTCGTAGTGATCCGTTCCTTTTCCAAGGAGGAAGTCCGAGGAAAGAGTTGCCAGCAGGGCGTCTTGCCAGAGCGCCAGCCGACGCTGGACGTTCCCATCCTCGAATCCCCTCTCGAGTACGCTGTTAAATTCTACCGCTTCAATCGAAGCACCGGAGGAAACCGGTGGAATATACCTTGCGCGGGAATTCGATACCTCGAATTCCTTCCAGATGTTCGAGCTGTAGATATAAAGAGGGAGCAGAGTAGCGAGTCCGATCAAGGCCGCAAACGAGGTTTTAAAGGGCTTGAAAGATAGTGCGGGTGCGGTACTGGATGCAAGCTTCAGGCCAATGAAGGGAACGCAGGATCCGAGGCAACCAATGATCATTGAATAACAAGCTCCGCGTGCCGTGGACAAGGCAAGGGCGGGTAGGAAAACAAGTAAAACCGATGCGACTAAAGAAAACTTAAGGAAGGGGGATCTGACGAAAAAAACGAGCGATACCGCAAGAGGCAGCAAAGGGGCGTGATACTCGGCGGCAAAATTCTTGTTGTAGATCAGTCCGGCCAATCCGACCCTTGGCAGAGCATGGCTCCAGTCCGTCCAGCGGTAGTGTTGATCCATTAGGACGAGACAGGATGCAAGTCCTCCCAGAAGCAGGCTTCCCAGACAAAAGGAGATTTTTTCTCTCGTCCAGTTAAGGTGAGCGAGGGAAAGGGCGAAAAGGACCGGAACGAAATGCCAGAGGAGGGAGGAAACCCAGGCTCTTTGAACGTTGTGGGCAAAAACCGTGGAAAGCAGCACGCTTCCCAGGAAAAGCCCCAGAAAAATCAACAAGGCTCTGGGCAAGGCGAGAAACCTTCTCTTGAGGTGAAGGGCGACGAACGCCAAGCCGACGACGATCGAGGCGTGTCCAAGCCAAAAAACGAGCTTGTACTCGGCGTTGACCGTGCGCACGGGAATGAAGCCCTCTCTCCATTCGCTTTGGGAGAAGCCTATGAAATAAAGGGGCACGATCAAGAACATCGAAAGGCACAGCAACAGAACCGGCCATTCGACCCAGGTCGAAAGCGGATGCGGCTCATGCTCCTGCGTGTTTTCGGGTTCGTCCACCGGTTCCTCTTTGGGCTGCTTTTTCAATTCGCCTGCAAACATCTGATTTTTATCAGGTGGATGGCAAGATGAGATTTTCCGGCAGAGCCCAAATAAATGACGGTTCGGCAATAGAAGGCGCAAAGTGCGATCTAACGGCTTGCCTAAGAGTGAGATTCCCCGCAATTTACGATTCTTATGAAAAAGTACAAAGTAGGAATTTTAGGATATGGCTGGGCCGCCACGGCCCATGCCGACGCCATCAACGCAACCGGAACGGGCGAGGTGGCCGCCGTTTGCTCTTCGCGCAAGCTGGACGAGGCTGAAGTGTCGGCCCGGCACGGTAGTTCTATCAAGGCCTACCGCAAGCTGGAGGATATGCTCGCCGACGAGTCCATCGACGTCATCGACGTCACGGGTTACCCCAACAAGCACGCCCCTCAAGTCATCAAGGCCGCGGAGGCGGGCAAGCACTTGATCATCGAGAAACCCCTCGCCCTCAGCGCCCGGGAGGTCTATGCGATGCAGAAGGCGGCCAAGAAGGCGAAGGTGGGGACTTGCGTATGCTTTGAGCTGCGCTACTGCAACCAGTTTCTGGTCACCCAGGCGATTCTCGACAAGGGTTTGCTGGGGGACCTTCATTATGGGGAGATCGACTACTATCATGGGGTGGGTCCGTGGTACGGGCAGTACCGCTGGAACGTCAAGAAGAGCATGGGAGGGAGCAGCCTGCTCTCAGCCGGATGCCATGCTCTCGACATGCTCATCGGGATGATGGGGGGCGAGGTGACCGAAGTGACCAGCTACGCCACCCAGTCCAAGCACAAGTACTTTAAAAAATACGAATACCCGACGACCTGCGTGACCATTCTCAAGTTCCGCGACGGGCGCGTGGGCAAGACGGCCTCAGTGCTCGATTGCTTCCAGCCTTACTATTTTCATACCCACTTGGTTGGCAGTGAGGGAACCTTGCTCGATAACAAGCTCCATTCCAACTCCCTTGAGCTGGACAAGACACAATGGAGCGAGCTCTCGATGAAGCTGGCGGACTCGGGCGACGTGGCCGATCATCCCTACCAGGCCCAGTTCGAGGCGTTTTTCGATTCCTTGAACAAGGGGGAGCCCATGCCAAAGACGAGCCTGGACGAGGCAATCAAGACGCATGAACTGATCTTTGCCGCCGACTTGTCCGCCAAGCGGGGAGGCAAACCGGTCAAGATCGCCGAGATTCGCAAGGCGAAGAAATAGACGACTCAATCTTCACTGAGCGGGAAGGTTTTCCAATGAGCAGGATTCTCTTCTCGGCATGGTCTTGTTTGTTGGCTTTCCAGACCCATGCGCAGCTTCAATTCAAGAAGGGTGACCGTATCCTCCTGTACGGAAATTCCTTTGTCGAGCGTCTGCAGGAGGACGGGAGATTCGAGGCTAGCTTGCAATTGGCCAATCCCGACAAGAAACTTGAATTCAGGAGTTTGGCCTGGACGGGGGATGAGGTGGGCTACCGTTTGCGGCCGGAGCGTTACGTCAATCATTTGAAGAAATTGCTGGCCGAGTGGCCGGCGAATTTTCTGGTCTTGGGATTCGGGATGAACGAATCGTTTGGCGGGGATGCGGGATTGGCCGAATTTCAGAGCGACCTGAACGGGTACCTCGACGAAATGGAAAGGCGACATCCCAAGGCCAAAATCGTCCTGCTTTCCCCGATCGCAGTCGAGAAGCTTCCCAATCCGCATTATCCGGACCAAGACAAGCGAAATGCCGAGCTTAGGAAATACGTGGATGCGATGGAGGATGTGGGAAAAGAGAGAAAGATCGTGTTCGTTGATCTTTTTGCCCTGACGTTGAAAGCTTATGCTCGGGAGCGCGAGCCTTTGACGGATAACGGGATTCATCTAAACAATCTTGGGCATTCCATCGTTTCCGCTCACCTGTCCGTAAAACTGCTGGGCGAGTCCGCCTATGCCAAGTTGGCAAGGAAACGAGTTGATGAAGTCGCCCGGGCGGTCTCGCGCAAAGCCGGTTACGTGGCAACGATCGTCCGGCCCGTGAATACGGTTTTGTACTTTGGAGTACGTGGCCGGGCCCACGAATATAACGCCGAGATGCCCCGTTATCATGTATTGGTAGCGAAAGCGGATGGCGTCACCCATGCGATGTGTTCGGACGCGTCCCTCGCTTGGGACGAAAGTCCCTTGACCCTAGAGCCAATGATCAAGAGGGAGCCGGTTGAGCTTCCTTCTCCTGAAAAGATGCTGGAGAATTTCAAGGTGGCGGATGGTTACGAGGTGAACCTGTTCGCTTCCGAGCGGGAGTTTCCCGAATTGCGCAACCCGGAGCAAATTGCCTTTGACGAACAGGGCCGGCTTTGGGTCGTGACCATGCCTTCCTTCCCCAGCACCATTCCCGGAGACGTTCCGCATGATAAGATCATTATCCTTGAGGATACCGACCGGGACGGAAAGGCGGACAAGTCAACCGTCTTTGCCGACCGGTTGAACGTACCCGATGGCCTGGCTTTCCACAAGGACGGCGTGATCATTTCCCATCAACCGCGTCTTGTATTCATGAAGGATTCCGATGGAGACGGAAAGGCAGACCTCCGGAAGGAAATCTTGCGTGGGATCGACGTGACCGATGCCCATCATGGCGGGATGATTGCGATGGGGCCGATGGGGAACGTCATGTTTTGCGATGGCGTCTTTCACCGTTCCCAACTGGAGACGCCCTACGGTGTGACTCGCGGGGTAGATGCCACGACCTACCGGTTTGATCTTAGAAAGGGAAGCGTCGAGCGGGAATACCAAACCCTTACCCCGAACCCTTGGAAGGTTACTTGGGACCGTTGGGGCAACCTGTTTCAAATGTACGGGGATGGCTTCGTTCAGGACAGTCATGCCATTCCCTGGACGCCCTTTGGAGTGTATCATCCCTTCAGGCGGGCGATCAGCATAGCCTACGGGAAAGGATCGGCTGCCGCAGTCATCTCCAGTCCGAACTTTCCGGACGAGTATCAGCAGGGAATGGCCTCGGCTGTTTTGCTCAGGAAATGTTTCGTTTCGATCTCCAAACATCGGGCGGACGGAGCTTATTTCAAAGGGAGCGACCGGTTGGACCTCTTGTCGTCTCCCGATCAATTGTTCAGGCCGGTGGACATTGCCTTTGGGCTGGACGGAGGCATGTACGTGTCCGATTTTTGCTCGCGGATCATCGGGCATGCCCAGAACTCGATGCGAGATCCGCGATGGGATCCCCAATGCGGACGCATTTGGCGGATTACCTTCAAGGGCAAGCCCGTGGCTAAGGATTGGCCCAAGATCGAGGGTGCGAAAACGGATGAACTCCTTGAATTGCTCAAGCATCCGCAGGATCTCGTCCGCGACCATGCCCGCCGCAAGCTCAGGCATACCGAAGGAATAGTCTCCTTTCTCGATCCATGGCTGGAGAAAAACCGGGAAGACGAATCCATCTTGGAGGCCCTATGGATTTTGCAGGACCAAGGAGAGGTCAGGCAATCCCTCTTGGCTCATCTTTTGAAGTCCGAAGATTACCGAATCAGGGCAGCCGCTACCCATTTGATCCGTTTCCAGGCGGATCAACTGGAGCAGCCCAAAGCCATACTTCGCCAGATGGCCAAGGACGGGCATCCCCGCGTGCGGACCGAGGTCATTCACGTCGTCTCCCATCTCCAGCGCAAGGATCCGACCTACGCTTCCCTCCTGGGGCAGGTAACGGTTGAGGGGGACAAGGCTCTCCAGACGATCCTCCAGGATGCCAGTTACGGGGCTTACTCGGGCAAGGGACCGGAGGTGCCGGTGATGGAAAGGCCGGAGGCCGGAAAGTTGTCGCATTGGCTGCTCAAGGAAGGGGAGAGCACCGAACGCCCGTTTGTCTTCGGTTCGAAAGCAGGTTCCCTTGGCACCATGCGTACCTTCGTACGTTCTCCGGCAAAGAAGAGAGCCATTTTGTCGATCAAGCACAGTTACGTGAAAGTGTCCTTAAACGGAGTGCCGGTTATTTCCTCGGCCAACTGGTGGAGTTCCGAATGGAACGTACAGGTGGATCTCAAGCCCGGGCTCAACCAGATCGAATCCAGATACGTCCCCGGGCGGGGAGCCCGCGGCTATGCCCCGGTTTATTTATTTGATCCCTTGGGCCAGGCATTTGCGGGCCTTGAGGTTTCCAAGGACGAAGCTTCCCTCAAGGCAATGGCCAACACCTATGACGTTGAGAACGGGATGAGCGAGGGAGAGATCCGCATCCTTGCCGTTCCCAACCAGTTGGCGTTTGCGCCTAGCGAGGTGCGGGTTAAGGCTGGGCAAAGGCTCAAGGTTGTTTTCGACAACCCGGATCACCAAATTCATAACTTGGTAATCGTCCGTCCGGGAACGGAAAACGAGGTCGGTTTGCTGGCCGATCAAATGCTCCAGGATGCGGATGCCTATATCAGGGGATTCGTACCCGATACCGACAAGGTGATTTGGGCGACCCCTCTAGTGAATGCGAACAAGAAGGTAACGCTCGATTTCACCGCTCCGAAGGAACCGGGCCGTTATCCGTTCCTTTGCACCTTTCCCGGACACTGGCGCGTGATGAAAGGCATGCTGGTCGTCAAGTAGCTTTCGTTTCTAAAGTGACGACTATGTTTCCAAGCTGCTGGTGAAGGAATGGAACTATTGAAATGAAACGAATAACCAAGCCTCCTTTCTCAACAGTCGGAAGATTATTTTGCGGGCTGAGTCTTGTACTCTTGCTCGTTGCTTGCGGAGGGAATGAAGAAGAGCTCAAGGAGATCGAACTTCTACGGGAGGAAGTGGCCCGGCTATTAGCAGATAACGGACTGACCGACGGCAAAGGTGAGGAAACAAACGGTAATGCGTCGTGGGAAAATCCTTCCTTTGCGCCTCTGCCCTTGAAATGGCAATCAAAGGGTGGCGTTGCGGAGGCCACGGAGGACCTGCGGGCCTTGTACCTTGCAACCCAAAGATACCTGGACGCAAACGATGACGTTTGGCCCCAAGCTCCCCGCTCCATTCACTCGCAGTTCTGGGAAGCCGAACTCGAGCCCTTTGGAGCGACGGCGGAGCATTGGAGACATTCCGAACACCCGTTGAAGGACAAACAACCTTACTATAGTCCTTCCCCCATAGGAGCGGACAAAGGGGCCCCTTATGAAAATGAAAACCAGCGTTGGTTTGGCACCAGATCCGACCTCGGAGAGCTCGCCATTCACATGGAAATCTCCTCAATTGGACAGCTGGTGGACTTGGCCGCAGACCATTCGTTTAAGTTGCCGGTGGATCCGCCGAATCAAACCCTGAACCAGTCGACGGGCAACCTGGCCAAGATCGATATTCGTCAAAATGGGGTCTATGTCGTCATGGGAAAACAATTTACCGGGGAACAGGTTTTGCAATGGCTGAAAGCCGAGTCCGACAACACACCAGCCCTCAAAGTGCCCATCCGTTGCGACCAAGATTCCAAGCACCTCTACTTGGCCAACGTCCTTTCCATTTGCCGGCAAGTTGGCGTGCCTAAGGCGAACATCGCCATAAAAACCGAGAGGTAGAAGGACCTCGCCGTCACCTTGCCCTTGCCTTCAGTTTTCGTGAAAGAACAGGGGGGCGGCGTCAGAACGCCGACCGGATGAATTTTCGATGAAGAGGTTGAGCTCGGCGTCTCCGGTCGCCTCGAAGTAATCGATCCGAATGGGCAGGAATCCTTTTTGCAGACGCAGAAGCGTGCCGACGTCCCGTGCGGGATGGGGACCGTCGTTGTCCACTAGGATTTTTTCTCCCGTGCGCAGGATGCTCCCGTCGTCCGAATTGAGAATAAGCCGATAGACACCGTTCGCGGGTATCTTGAGGGCGCCTTCGAGCTTGATTGCAAATCCGTCCGTTTTGGGGGCGCCCATGGCAAGGACGTCGAGCGCACGGGCCACTCCCGTTTTCACGACCTTTTGCTTTTCCATGGCGGGAGCCTTCTCGAAAGCGCCGTGGCAAACTGCAAAAAGGAGCCCGGGTTTGGGGTTTTCAATCTCCATGGTGGGCGGGGTAGGGTATTCCGGGAGCTTGAGCGAAACCTCTTTCGTTTTCTTTCTTTGGGAGACGGAAAGTTTCTGCGCATTTCCCACTTTTTGACCCAGTAAATGAGCGAACCAATCAAGGCAACTGCCGAGAGGCTTGCCGTTCACGCTCTTCAGGACGTCGCCCGGACGAAGACCGAGCTTCCCGGCGGGAGATTTATTCGCCACCCCAAGAATTTCCGCCTTCTGCGAGAGCGGGTCCAAGGTGATGCCAGTGAAAATCCCCCGGCGGACTTCGGGGGCAAAGAGTTCGTTGAGGTTTTCGCGTACCCGGTCGATGGGAATGGCGAAGTTGATGTTTTCCTCGTCCGGGTTCTTGTTCGAGACCACACCTATCTGCTCGCCCAGCGCATTGATCAGGGGGCCACCCGAGTTCCCGAGGTTGCTGGCGGCGTCGAACTGGATGAAGCGGTCTCGGACGTCTCCGCTGAAATAACGCATGACCAAAGCATTGGGCGCGGTGAGGATGAAGTTGGGCGAACTCACGATGCCCGACGAGTATACGATCCCCCGCCCGCCTGGGTTGCCTGCGCAAAGGACGGGCTCGCCCGTCATAAGGTCGTTGCTTCGTCCGAGACGGAGGGAATCAAGTGGTTTGGCTGCACCGATCTTGAGCAGGCACAAGTCCTTTTCGGGCATCCTGCCGATGATTTCGTACTCCAGAGGGAGCTGATGGTCTTTGAGGAGGACGACCCCGCCCATGCCGGCCACTACGTGGTCGTTGGTCAGGACGTAACCGTCCTTGTGCACGACGCTCCCGCTTCCCATGCTGAGTCGGCCATCCGCCTGGCTGAAGACGGCGGCCACGGCAGGCTCGGTCTTCCGGACAATCCGTACGGTGTCCGTTACCCGGGGAGAATTTTCGGGCGGGTCGGCAAAGCAAACCGCCGCAACGACCAAGAGGGCCGGAGCTACCGTGTGGACAGGGCTCATGGCAGCCCCTGGCCTTACAGTTCCTTGATCCGAATATTACGGAAGTGAAGGTTGTTCGGCTCCCCGTGGTCCTGAAGGGAAATGTATCCTTCCAAGGGACGGTCGCTGACGCCGGAATTTTTCCCTTCGCCCTTCTTGTCGAGCTGGTGGTCGATGATCTTCTCGCCGTTGAGGTTCACTTGGAGGTGGTGGCCCTTGCAGGTAACGATCATCTTGTTCCATTCTCCCGGCTTCTTGGACATGTTCTTGGTCGGCCCGACCGTGCGGATGATACCGCCGTGGTCGTGGTGACCCATCTTGTCGTCGGGCTTGCCGTAAGAGTCCAAAACCTGACACTCGATTCCTGTCTTAACAGGATCCTTGGGATTGCCGATGCGGAAGTATACCCCGCTGTTTCCGCCCTTTGGATACTTGTATTCAACTTCGAGGATGAAATCCTTGTATTTTTTAACGGAGGTCAGGTAGTCGTCATACCGCTGCCAACCCTTTTCACCCGGGCGGGGCTGGATGAGAAGGGAGCCATCCTTCTGGGGAATCCAGTTGCCGGTGGTCTTCCAGCCGGTCAGGTCCTTCCCATTGTAGAGGGACACGAAGCCGTCCTTGGACTTGTGATGTTTGCCGAAGGCGAGGGCGGCGAAGGCGAAGGCAACGAAAATAAGACACGTGGTTTTCATGCAGGGATGATCTTAGTTTGATTACTTGGAGTGGATTTCGCGCGCCTTGAGGTTGCGCCAGGCCACGCTGTAGGGTCCCGAGCCTTTTCTGATCCCATGGACCTGAAGGCCGATAAAACCCTTGGGATGGGACTTGAGCTTCTCCTCGTCCACGAGGTCGGATACCTGCTTGCCGTTGACCCATGTCCGGATGCGCGCTCCTTCGGCGAGGACGCGGTACTTGTTCCATTCCCCGTTCTTGAAGTGCTTGTGGGGCTTGAGCTTGTCCTTGGGCGTCATCCATCCGCCACAGGCTTCACCATAGATGTAGCCGGACTCGGCTCCGTTGCCCTTGGTCGCCTCGATTTCTACCTGCGGACCGTTAACCCGTCCGAACTTGTCTCCCCTTTTCTTTTCCTTGTCGTTCAGGGGTTTCGTTTGGGAACGGATTTGCACGCCCGAATTGAGCTCGTTATTGATGAGCTTGACCTCGAACTGAAGCTCGAAGTTCCCATAGAGCTTGTTCGAGCAAAGGAAGGAATTCGGACTGCCTTCCTTGGTCGTGCCGAGGATGGCGCCGTCCTTGACGACGTAGGTGGCGGTTCCGTTCTTTTGAGTCCAGCCTTCGAGCGTCTTGCCGTCGAAGATGGGTTTGAGTTCTCCGGACTTGTGATGCTTGGCGCAGAGGCTTGAAGCGATAAGAAGAGCGAGCGTAAGTCTAAGTATGCGATGCATTGGAATGATTGGGTTGGAGTGATTTTCGAAAAGGTAGATGTTACGATTAGAGCCTAGAGAGGGCTTTCATGGCAAGAGGCAAGGAAGGATATGGATGACTTCGTTTTGCGAAGGCGGGGTGAAGGAAGCTACTTTTTCTTTTTCCTGGGCTTCCTGCGGGATTCGGCATGTTCCTCGGGCGTCATCCAAGGACCGGGGTTGAAGGTGACGTCCGCCTCGGTCGGGAGCTTGACCCGGTTGGTCCGGGCGCCGTAGTCGTCCAGTTCCTCGTTAAGCTCGTCTTCCGTGACCGCGTAGGTAGGCACGCCCCCAGCGGGAACATCCGCTCCGGCCGCCCAAACGATGGTATTGAGAATGAGCTGGCGGTAGCCGTCTATGGCCCAGTTTCGGTGATGGTGGCCTCCCGTGAAACCGGCTCCACGCCCGCCGTCAGGCCGGACGATTCCCCAGAGCAGGGATTGCGACTTGCCCTTGGCGAGGAAGCCCTTTTGCGTCCACAGGTTGTTGATGTGATGAAGGTTCTTCTCAGTCGGGGTTGCCGTACCCAGAGGCAGGGCCTTGGGGTGATACTCGATGTTGAAGTAGAATTCGTCCACCGCGTCGATGGGGCCGACCCCGCGGGCGGTCTGGTGTCCCTTCATGGGCTTGATCTTGGCTCTCCAGAAAGGGTTGACCGAGACGCCGTTCTTGAAGAATCCCCCGATCCAGGGCAGGTAGTACTGCTCCCCCTTGTCTATGCTGGGGTGAACGGCGTAATGCATGAAGACCACCCCGACCTTCTTCTCGCGGACCAACTGGTCCATCTTTTCCCAGCCCTTGCCGATCACGCTGGTCCCGTCCGCGTAAATGACGATGGCGTCGGCCTCGTCGAGCTGGGATTCGTCCGCCGGCCAACCGGCATGGACGGTGGCCTTGACGGAAACCTTTTCCTGGGCGTTCAAGTGCTTGGCCAGGAGATGGGAACCTGCCTTGAACTCATGGTCGCCGGAGGCGTGGCTGCGGCCACCGTGCAGGAAAACGACCTTGGCTTCTTTTTCCGCGGTGGCGGAATGCAGCAAGGCCAGTGAGAGGAAAACCAAGGATAGCTTCTTCATGGTAGGGGTGAGTTTGGGGTTGGGTGAAAACACCCAGGTGTTTCAGACCGTCAGGCGGGGGTTTGTCAAGCGCGGAACGAACCCGGCGGCGGTGGGTTTGCCCAGTTTCCGTCCAAGTCACGGCCTGCTAGGAGGACGCCCTTTTGGTCCCAGTCATGATAAGCCTTCACCTCCGCGGCCGCATAGCGCAGAGTGAGACCGCATCGGCGGCGGTCCGAGCGATTCGGCTCGGAACCGTGCAGGAGAAGGTCGCAATGCATGGAAAACTGACCGGCCTTGAGGGCCACGTCGACAGGGGGGTCTCCATAGCTCTCGGGGTTGTCCGCCCGAAGGTTCAGGACCGCATTTGGATCGTTCGTTTGCCGGTACCCGATGGAGCCGTGCAGGTGAGAGCGGGGAATGAACCGCATGTTGGCGTTTCCGGGGTCCGCGTCGTCAATCGCAAGCCAGACGGTGACGGTACGCGTCGGGTCGATCGGCCAATAGACCGCGTCCTGATGCCAAGGCACATCCTTGCCGTCCTGTGGAATCTTGCAGAAGAAATGGGCTCCCCATCCCACGACGTTGTCTCCCAGCAGGTCAGAGACCGGTCCGAGAAGGGCGGGATGACCGAGCAAGTCGCGGATGCGGGCGAAGCGCAGGTGAGCGGTGTTGATGGAGTAACTGTCGCGTCCCAAGTTGCGGAAGGCCTCCAGGGCACCCTCGAAGAAATTGCCCAGGTCCCGGATCTCGGATTCCTCCAGGCCATCGAAGGGCATCAGGTATCCAAGCTCATTGTAGCGCCTGACCTGGTCCGGGGTAAGGACCTTGGGGGTGTCGTTGTCCGTGGGCACGAAGCGAACCTGCCGGTTGAGGGCCTGCAGTTGCTCGTTCGTGGGGTTGGGGATGTCGTCGGGATGCATGGGTATCCGGGAGAATTTTCGTATCATATGGGCAGTAAGGCCTGAAGGAAAAAATTCCCATGGCCCGTAAGGTTCGACCTATTCCCAGTTCCCTCGGACGTCCTCACCTTTCCGCTTGTTTACTTTCCATTATCCGTGCAAAAGGGATGAATGAAAACCATCCCCTGCCTTCTATTCCTATTTGTCGCCTTGCTTTCAACCGCCTCGGCAAGAAAGCCCAACGTCATTCTTATTATGGCCGACGACCTCGGTTATGCCGAGCTCGGGAGCTATGGGCAGAAGAAGATCAAGACTCCGCGTCTGGATAAGCTGGCCGAGGAAGGCATGTCCTTTAGCCGGAACTATTCCGGCAATGCGGTATGCGCCCCTTCCCGTTGCACCCTTATGACCGGCAAGCATCCCGGACATGCCTTCATCCGCAACAATGGGGAGATCAAGCCCGAGGGACAGCGTCCCATTCCCAAGCAGGAGGTTACCATTGCCGAGGTTCTCAAGACCGAAGGGTATGCAACGGGGGCCTTTGGAAAGTGGGGACTGGGCGGACCCGGTTCGGAAGGCGATCCCATCCATCAGGGATTCGACCGTTTTTTCGGATACAATTGCCAGCGCCATGCCCACAGCTATTACCCGAACTATCTCTGGAGCGACCTTAAGCGGGTGAGCCTGGATAACGACCCGCCCGTCCCCGGTCATGCATCCCTGCCCAAGGGGTCCGACCCCGCCGATCCCCGCAGCTACGACGTCTTCAAGGGGAAGGAATACGCCCCCGACCGGATCAATGAGGAGGCCCTGAAATTCGTCCGCAAGAACAAGAACAAGCCGTTCTTCCTTTATTACCCAACGGTGATCCCGCACGTCGCCCTGCACGTGCCGGACGAGGAGCTCAAGCCCTACCTCGCCCAGAAATGGAACGATCCGCCCTTTTCCCGCCATCAAGGCTATGGCTATACTCCGCACTTCACCCCCCGGGCCGCCTACGCCGCCATGATCACGAGGATGGATACTTATATTGGGCGGGTGCTCGACTTGATCGAGGAACTGGGGCTGACCAAGGATACCATCGTAATCTTCACTTCCGATAACGGAACGACCCATCTAAAGCTCGAGGTGGATTACGATTTTTTCGAGAGCGTGGGCAAGTTGCGCGGATTGAAGGGGTCCCTCTATGAGGGCGGGATCAGGGTGCCTTTGATCGTCAAGTGGCCGGGCAAGGTGAAGGCCGGCAGCAAGTCCGATTTGGTGACTGGTCTTGAGGACTGGATGGTGACCATTCACGAACTGGTCGGAGTCAAGAAACCGATGCCCAAGAACCGAGACGGCGTAAGCATTGCGCCGACCTTGCTTGGCGAGAAACAGCAACCGCGGGACTTTCTTTACCGTGAGTTTTCCGGTTATGGCGGGCAGCAAGCGGTCTGGGTGGGCAAGTGGAAGGCGATTCGCCAGAAGATGCTCCGTAAGGGCAAGAACCACGATCCCTTGAAGATCGAGCTTTACGACCTGGAAAAGGATGTGAGCGAAAGCAATGATCTTGCATCGAAGAATCCGGAAGTCGTCAACCGGCTCAAAAAGCTGATGGAGGAACAACACGTTCCCTCCAAGGAATTTCCGATGCGGGTCATCGACTGATCCTTGTCCAATCCAAATCTTTGCAAGCATGATGAGCAAGCTCTTCCTCGCCCTGACTTTTGTATGCAGCCTCGGCTTTCTTCAAGGCAAGGGCCCGAACATCATCTTCATCTTTGCGGATGACTGGGGCTGGGGCGACCTCGGTTGTCATGGGCATCCTTACGTCGAGACCCCCAATATCGACCGTCTGGCCAAGGAGGGTACCGATTTTCACCGCTTCACCGTGGCCAGTGGGGTTTGTTCCCCCAGCCGGACGGCCGTCATGACGGGGCATTTCCCCGCCCGCTACAACATCGACGGCCATTTCGCCTGGGTGCCGAGCAACCAGAAGAGAAACATGCCCGACTGGCTGGATCCCAAGGCTCCTCTTCTCTCTCGCTTCCTCAAGAAGGCCGGGTATGCCACGGCCCACTACGGGAAATGGCACCTTGCCAACGACATGATCCCCGATGCTCCCCTCCTCACCGAGTATGGGTATGACGATTACGGGGCCTTCAATTGCTCCGGGCCCCAGATGTACGTGCATGACGACGTCAAGAGCGCCATCCCCTTCATCGAGAAAAGCCACGCTAAGGGAAAGTCCTTCTTCATCAACCTCTGGATGCATGAGCCGCACACGCCCTTTCACGTCGACCCCAAGCTCCAGAAGCGGTTTGCCAAGCTGGGTGAAAGGGACGCCATCTATGCGGCTACCCTCTATCATGCCGACCTGCGAATCGGCCAATTGCTTGATGCCCTCGACCGCCTGAAGTTGGCCGAGGACACGCTCGTCATCTTCAGTTCCGACAACGGGCCCGCCCGCGGAGCCCCCGACGCTCCCTTGACCCTAGGTTATGACTCCGCAACCGGCTTGGGTTACGGGATTGGCGCGGCCAAGGGAATTACCGGGGGGCGGAGGGCCTACAAGGGAGCGCTCCTGGAAGGCGGCATAGGCGTCCCGTTCATCGCACGGTGGCCGGGGAAGATTCCGGCGGGCAAGGTGGACGAGACTTCCATCCTCTCGGCGGTCGATCTACTGCCGACTTTCTGCGAGCTTGCCGGGGTCAAGCTCCCGCGTTCCTACAAGCCGGACGGCATGAGTCAGGTGGCCACGCTCAAGGGAAACGGTAATTCCAGGCGGACCAAGCCCCTTTATTGGAAAATGGGGGCTGCCTGGCCTCCCCGCGATTCCAAGCCCGACCATTGGGTGTCCTACGCCGTTGCGAGCATGCAGTGGAAGCTGGCGGCCAACAACGACCTTTCCTATTGCGAGCTCTTTGACCTGGAAAAGGATCCCTTGGAAAAAAAAGATCTCAAGGATGAGAAACCCGAGGTCGTGAAGGACCTGCTTGCCAAGATCAGGAATTGGCAGTCCACCTTGCCGGCCAAGCCGACGGGGAACGTTTTCTCGAACCTTAGAAAAGCCCCTAGATAAGTTCCGGGAGGGGCCTTGCTTCCGGGTCGACCGGATACTGGGGGCGCCCCTGCAGGTCGAAGGCGCGGTCGTGGGTCGGTGAAATTCCCATCTGGTGAAAGAGGGTGGAGAAGACTTCCTTGAAGCGGACCGGCCGGTCCGCCGGTTCGGCCGCCTGCTTGTCAGTCGAGCCGATTACCTGCCCATGCCTCATCCCGCCCCCGGCAAGCAGGCAGAAGTTCGCCTTGGGCCAATGGTCGCGCCCGCCCTTCGAGTTGATCTTGGGGGTCCGCCCGAACTCGCCCCAGCAGACCACGCTGACGTCGCGGTCGAGCCCGCGCTCATGGAGGTCCTCGACCAAGGAGGAGAGGGCCTGGTCGAGCAGGGGCATGTCCTCCCGTCCCCGCTTGAAGTTCCCGCTGTGCCAGTCCCATCGACTGAAGTTGAGCGAGACGTAGCGGGCCCCCGCCTCGACGAGACGCCGGGCGAGAAGGAAGTTCGTGGTCATCTTGGGGGCTCCGTCGGCCCGCCACTCGGGATCGGGCTTACCGTACCTCTCGATGACCTTGGGGTCTTCATCCGACAAATCGAGGGCGTCGGAGAGCCTTGAGGAGGAGAGAATCCCGAGGGCCTTTTCCTCGAATTCCCCGTAGGCCCCGAGCGAGGCGGTCCTGTCGACTTCCCGCCTGAACCGGTCGAAGGATTGCCTGAGGGCGCGCCTGTCCCGCAGGCGCTCCAGGCTGAGGTCCCCGAGAACCATGTTGGAAGCGCTCTGGACGGAGGACTTGTCGTCCTTTGCCCCGACCAGGCGGAACGGCCCGTGGGACTTTCCGAGAAAACCGCCTTCCCCCGGGTCGCCCCATTGCTTGTGGGAAGTCGGATACATCAGCGTGAGGTGGGCCGGCATGCCTTCCTCGGAGGGACCCTTGATGCTGGAGACCCAGGCCCCGGTGGATGGAAGGCCGCCCGCGAAGCCCCGGGTGTTGCGGGGATGACCCGTGAGGCACTGGTAAAGATCGTGTCCGCCTTGCGAATCCACCATGGAGCGGATGATGGTGAACTTGTCCATCATGCCGGCCATTCTGGGAAAGAGTTCGCCCACCTGAATCCCGGGGACGTTGGTCGAGATGGGGCTGAACTCGCCACGAACGTCGGAAGGGGCATCGGGCTTGAGGTCGAACATGTCCTGATGCGGAGGGCCGCCAGGGAGAAGAATATTGATGACCGCTTTGTGGGACCGGCCGTTTCCAGCACGATCTTCGGCACGCAACAAGTGTGGGAGGGTGGCCCCGGCTATACCGAGCGAACCAATGGTGAGAAAAGACCTGCGGGACAGGCCATCGCAAAATTTACCCGAGTGTTTTCCCAATAGGCTCAGCACTGTCTTGTTATGCTAATGCGGTTGGAGGCTTAGGGTCAAAATGTTTTTCACCGCTCCTCTTTTCCAAAGACATGGAAACGAGGAAAGTCTTGGCTGCCCATGAATCAAAGGGAACCGAGCCGATAGAGGGCTTCCTCGGTCCGAACCAGGAAGGATTTTCCAAGGGCGGCGAAGCTGGCCATATGGGCCGTGCCGTCCAGCTCGTTTTTGCCGACTACCTTGAGGCTTTTTCCCGGCTTGATGACGGTGGTCACGCCGTTGCGGTCGGAAAAGTAGAGAAGCCCGCCGGCATAGGTGGGGGAGGAGCTGAACTCACCGTCCAGGCGCTCGCGCCAGTGGAGGTCTCCGCTCAGGGCGTCCACGCAGGTCAGGATGCCCCCGTCGTTGACCACGTAGAGTTCATTCCCGACGAGAATGGGGGAGGGCATCTTCGGCCCTCTGTCGAGCCTCCAGGCCAGCTCGGGCGTTTTCAGCCCCTCGTAGCGAAAGGCTAGGATTTCCGCCTTCATGAAGCAGGTCGAGAGGTAGATCATTCCGTGACCGGTAACGGGACGGGCTACGTTGGAAAAGCCAAGGTGCCCGTACTTGATCTTCCATAGTTCCTTTCCGTTTCTCGGGTCGTATCCGTAGACCCAGTCGGCCCCGCAGGAAATGAGGACGGGCTTCCCGTTGAAGGTCTCGACGATGGGTGTGGAGTAGGATTTCTGGAGCTGGGGGTTTTCCCTGAGCTCACCCGACCGCTTGGTCTTCCAGGCAATCTTTCCGCTGTCCTTGTAGAGGGCGACGACATGCTGCTTGTCGCTCCCGTCGAGGTGGAAGATCATGAGATCGTCCCAGACCAGGGGGGAGCTGCCCGGGCCGTTCTCATGCATCACCCAGAGGGACTTGTCGTCGTTTTTCCAGAGGATCTTCCCGGTCTTCGCATCGATGCAGGCATTGCCGTAGGCTCCAAAGTGAAAGTAGACTTTTCCATCCTCGATGACGGGGGTGGGAGAGGCGTAGCTGTTGAGTTTGTGTACCCACTGGGGCTGCTTTTTCCCGAAGATCTCGACGTTCTTGACGACCTTGCCCGACTTGGGGTCGATCCTGAGGGCCCGCAGGCTCACCTTGGAGAGGACGGTTACGGTGGGCAGGCCCTTGTTGGCCTTGAGCCTTTCCTTTTTCTCGGCCTCCGAGGCCGGGGTCTCGATGGCCGTCGTTACCCAGATCGTATCGCCGTCATGCACGGGCGAAGAGTGCCCGCGTCCCGGCAGGACGGACTTCCAGGCAACGTTCTTGACCTTGTTCCATTCGGAGGGGTAACCGGCCTTGCCCGCATGGCCGTTGGCCTCGGGTCCCCTCCACTGGGGCCAGGACTCGGCTCCCGAGAGGAGGGCGGGAAGAATAAGAAGAAATAGAGCGATCGGCTTCATGGTGGTCATCCTTTCGCTCAGGGGAGCCTCTTGACGAAAAGGTTGCGGAAGAGGACCGTGCTCCCCGGGTCGTGGCCCTGGAGGGCGAAGGTTCCCTCGCCGAGGATTCTCTCGAAGGAGGACCCGGCTTTCCAGTCGTCGGGCTGGGTCCACTCGACGACGGTTTTCCCGTTGACCTTGGTCACGACCTTCTTGCCGTCCACCTTGATGTAGACGTCGAACCACTCGTCGTCCTTGGCGGGAGCTTTCAGGGTGTCCTTGACCCCATAGATACTGGCGGTCTTCTTGGGGTCGTGATAGGTGTTGTTGATCTGGCACTCGAAGCCGGCTTTTGGCCAGCCCTCGTCCTGAAAGCGCGTATGGAAATAGATTCCGGCGTTGGCGTGGGGCAGGGTCATGACCTGGGCCTTGAACTCGAAATTTCTAAAGGGTTTCTTGGTTTCGTAGAAAAGGTGGCACCGACCGGGGGCGTTGGCTACGATGCAACCGTTCTTGACCGTGAAGGAAACCTCGTTTTCGTTGGCCTTCCATCCCTTCAGGGTCTTGCCGTCGAACATGCTTGCCCAGCCTTTTCCCGGGGCGTGGTCCTTGGCCAGGTGCTCCCCCAGAAGGTCGCGTCCGAAATCGCCGTCGAAGTCACGCCAGACCGCATGGACGTGGTTGGCATCGTTTTGGGTGGAGTCGTACTCGAAAAGAAACTTCGGGGTTTGAATACGGTAGTAATGGCCTTCGCCCGCCCGTTGTGAGCCCATCCACACGAAATAGGTCTGCTCGGGGTCGAGGAGAGGGTTGCGGGACGTGACCTGCTCGATGACCTCAGGGCGGTGCTTGGCCGCATAGGCTTCCACGATTTCAGCGAGCCAGCCCTTTTGGCGGGCGTTCATCTTGGTGATGGGCAAGCCCTTGGGAGGGAAGAAGGTCTTGCGGTCGATCACACTGTCCTGGCCGGTAAGGATGTCGCGTGGGGCCTTTTCCGAGAGAATGGCCATTTTCCTCTGGGGCGGGGCAAGGGACCGGACGAACTTGCGGGCCTTGTCCTCCTCGTCCGCCAGGACCCTGAGGCCCTTGTAGGGGCCTTCCTTGACCTCGGCCGGGTTGGAGCCCCAGAAGCTGGGGGTGATGGAGAAAATGCGTCCATTTACCAAGGTAAAATTGAGGGAAAGATGATGCCCCTCGAAGCGCCATCCCCATGTGCCGGAGGCATCCGGTTTCCCGAAGATGGAGACGTGATAGAGGTAGGGGTCGCGGATGTCGCGCCCCTCGATCTCAAAGAGAATCTGCTCGAGCAACATGACGGTCGAGGCCTCGAGGTGACCGCGATGGCTCAGGGTCGAGGCGAGAAGGGCATGGGCGAGGGTGCGTTGGGCGGGCTTCATGTCCTTGAGGGTCAAGCCGAGGCGCTTGCCGTTGGGCTTGATGAAGTTGCCCGGGACGAAATGCCATCGTTCGCGTTCCTTGTCCTCCCATGCGAAATGGGCCTCCTTGCCGGCCTTTTCGTCGAGCGACTTGAGGAAGCGCTGGGCCGCCGTGGCCATGTCGGTGGCGGGGTCGTGAGCGTGGGCCTTGCCGAGTAGCGCCAGCAAGAGGGTGGGGATCGTAAGGAATTTCATGTTTGAACTACAATGAAATGCGAGATCGCCCCGAAACGTCCACGCAAAAAGAGGTCTCTGCAATCGGAAGATGAAGGAACCTTGACGGTTTTACGCTCCTTCGGTAGCGAAGGGGGATCAACGTCCGATGACAGGAAAAACAGGATCTTCCCTTGAAAGCCCGTAACCTCGACCAGGAAACCACCCTTGTCTCGGGGTCTCTTTTCTCGGGCGGCGGGGTAGGAGACGTCGGCATCGAGTGGGGAGTCGGGATCCCCGTTCTAGCGGCCTGCGAATTGGTGCCCTCAAGGGCAGCCCTTATCCGGGGAAACTTTCCCGAGACCAAGGTTTTCGAGGGGGACGTCTGGACGCTCCAACAGGACTACGTCGATTATTTCCGGAGCAAACTCAAGGGGCGCAGGCCCTGGCTGCTTACCCTGTCTCCTCCTTGCCAGGGAATGTCCTCCAATGGGGCGGGGCGGATCTCCGCTTCCATCCGCTCGGGCAAGAGGCCCCGGGAGGACGAACGAAACCGCCTGATACTTCCTGGCATCAACGTCCTCGAGCAACTGCAGCCCGACTGGTTCGTCCTCGAGAACGTCCGGAGGATGGAGAACACGATCATCCGAAACGAGAGGGACCAGCCCGAAAACATCCTCGACTGTCTGGCACGGCGCCTCCATCCCCTCGGCTATTCGATCCGGGCCAACATCCTCGACTTCCGGGCCTACGGAGTTCCCCATCACCGGGAGCGACTCATTACCGTCGGCTGCCGGGTCGGTGCGCTTACGGGCAAGCACCCGCCCGTTCCGGAGCTCTTTTCCAAGTGTCCCAGCCCGTTCCATCCTTCGTCCACCCACGGAGGGGAAGGGCAACCCCCTTACGTTACTCTTCGGGAGGCCATCGGTCACCTTCCGTCCCTCGATTCACGCGATCAACCGGTCGATCCCGCCGATCCCTACCATTGCGTGCCAAAGTGGAACGATAGGCAATACTTCTGGATGGAGCATACCCCGGAGGGACAAACCGCCTTCGACAACGACCGCTGTCCGGTTTGCCGAAAAGTTTCCCGGGACAGGTCGCGAACTTCCTGCTCCTGTGGCTCGCCTCTGCCCCGCCCCCAAGTTTCCAAGGGGAACGGAACCCGTTTGGTCCGTGGATTCCGATCCTCCTACCGCCGGATGAAGTGGGACCAACCCGGTGGAACGCTGACCATGAACAGTGGCGTGATTTCCAGCGACCTGAAGGGGCATCCCGATCAGAACCGGGTTCTTTCCATTCGCGAGATTGTTCTCCTCTCGACCCTGGAGCACCCGAGATGGAAGAAGGCCTACTCGTTCGAGGGGATCGAATACGGGAGAATGAAGAAAGGGGATGCGTTCTCGAAAAAATTGGTCCGCGAGGTAGTCGGCGAGTCGATTCCGCCCCTTGCCATGGCGCGCATCGTGGAACGATTGGCCGAGCTTGACGACAGGATCTAGCGCAACCAGTCGAGCAAGCCCCGAAGAGATTCCTGGCCCCTGCGGAGCTCTTCCTCACGCTTCTTGAGCTTTGCCATGCCCTCGGCGCCTTCCCTTCTCGTGACCCGACCATTGCCGTCGGAGTCGAAAAGAGGGAAGAGGGCGGGCCGGGAAAACTCGTCTTTGGTGAGGACGCCATCCTTGTTGCGGTCCAGTTGAGTGAAGAGGTCTTTCCCAGCCGGCTTCGGGACGGTTCCCGAGGGCTCGAGTTCGCACTCGACGTAACCGATGAGCATCTCCTCCTCCGATTGGTCGCCCCATCGCACCCTGGCGTCCGGGTTGGGGTTGGCGGGGTTGCCCTTGCTGTTGTCGAAGACGCCCGTAACCTCGATCCGGCTCCCCTCGGGAAGGGCCCGGGGTTCCTTGAGCTCATAGCGCAGTTGCCAGTTGAAGTCGTAGCGGGGAACGTCGAGCAGGGTCTCCCTCCGACCGTCCTGCGAAACAAGCTCGTATTTGATGGCCTTCCCCCGCAGGTGCATGTGGGGCATGAAGGCCCGCACCACGGTTGCCCGCGGAATGGAGCGGAAGGCTTTCTCGACGTGATGATCGTCGTGCGGAGGGATGTCGATGCGGCGGTTGGCTACGGGAAAAGTACGTACGACCTTTTTGGGTTTTTCACTGGCGAAACGAAGGCCGATGCGGGTGCGGTCGGTGGTGGCCTTGCCGTTGGGTGTGTAGTGCATCTGGAAATGCAAGGTGGCGCCGGCAGGGAGCTTCTTCGCCACTCCCTGCGGGAACTCGACGAAGGTATTGCCCGGGACGTAGGCGGCCAAGGCTCCGGCATCTTCCCTCTTGAGTCCATCTCCACCCGAAACGAAGACCAGAACGTGGTGAACCACCTGCGGGGCGGTCGGCCGGACCTCCGTCGCCTGGACCCATCGGTCCTCGGCAAAGTTGGTTTTGA